>OGFC01001567.1_pt1 | contig 12665 bp, 17 predicted proteins | sample 1570841 | NCBI WGS metagenome assembly OGFC01 (sample SAMEA2582137, study PRJEB24529) | metagenome | biome: Human gut stool | place: China | collected 2011 | reverse complement strand
AGCTCTGGAGTAGTGACTGGAACAGATAGAGATTCCCGCGTATAACTTTGTATTTGAGAGTCAGCATGATTTACTATTTTCTGATTTTGCAGCACTGATCTATAATCTTTCAATGCTTGCGGTTCTCCAGAAATCTTCCATCGCAGACTATAATTCTTTAGATAAAATTTTGCTAGTTTTTCTAGCTGCTTTTGCCCTCCGTCATATTGGGAATATATTTTATCTATATTATCCTGAGCTTGTATTTTTTGAGGAACAAAATAGTCGGCCGCAGCCTGAGCCTCCAGTAACTTTATTCTTTGCGCTATAACTTTATTTATATCGCCTTGAATAGTCAAGTTCTTTTGATCGATACTAAATGATGTTCCTAGCTTTTCATTTATTTGATCTAAGGCGTTTTTACGAATATTGTAGGCCTCATTTACATTTACAGCAATACGGTATAATTGCTGTAAGGTTTCACTTTCAGCAACTCCTGGTACCGATAAAGAACTCTTTCTATAATCCGAAAAAATATTATTGATCCGTTTAGCTTCATTTCGAGCTTCAACAATCTTTGCTATCAGCATAGCAAGGCCAGTAAAAATTGCTGTTGGTAGCATAGACATAAATGCTACACGAATTGCTTTGATCGAACGGGCAAACATCATTGTCATGGAAGCTGATGTTTTTTTGGTACTCCACTCTACTTCGTTAAATTTTTCTCCGGCAGCTTTGGCCATATTTGAAAAAGCGATTTTTGCAGCACGCTCTGATACATTCCATTGCACAACCAGCCATTTAATGAATCGTCCCAAAGAGACACCAATCAGCACGGCGACCAACTGGGCAACTAAAGCCTGAATATTCTTTGTCGCCTTTTGTACCAGCCCTGTGATCGAGTCTATTAATGTTTTATATGCGGACTGAATACCCGTATTCTGCGTGAACTCCTGAAAGGCATTTTTAAGACGGTTTAAGCTGGTCTCGATATTGTCGGTATCAACATTAGGCAACATTTCATTAAGTGCGTCCGCAAATGCCGGAAGAACTTCAGCCGACAATAACTTGCCTTTCTTCATGATGCTGTCTAGCCCAGCGACCGTTGTACCGGCAGCTTTCGCCATCGCCTGCATGGCGATCGGCAAACGTTCCCCCAGTTGACCGCGTAACTCTTCTGCCTGAATCTTGCCCTTACCCATCATCTGAGTGACAGCCAGGAACATTCCATTCGTGTCATCTGCGGACATACCAAAGCCGGCAGCGGCCCTGGATAGAGATTCAAATAACTTCCGTTGGTCGGCAATGGCCATACCGGCAATAGATGCCGCGGCCGTAAATTTGGCATAATTACTCGTTATGTCATTGACATAAACCCCATATTTTTGCGCAAGCTGTGTAGTATACCGGAGATTGTCTGCAAACTGAGCCGTACTACCCGACACGTTTTTTAATGCGGTAACCGCTTTACTCGTTTCCCGGGCGACTTGGATCAACTGAGAAAAGAAGTTAGACAAACTAATCCCGGCAAAACCCATAGCGGCCGCAAACGTAAGAATCTGCGCCTGCATGGATCGGAAAGCATTCTTTACAGAACTTGTTCCGCGTTTGAAATTCTCTGTTAAGAGATTGATTGCTATACTGAATGATAATTTTCCTGCCATAATACTAGTTGTTTAACAGATGAGTAAACTCCCCAGACATAAACCGACCGAATAGCTCTGTATTTGCATTCATTTCCGCCTCTGCTTTCTTTTTCTTCCCCTCAATTTCCCAGGGGAATAAGAAAAAATCTTCCACAGATCGAATTTTCTTTGTATCAATATGAGGGGCGACAGACAGAAAAGTCCAGAGCCGAGAGGCCTCCATCTCTTCTCGTTTCTTTTTCTCGTAGGCCTCAATAAATACAGGAATGTCAGATATCTCCATTTCGTTCATGACATAATGGGCATCCAATCCGGACAGAATCAACATACCCGCTAGATCTTTGATGTATTGCGCCCCCTCAATAGCCTCCACAGATCCGGATTTGCCTGATTGCGTAAATTGCTCCAACACATTATTGACCTTCTCTATTTCTTTGATCATAGTTGCAAACTGTTTTTCATTCTCGGCAATCGACTGAAATTCTTCAAATGTGAATAATACCGGATTATTGGCCAGAACTGTACAATAGAGTAACTTTGTTAATTCCTCAACATTCGTATAATCAATATCGGTAAAAGGCTTTGAAAGGATTTGCTCCGCTCGAATAATGGCTTTTATTGATAACCTAATATTGTATTTCATATCTCCTTAATCAAAAAGAGGGCAGCTTACCTGCCGCCCTCCGTTAATAATTTTCATTTCCTTATTTACCTGAAGAATTAGCAGGTGCCGGCGCATTTGCCGGAGACGATGCGTCCCCATCTTCTAGTGGTCCCGTGCCTTGAAGTGTGCAGGAACTGGTACAGATCGAGCCATTCTGAGCCGTCATATTAAGAGCGGTAATAATAGCTTTCCCCTTTACGGTATCCGCAGCTTTAGTAAAATCACCATCTGCCTCAGTAGCTTTAGCAACTACAAACGGGATAGGAGTTCTGTTCGCCATTAATTTTTTGAGGGTTTTAAAAGATAGATGCCCCTCTTTCATAGATAACATAGATTCACTTGCTATCGTATACCCCAATTGCCCGGTTAGAAATTCTTTCCAGTTCCCTGACATCTTATTAGATGTGTCAATCGTATCTGCGGATATATCAATATTACATGATGTTCCAAATGCGACGGGGAGAACACTTGATCCCTCTGTGATAAATAGCATCAATTTATCACCGGTAATCGTGTCTTTTGTTGAATCATAGGTTACTGCCATATTTTTTATGAATTAGAAATTTCAAATAATAATACCTGAATAAATTTTTTATCCTCGTAATCTTCGGCTGAGTCTTTCAATCTTATCCGAAGCCCATTAGATTGATCGCCCTCTAATACGCCTAATATTAATTCGGCAATATCCTGACTACGATCATAATTATCACTTACAACGTTAATAAAAACCCGACACTGCTGGCTAAAAATCCCCATTGCGGTATATTGCACAGAGTACTCATCGCGCACATAAAGGACGAAATCCCCCTCTGTGCCCTCTGGCGCATATAATGGGAAAATTTTTTCCCCGACTAAAGCCAATAATTCACTATTCTTCAAAAGTATTTGCCGGATAGCCGTCGTTACTTTTAATTTTGATTCATCCCGCTTTATCATTGCCTGTTATTTATTCGTTGAACCGCCCTTTCTACCCCAGCGTATAAAAGCTCCATCGCTTTAGGTTCTTCGCTCACAACAGCGTCCGACCAAAAATTATTGGCGGGCATAATTCCTCGCCGCTGCCCCCTTTTCGTGTACCTCATCTTTGTACCTTTATCGACAAGATGAGCATGACTGCCCGCTGGGCGAGCAAATCCAGAAAGAGCCCCTAGCTTAGTACGTTTTACCTTATTTGTAAATGATTTCATCAGGTTGCCCTTAACACCGCCAGGGGTTTTCGATCTTTGTCGTAAATTACGCCTACCCGCCGTTTTGAATACACTTACTGCGGAGCGTAAACCGGCCTTTATTGCCCGATCCTTTTCAAAGTCCTCAAGCCTATCAACAAGATTTACAACGGCCTCGCGATCTATTAGTTTTACCGTAATCATCACGTGTTCATTTTAGTCAATGTAACCAAATAAGTATTATCTGAGATCTGTCGATCTAGTAGAGATATTGAGTAATAACTACTTTGATATAGGATTCTTTGTTTTTCATTTATAGCAGGATGGTATCGCACTTGAAATATCAAAGTGTTTCTTGTGAATTCTTCCATTGCATTTATCCCATTTACATCACGGATAAGAGACAGTTTTTTCTTATGCCCTTTGCAAGTATAGATTTTAACATACTCCTTGCTTACTGCCCCTGACGGAGACGTAACGGCTTGAAGTTCTTCAAAAACTAATATTTCTCGTAATAACCCGGCTCTCATGATCCATACTTAACATAAGGTCCTAAAAGATACTCGTAACTCAGTGGTACACGATAACTTTGCGTAAAAGCAACCGGTTCCCGATTTGCATAGAGGTTCCCGACCATTAGAAGTATAGCATGCTTCACCGGAAGAGGCAATTCAGGGGATACATCATCAAGTGAATCATACTTGAGATGGTTTGCCACAGCCGCTTCTGCTGCATCAATCAGAGAATTGATATACAAATCATCTCCATCATACTCTGGATCGATCTGCAGGTGTCTCTTAGCCTCTTCCAGTGTTACATGCATAGCTTGCCTATTTTAATGACCCAATAGCAAAAGATTCATCACGTTTTTTGACAACATCAAAAAATCCATTGATCACCAGCTTTACCATCCCCTCTTCAGCCATAGTTATTGTATCGACTGTTAGATCAAGGGCGCCCCACTGACCAATAATCAAATCAGCCCAATTACCAAAGATTATACCATATTCATCAGCATCAGTTTGTAATTCAGATGACATACCTGCTGTACTTAACAGCTTGTAATCATTCACAAACCCCTTTTCGAACAGAAAACCTTCTGCAACATTAGCAGCCTTCAAAGTACTCTTCAAAATACCTTTCCCTTTTGTATGGGTTACATACGCCAAATTACCTTCCAAGGCATTATCTGTATCAACTTCCGTCTCCAGTTTCACCAGATTAGAAAGTGAAGCAATGCCACTAGCAACGTAATTTGGTGTTCCTGTGAAGAAGCCATCAGGCATTGTGTCTACATGAGCATGGTTGCCGAAAATGGTAGATTGTAATTTTGTAGCAACGGCATTAATAATATCTGTACGCAACATAGCTTCCGCACCTGCACCATCCTGAATTAAGAATTGTTTTGATAAATACAATTTTGTAGTAATGCGCTTAGGAGACATTGTTATTTTGGAGAACGTGCCTTTACCATCTTTAGCCTTAGCTATTTCACCTTCCCAACTAACTGTTGAACCAGAATATTTAGGAATGGTCACGTTTCCCTTTAGTCCTGTCATGAATTGCGCACCAGCACCAACCAGCACTAATCGATCACGAAGCGGATTTAAAATGTTAAACAAATCGTCTGCCACAACCTCACTGCCTTGCCCCGGAATAGTAGCTTGGATATAACTTGGATCTTCACGTATTTCTAACGGAACGCACAAAGACCCTGTATATTCTACACCGGCATTTGCCATTGCTCTACACCCTATTTCATTTAAAGCCTCAGATCCTTCACTAAAGCTTCTACCTGCTACCATTTCACGAACAGCATTCAACAAAGAAATACTATTCCTGGATTGTGGTTTAATCGGCTTCTGGCGATTTCTTTCTTCTGCCAATTTAATTTCGAACTCAACTTCGGCAACTTCAGAGGCAATCTCACCGAGTCGTTTTTCCTCTCCTTCATTAGCCCTACGGGATTCTTTTGCCAAACCAGCAAAGATGCCCTTTCTTTCTTCATTCAACAGGCCGAGTTTATCTTTCAACTCGACAAGTGTTACTTCTTTTGCCATATTAAAATCTATTTTTGAGATTATTAAAATATTCTTCAAACTCTCTTTTCTCTATTTCCGCTTTCTCTGTTGCGGCCTTAGTTTCAGCCTCTTTAAATGCTTCTATTGACCGGAGTGCTACAGATGTATCTTCATAGGCAGGATAATAAACCGGGCTTACATCGTAGAGACGTTCAAATTTTAGAATCGTACGTACATACGAGCCATCTTCTTTTCTTTCCCAGTTATCGTCCTCAACGGTAAAAGCAAAAGATGATTCTGAAATATCCCCACGTTTTAAAGATTCTATCAACTCATCTCCCAATGGTGTATTTGGCGCATCAAAAGAATATTTCAACCCTTTCTCATCCACTTCCAATTTCAATGAGCCTTCACCCATCCGGTATCTAGCTAATACTCCACGTCTTTCGTCGTGATTCATCAAGCAAAGGATATCACTTTTTTCCAGGACTCCTTCCAATGCTGTCGGTGCTATTCGTTCGATTAAATCCCCGCCCCACATTGCACGACTATCAACATTAAAAAGTAAGGCATAACCTTCTACATGACGGGATTCCTCGCCTACTGTAGCCCGGTATGAAATACCTCTTATTTCTTTTTCCTTTTTCATATTTATTCGCCTTTATACATATACCGTTAAAGTGTAATACATGATCAAGATTTCTCTTTTCCTGTTTCAAACTTCTTGTTTGCAACGTATTCTAACGGCACCATTGCATTATTAACCAATGGCTGATCTCCATTAGGCACTTTCTCCATATTATTCATTCTACGGGCCTCATTCGGAGTCATTCCAGCCATTTCGTACATGGTTTTCATCCAAGTAGCCTGTGCAGCTTTATCGGCTCGTAACAAATTGCTTGTATCAAATTGAACTTCAACATAAGATCTTTCCGAAGGGCGGAATACCTTGCGTTTAAATTCTAATTCCAGGTTTTCCAACATTGGAGCTAAAGTGTCTGTAAGAAATGATAATTGTGTTGCCTCTACTGTAGAATAACTTGATTTCGTAAGGTCAAAAGCTTTAACTGGAGAGACGCCAAAAAAACGACATATATCAACGACATTAAATTGACGCGTTTCTATCATTTGAGCATCAACTGGATTTATAGTCACAGGAGTATAAGACATATTACCCTCCATCACACCAACTCCTCCGTTAGATATCATCTCCGCCCATGTTTTTTTGATATCTTTTTTTTGATCAGGATTTAATCGGCCTTCAACAGAAATTACACCACGAACATTTCCTCCTTCACTGAAAAATTGTTTTGCGTATTCTTCTGATGCGCTTGCTATGCCTAGAGTATTTCTTGCGTGTGTAAGTGTTGAAATTCCAATTATACCGTCATAAGAGAAATTTAAAACATGAATCATATCAGATGGTTCTACCAAATTCTTAAATCCAGTAACCTGATATCTCATTTTTGTAAAACTTTCAATATTGATATAGACTATACTGACTAATCCGGCAGGTATGTATTGAATAGATAAAGCATTCCCGAAATTATCCCTATCGATATACGCATAACCATTACCATTTAACAATACCGAACTCACTAACGTCTTTAGGAAAGTAAAACGCGTCATGTCAGGATTAGGGTATTCACGGAGCAAACTATATGCTTGATGTTTTAAGTATGGTTTTTTATAACCCTCATCATCCTTTTTAAATACTTCCAGTGGTAATTGAGCAACACTTTCGCTTATGACATTGACACACCGGTATACAGCCGACAGCGACATCGCAGTCCTTCGGCTGTAACTTCCCATTCGCTGAACATTGATGAAGGATTCAATCGGTTCCTTTTTCTGCTTTCTTATTTCTAATCCGAAAATATTCATTACACGATATCGTTTTCTTTTATACCGAAATCGTGTATGACGGGACTACAAACTGTTAGAATATTGAGGCGTAAGAAGATATACGCCTAAAGCTTCAATATCGGCAATTACGCCATCTATTTTTTTATCATTATTCTCTTTATTTGGTTTGGCATTACCACTGGAGTCAAATTTCATTGTCACATTTTTGAAGCAAAAGCGATTGATCGGATTATTATCAATGACAGCATTTCCTGACATTATAATTCTTTCCAGTTCTTTTGTCGGTCTATTGAAATTACCTATACTTTGAGATACAGGCTCCATAGGCAATCCCCTATTTGTTGCATTGATGACAAACTGGGTCGAATTCCATGCATCATAGCCTATTTTTAAAATGTAGAGCTTTGAATCCAAGTCTACTAAATCATTCAATATATAGTCATAGTCAACTACATTTCCTGGAGTAATTATCAAGTACTTATTTCTTGCCCAATCCCCATACATTTCCTTGTATTTTTTTGTAGACAAAGCTTCTTCTGGTAAATAGTAAAATGTCTTGAAATAAAATTTGCCTTTATACGGAAACATAAGGGATAAAGCTGTTAAATCTGATGTAGAAGAAAGGTCAATACCTACATAACACTCCGTATCCTTCCCAAAAATATTAATGTCAACATTTCCGGTACATTTCATAATGTGATGATCCGGTATCCAAACTTCCATACTGTCACACCATTGGTTGATAGTTTTAGTTCGAACCCCAACTTCATCAATGGGACTATTGACGGCTTTTTTTACCTGGCTCCGTATATATGCCATCTTAACAGTTACTTCAAGGTTTGGATTGCTTTTTATCCATACTCGTTCATCTTTCCAATCATCTTTTTCGTCTAACGAATAAATTATAGTGAAAAGTCTTTCATCATCCTTTATGCCGTTCAATACATCAACGCACATTTCACGATATTGAAAACATGGACCAAGTTTGTCAAAACCGGCTGTAGTGATAATCATTGACATAGGACTTTCACGGGTTCCTTGCCCTGATTGTAAAACATCTTTTAGCGAACTGTCTTTTGCGGCATGATATTCGTCCAGCAAATACATAGAGGGATCCGGCCCATCCAATTTAGAAGAATCAGCCGCTAGCACCTTTAATGTACTGACATTTGCGTTTAAATCTATATAATCACGGTATATTTGAAGTATTTGCCCTTTCGGATCCATTTTTTTTGCAAATTGAGAACAAAACTTAAATGCAATTTTTGCCTGTTCCCGACTATTTGCGGCCAAATAAACTTCAGCACCAGCTTCCCCATCTGCAATTTCGTGATACAGGCATAGACCTGCCGCAAATGCAGTTTTACCCTGTTTTCTAGCCATTTCAATATAAACAGATGTAACAACCCGTTCATTTGTGCCGGTATAGTAGAATCCATATATTGCAGCGATGATAAACATCTGCCAATCTTCTAAAAGAAAAGGTTTTCCACTATGTTTACCTTTAAAATGTCTGAGAATGGAAAAGAAGGCTATTACCCGTTCTACTTTTTGGGGTTTGAATTCGAGTCTTTCATCTTCGAGCATATCTAGGAAGGGTAAAACGGCACGTCTCACAAGATCACAAACAACAATGTTTCCATCAGTAACACCTTGACAATATCTTTCCCATCCTGTCATCAGCCATTATTTTTAAGGAATTGATATAACGGATTATCTTGATCAACCTCATCCGTCATTGCTTTGATGTGTTCTCTAGATTTTACAGTGAGTCCAAATTCTTTCATAATCGTAACAATTTCAATGTATTTTTTTGTTGTCAATGCAACTGCTGGATTAATCTTTGCCCGGTTTCGTTTATCATAAACCAGTGGGCCCTTCTCTAATACTTCGTTGGATGCTTTGACATATACATCATATGACAACATTAACATTCTGATCGCTCCCAAATCACAATTAGAGATACTATCAACTCCACTCAGTTTTTCAATAACGGCATTCATGAAAAGCCTGGTTTCCTGACTCAAGTTACTTGGATATTCAATCTTAATTTCCATATTTATTCAAAATTTTCCGGATCCAAATTAGATAAAGCATAAGTGACAGCGGTAGCATTAGGTGGAACATGTTTTTTTGTTACTATTTTTTGTGCTATAACCGGTTCACCTTCTGCACCTGCCACATAAACAGTCTTCGTCTCACTATAGCTATATCCTTTCACTAGTTTGCTAAGGGACTTCTTTGCTTCTATGTTTATTTCATTAAGATAGTCGCTGATGGCCTTTTCATACGAACATTTGAATGCGGCATCTTCTTCCAACCAATTTTTCAGAGTCTGCCAGGTTATGCCGAATTTCTTACACAAAGCCACCTTGGTTGGATTCAATGTTCTAACCGTTTCAACTATAGCCTGCTTTTTATCATCTGTTTTTTTCATTATTCAAAACTATTTATGCCATCAAAGAATTTACGGTAAAACTCGTAAAGCCCCTTGTCAATCGTAATGCATCCGTTTTCTGTACGCGGATTTGTGTTTATATTTGCACTACTCTCTATTGCGAAATGGAATTTATCTCCGTATCCTGCATATATCTTACTGTGATTTTTAAATACAGCTATGCGCCCACATTGATGGCGTTCAAAAAGATCTTGCATCATCTGATATTCTACCCGGTAAGTGCTAGGAAATATTTCGCACAGATATGCATCCATCCTTTTTATTTTTCCTTGCTTAATCCATTTATCTATTTGAAGTATGTCTTCTGCGGCCACACACCATGTTGAGAATAAAAGATAGTCCAGATTTTGTTGTCTGAGTACTGTCTTCAAAAAAGACAGAGAATCTACATCTCCACCAGTAATAAAATGGTATGAGCAACCGGGCATATAATCAAAATCCACAACATCCAGCAATTGTGTTTCTGAAAATGCCCGACGATACAAATACCTATTGGATAATTCAATACATGCTGTCGATCTACGCCGTGAACCGGTGCGAGTATCTTCAACTTTGGTATTTTTTTCAGATTCTCTCGGATTAAAAAACTTCGCTTTGTTCAAATTAGACCATTTTTCCATGTCACCAAAAATTTAACATTTTAACTTTCAAATCAAAAATTTCAAAAATCACCTCGTGTGTGAAGTTGATTAGGATGAGGTTTCACCGGTTCCCACTGTAAAAAAACATAGGGGGGCTATCTCACACTTTGACCATTGTGCATCTTCTGGTGGCATTTGTCACAAAGGCTCATTAAGTTGTCATAATCGAAGGCAATCTCCTTACGTTGCGCTAGATCATCGACAATCATAAACGAATGAATGTGGTGTACATCTTCCGCATGAGTTGCGACTCCTTCCTTTAGGCACATCTCGCACAAAGGATCATTCATAAACTTTACTCTACGAAGTTCACGCCATCGGGCAGTATTGTATATCTGCATCCGCTCCTTTCGTTTTCCTTCATTCAGCTGTTTCTTCTTTGGCTTGTATATTGTCGGCATACTCTATTACTTTTCCTTGGTTATGATCTTGCTTAATTTCACTGAAGACATTACGAATACGCTGCTCTATCCTCTCTAATGCCTCCTCCTCTTTCACATACTTCGTCATCGAACTATCCTGAAGAATCAATATGATAGCCTGATGAAACATGTCAGTTACAGTCATAGACAGGTATGCTCGCCCACTTCTATCGCTGCAATATTTATCCATAAGGCTGAGATAATGGCGGGCTATTAAATCCCTTACCATTACTCCACAGTCCCCTTTACGTACTACGTTTGTTCTTTTTGACATATCTATCTCTAACTATTTTTTCAATGTTTGACAATTTAACATAGGGCTTATTACCTATTCTTACCTTCTCGATCCAGCCTTGCCTAATCCAAGTTCTTATGGTAGCTTCCGGTATATCGCATTTATAAGACGCAATAGCTAATGGAACAAAGCTGTCTGAGATGCAATTTTTAAGTTTTCGATTTATTTGAATAGCATCCATATTGACGATATAACCATCAACATCATAAACATCTGATAACAGCCTTACAACGGCTGCTGATACAATCGTTGAAACATTATATCCAGATGATTCAGACATATCTTTAAGCTTCATTCTTATCTCAGAAGAAACCCTTACGGAAATCATATCGCTTTTTAACCCCATGTTTAACATTTATTCAAATCAGCACACAACATCAAACGCACTGATTTTCAAGTAAAACATAAATCATTTTTCTTGAGCGAAAGTACTTGTTCCTAATATTATAGGATTGAGATTAGTGTTAAACTTGTCCTTTATATTTGTTAAATGTTTGTCTACAACATTGCTACCAATCGCACTCTTTTTTTATATCTTTATCAACTCTACCTCAGTGCATCTAATCCACTTGTGTTGATGCAGACATACAGTATTGTTATTTTGCAAGTTTGTATTCTTTGCCCTTATAACAGACGATAGATCCAATTTTAACCTGAGTTCTAAAGACATTTATCTTCATTTGTTATACTGTTTATAGTAAACCATCTCTCTATCTTCGAAAAATGATTTGGTTATTGATTGTTCCAATCCATCGAACAGATTGAAATTTTGTAGTCTCATTTGTTTTTCGGTCAAATCATTGTAGAAATTACGAAAACCTTGTAACCCTTGCCGGATCTTAGACATCTCTTCTTTTGTTTCTACGCTCTGGAAAAGGCCGTGACTATTTAAAAAGTTATTTGCCAAATCTGCATAGAAGCAAGCTAGATCAGCCATAGCAATCGAAAGCCCCATTGTCTTTGAGAACCAGGCATTCAATGATGAATTTGAAGTAAGCATTTGATAAGCTGCTTCTACATTGTCTGTTTGTTTAAGTGCTTCTTCAAGTCGTTTCTTTTTCTGAATATATTCTACGGCTTCAACATGCCTGCCTTTCTTTTGTAGCTTTAGGATTGCTTTTTCATATTCAGAGATGAGACTAGCGATATAGTCCCGCTGAGATTTGTAATGTTGTTCTGTCATTTCTTTTGATTATTATTTCTTAGTCTTGAAAGAATAAAGGCTCCAGGAGTATGTATTCTGTTTCCTTTACCTTCCATGTATTTTTTTTCAGCTTCTTCAATCTCTTTTTTCAAAATCCAGAAGGGCATTACTGGATCCGGTTCCACGGAGGTTTGTCCGTAGTTAGACAGCATTATTATTTCGTCAGCATCATGTCCAGTTATACCAAATTTTTCAAAAAAAGACTTGAGTGTATCCCAATTCCGTTTTACGCCGTCGTCTGGTGGCGTTCTATCAATTAAATTCAAAAAAGATTTTCCTCCTGTCCCCTGGGGGATAGAGGGG
>OGFC01001557.1_pt1 | contig 12732 bp, 12 predicted proteins | sample 1570841 | NCBI WGS metagenome assembly OGFC01 (sample SAMEA2582137, study PRJEB24529) | metagenome | biome: Human gut stool | place: China | collected 2011 | reverse complement strand
GAACTTCAGCCTTCCAAGCTGACTACGTGAGTTCGATTCTCATCACCCGCTCCATATGCTAAATAAGTCGATAACTATCGGCTTTTTTTGCGCTTCTTTGAAACAATGACCAACAAATTGACCAACATTATGATTGTCTCCGTGCACCCTATCCTGATAAACATCTATCAAAGCGTATCCTTTTAGCAGTTGCTGTCATATTGCTGATTCCACTGCTGTGTATTGCCGGATATGTAGGCTACATGAGTGTGCAGTATGATCGAATTGATGATAATGTAGATATCGCGACCGAACCACTTTATCAGCGAGCCGCAAGGATACCTTCACGATTGCAACCTACAACATAAAGCAGCTTGCAGTTTTAAGCAGGGTTCTGCAGGAGGAATATGAAAAGGGAAACTATGTCATTGTCGGAGATGATTTTAATCACGATATCGCAAACAGCATCCATACCTTCCAAAGTGAACAAAAAACACCAGATTGGGTGTATTCCCTGACAGACGATAATCTCACAAAGCCATTTTCCTTTGTTCAGGCGCAAACAAAGAAACGATAGCTACCTGTGTAGCAGCGACATGCCTTATCAAAAGGGCGTCAACTATACAGTGATTCTCGATGGCTTCATCGTTTCAGATAATGTGGAGGCTGTCACTGAAAACATGGATACTGACTTTACCTATTCCGACCACAATCCTGTCAAAATGACCTTCACTTTGAAATAATGCTATCCTGAAAACAGCCACCCCTGTGTATGCGGCTGTTTTTTTCGTACGTAACTATGCTGTTTTCCAATACCGTTACTTCTGAAACAGCTTGTAATTGGAACGTCCAGCCCGTTTGGCCTCATACAAAGCGATATCCGCATTATGATACAGCTGTTCAAAATCCGTTCCATTTTGCGGGTAAAAGGCAACTCCAATGCTGCAGGATACGCTTCCCTTTTTTGCATACTCCCGATGCAGCTTCTCGCACAGCTGCTGTATACGCGGCAATACGCGTTCCTGAGAAGATACCCCATTCAGAAACACCATAAACTCATCACCGCCAAGACGTCCACAGATGTCATGTTTTCGCAGGGAGCTCTTTAACAGCTCGGCAGTATCCCGAATGACCTGATCGCCAAACTGATGACCGTATGTATCATTCTGCTGTTTGAACTCATCGATATCCAGCAACAGAAATGCATGGCGTATGACATAGTCCTGCATCTTCAGGCAGTCATTCACTTTTCGTATAAAGGTTTCCCTTTTCAATAATCCTGTCATTTCATCTGTTTCAACCAGCTTTTGAAGACGCAGTGTTTTCTTTTTCTCAGCATCGATATTCATTGTCATCATAAACATCTTGATATGTCCGGTGGTGGGATCCTCTGCCATACGCAGACTGGCACGCACCCAGATTATCGTTTCCTGCTCGATTCTGCGATACTCGATGACATCCTCATCCTGTCCATCATAAAACAGGGTCAACAGGCGGTTTCTGTCGAAGAAGCGGTAAAAGCGTTCCCGGTCTTCATCACCGACAAAATGCTCTGCAATATAAGGCACTGTCCGTATAGCGCTTCAAGGTCTTCAGATATTCCGGTGGTGTGTCACCGACACCTTCCATATGCCGATCCAATGTCAGGTCATATTCATAATATCCGATCGTCTTGCCTTCCTTGGTTTTGAAATACTGCCGCCACGTGGAATAGACAAATTCCGTCTCCTTTTGTTTTGTTATATCTTCACAGGAGATGATTGCGCGCTTCGCCTTACCGGCCTTATCATAAATCATGGAATACTTTGCGGCATACCAGCAGCAGGTACCATCCTTTTTACACTTTTTTACCTCGGAATAGCCATGCGGTTCCCCAGATAGCATCGCATTATAAAAGCGTATGAATTCCGGAATGCTGTCTTTCTCCACCGTGCCGGCATTCACAATGCTCATAGGCACTCCATACATGATTTGCGGAAGGTCAAAATCTTCGCTGATCTGCGGTGGTAGCGTCAACCGGCATTCCTCAATATCAAAGCTATACATCAGCTTATCCGTAAGCTGAAACGCCATGCGGCTTTCCTCCATACTCATACGCAGCTGATCCTCCAGCTGTTTATGAACAGCGATATCCATGAGCACACACAATATACTTTCCCCATCCTCAGGGTCATACGTGCAGCGTACCAGCAGCCAGAGGTCTTCACCATTGCGATGAACACCCTGAAATTCCAATTCAAAAAAACGCTCCTGCTTCTTCACATGCTGTAAAGCCTCTGTACGCACCCTATGAAACACCGGCGCAGGTAAAATATATTTCACATTATCAAATCCGCATTCCATAGCGCTTTGCGGTGTGTATCCATAAATATGATAGTAAAAGGGATTGGCATAAAGCAAGGTAAAGCTGTCATCAAGAGCAACACGGCATATACCGCAGGCAAGTGAATGGAACATGTATGCATACTGATTTCTGGTTGTCATCATCTTCATTCCTTTCGTATGAAAAAACGATCTTAAAAAAGACTGTCTTTCATTATACCACCGCAGACTCCCTTTTCCTATATCGACTGTCTGCAGTATCGTACCGCAATGTTGAGGTAATCTGTGATTCATGGAGGTCAGAACAATTACAAACAGCGTGTATTCTCGACTTCTGCACTCCTTCTGAACACCAGAAGGTCAATCAATCACCGAAGAATTCTTGGATAGATCAGAAATTCATAGAAATGAAAGAATCAAGCTCATCATTAAAATGATGAGCCTGATCCTTTTTGTTTATCTTGTTGTTTTTTACAGCAGGGAGAGACCTTTTAGCAAATCCTGCCTTCTGCAGGCTGTGCTAAAGCTTCCGCTGCTGATTACTGCAGGATAAACGTGTATACGCTTATCAGCGCAGCATTGTTTTTGCGGCGACTGCGAGAACCTTCGGATTTTTATTATATGGTGTTACCGGGCACAGCTTCTTATCAATTCCAAGCAGTCCATACACTGCCATACGTGCTGCACGGACAGAATATTCCTCCGTGAATACCATATCCTCCGGAATTTCCACAAATTGCGAAATCATGGCGAAGTTGGTAGAGCCGCTTGGTATTACCAGCGGACGATCGCTCATCGCTCTTGGCTGGAATTGTGAATCGATATATGGCATCATGCATGGGATGACGTTCACAACGGATTCCATGATGTCCTTTGTATCCTCTTCAAAATGCAGATGGTGAATCAGCTCCATCAGAATTTCCTCACCGCTGCATTCCCGCATTGGCTTTTTCACATAGTCACCCAAAGCATCCGTATACAGGCCATAGCCCCAGAATATTGTCGTATTGGCATCCTGTGCCTTGAAATGCGGCTGTGCCGCTACGACAATGGACATGAGCCAGCTGGAATCCTTAAAGGTCATAAGTGCTCCGCTGCCCGGAATATTGCCGGAGAACTGCTCGATCATTTTCAGCAGCTTATTTCCCTTCATGGTCACGGTAAAGCTTTCCCAATTGGTCTCCTCCGGCTTTCCAAAGAATGGCGCCGGATCTCCAAGTACAGGCTTCTTTTCCGCAACTCTTTTCCATAGCTGTGCAGACATCGGATGTTCCGGCTGATAAGGCGCCGGTGTTTTGAAGTCACCAAGCGTTGCACAATCGGTCATACAGCCGTTTGTCATAATACACAGATCGGTATCCTCCAGATGGATGATACGCTGCTTGCCGTTTTCCGAAATATGAATATCCGTTACCGTAACGCTGTCTTCCTTAAAGTCCAAATCCTCGACAATGGCACGAATGCTGAAATCAACACCAAAGCCCTCCAGATATACCTTTAATGGAAGAATCACAGATTCATACTGATTATATGGTGTTCTGGTTACACCCTCTAAGGTTTCGATACGCGGAAACTCCAGAATCATACGATTCATATACCGGCGGAATTCAAACGCGCTGGACCATTTCTGAAAAGCAAAGGTTGTCTGCCACATATACCAGAAGTTCGTAGTAAAGAAATGCGGACTATCCTTAAACCATTGCTCAATGGTTACATCATCCAGCTTTTCTTCTGGTGTTGCAAGCAGCTTTGTCATCAGAAAGCGATCGGTATTGTTAAACTGCATACTGCGTACATCCTGAATCACCCCATAGCGATCCACGAGTCTGGCCTGTGCATGTGTTGGATGCAGGTGATCAAAGTTCAGTATTTCCTCGGTCACGCTTTTTCCCGGCCAGTCCAGAGATGGAATGGAGGAAAATAAATCCCAGAAGTTCTCATAGGTTTCCTCATTCAGCATTCTTCCGCCACGGCAGACAAACCCATTCTGCATTGTTCCTGCCCCGTCATTACTTCCGCCAAGGATGCTCATTCCCTCCATGATATGGATATTTTCTCCATGAAAGCCGCCATCCTGAATAAGGTATGCCGCTGCCGCTAAGGAAGCCAGACCGCCGCCGATCAGGTATGCCTGCCGTTCTCCCTCTCTTCCACTGCTCACCATACTTTGAACACTCTGCTCCCGTTTCTTTGCCACATGGCGCACTGCCGTTGCTGCTGCGATACCTGCTGCGGCAGCTGCGGCACCCGCTGCGATTTTCTTTGTCTGTTTCTTCATTCAAATCTCCTCCTATGTTTTGATATGCATATGCGCTCATGCATACGCTTCTGTTATCTGGTTTCAGTATAACGCGTTTTCCCTACGGTGTATTTATACAGTTTCTCAACTTTGTCTGTTTTCCTCTAGTATATGAAAAAAAGCGAAAGCCATGCGCCTTCGCCGTCACATATTTAATTTTTTACGCATGCGTTCCGAGTTGCTCGCATACATCAAGGCGGCCTCCTTATCAATTTTGCCTGCCTCATATAGCTTCATAAGACTTTCATCCATGGTAATCATACCCTGATCCTTTCCTGCTATCATGGAATTTTCCAGCTGATGAATTTTTCCTTCCCTGATTTGCGTACGAATCGCCGGATTGACGATCATAATTTCAAAAACAGGGACGATGGTGCCATCTGTGGCAGGTACCAGCTGTTCACTGATAACAGCATGCAGTGTCATGGACAGCTGTACGCGAATCTGCTGCTGCTGTTCACTTGGGAATACATCTATCATGCGGTCAATGGTATTGGCTGCCCCCATTGTGTGAAGGGTCGATAAGATTAAATGCCCGGTCTCTGCGGCCGTAACTGCCGTATTGATTGTCTCCAAATCCCGCATTTCTCCAACCAGTATGACCTCCGGTGCTTCCCGCAGAGCAGAGCGCAGCGCGTTCAAATAATCCTGTGTATCGTGATATACCTCACGCTGGGATACGATGCTTTTCTTATGGGCATGCAGATATTCGATTGGATCTTCGATTGTTATGATATGTACATTGCGGCTTTCATTGATTTTATCAATGATGCAGGCGAGCGTCGTTGATTTCCCACACCCGGCAGGCCCGCTTACCAGAATCATTCCCTTTTTTACTGCCGCAAGCGAAGTGATAACCTGTGGTATATGCAATTCAACCGGATCGGGTAATTCAAAGCGGACCACCCGCAGCACCGCTGCCTGTGAATTTCTCTGCAGATAGACATTGCAGCGAAACCGTCCCACATCCGGTATGGAAAAGGAAAAATCATCATCCTTTTTTTTGAGAAAGTCCTCATAGGAATTCTGCAGCGCATACTGATAGATTTCCTGAATCAGCTGTGCTGTGTCATTGGGCATCAGCCTGGTTTCCTGCATGGAGTGAATTTCTCCATTGATTTTAAAGGCATATGGATGCCCTGCTACTAAAAATATATCCGAAGCATTCCTTGCGATTGCTTCCTTCAGCATCTGTTCGATTGTCACCATCACAGTGCATCTCCCTTCGTAATTATTTTCCATGCTTTTATATGAATAGCACTTCCCTGCTTCTGCAATCTCAGCTGCAGCTGCTGTGCATCCTGAACCGGTATTGTGACGAGCAGCTCATCCTGCTTCCAATCCGTCTTCATCCCATATTCCTGCAGCAGTGACTGCACCCTGCTTTGCTTCAGACGTTGTTGCAGGGTCTGCTCAGGATACTGCCGGAGTTCATCAATCAGCAGCTGTGCTCCTGCATCACTTTTAGCGACTGCCTCCTGATACAGCTTCTCACGCTGTGCAATTTTTTCGTTTTGTAACGCGCGTGTATATGAAAGTACAGATAAGATCATCATGCACAAAACGACGAAAATCATGAAGATACTGGATGCCCCCAGACCAATCTGTACGCCGCGCTTTTCAAGCTTCATTGTTGAACGCCCCCTTCCAGCAGAAAGGGAAGACGTACAAGCTCCTTATCCCTGCGGTAAATACACATCTCACAAAGTGCCCTGCCACTTTTTTCAACTGCTTCCTTCTGTTCGATTTCAACACGGTAATATCCTGCCTGCGAGGATACCCGGTTTCCATTCTCATCCAGATAAAAGATTTTCTTCTGCATTGCCTGCTGCAGCGAGGTAATCTCACGCTGTGCCAACAGATTCTCTCCGTATTGCAGCGCATTCCGCGTATCTGCAGCCAGATTATTTTTTTCCTTTGCCGTTCCCAGCACGAGCACGCAAACCGCACTTGCCAGGGTGAAGAAGAAAAGCACAAAGATGAGCTCCATCAGAAACGATATCGATTTATTTGCATGACTCTCCCGCATAGCGCTTCCTCCTTACTCACTCTTCAGCTCCATGATCATACGGCTGGCTTTCCCCTGCTCGTCGTGAATGCTCACTTGCAGCAGCCCTCCATTTTCCTGTGCTTCAAAGTCATAAACGGTAAACAGCGCTGTCCCTGCTGAAAGCATCGGCTCCACTTCCTCACTCACATACAGCTCCCGCAGCTTACCCTCATATTCATATATATAGGTGATCGTTCGTTCTTTTTTATCCTGTATTACAATCGCCTCCGTGTCCTCCAGCGGTCTCACAGATACAGCCCCATCTTCATCCGCACTCCTGATTTTTGTACGCAGATATGCCAGAGGTGTATGCATACGCTCCACCTCTTCCCCCTGTTTGATGATGGCCTGATAGCTTCCGGTCTGAAACAGAAGAACCAGAAACGCACAGATTACAAATACGGTGAATAACGATAGAGAGAACAAAATATCAATGGAATGTCGTTGTTTCATGGCTGTTCACTCCTTGGATATACATCCGTATCCGGCATGATGTTTGCTCCGATGTAATGGTAACGGATGCGGTAGGCATCCTCCTGGATATACAAACCATAATGCGCTTTCAGATACTCCAGCGACTGGGGATATGCTCCCTCGATACTGTAGCATTCCAGTGCTGCTTTCTGGATTGCCTCTTTGGCACGCTGTGCATCCTCCTTACTGAGTCCGCTGTCGGTTGTCGAGAATCCATAAATGAGCATAACCAGGATTCCCAGAAACATAAGAAGCTGCAAACTCAGCATTCCCTTCTTTCGTCTCATCATCCGATGGATGACATAATGCTCATCAGCGGCAGCATGACAGAGAGCAGAATGATTCCGACAATTACAGACAGAACAATCACGATGACCGGTTCAATGGTATTCAGGAAGGTTGAGATACTGGTATCCACATCCTTCTCATACAGGGTGCTTACCTTCTGCATGACCTCATCACTTTTTCCGCTGTGAAAGCCGGTGATGATCATACTCGCATATACTCCCTGATAAAGCGCCTGCTCGCGCAGACATTGAGAAAAGCTTTTCCCCGCCTGCATATCATTACGGCAGGCATCGATTTTCTTTTGAACCGCCTCATCCTCCACAACATCTGTAAGATACCCCAGCGCCTCCTCCATTTCATATCCGCTTGTAATGAACAGCGACAGGGCATAGGTCATTTTTGCCATTACCATATTGTGATAGAGCTGCTTTGTCATAAACAGATGAGAGAGGAATGATTTTCCTCCTGATTTTCTAAAGGTCACTGCGAGTAGAACCCCTCCCAGCAAGAACAGTGTCAATAGGATAAAGGAGGCCGTGGCAAACAGCTGTCCAAAGTGCATCATGGAGGCGGCCGTCCCCTGAAGGGCAGCTCCCATATGCAAAAGTACCTTTTCAAAAATCGGCAGAACCTTCCATACGATGATGCCGACAACCGCCCACATCATCAATAACAAAATCGAGGGATAGGTCAACGCCTCCTTCAAGGACTGCTTCAGGTCACTGCTACGCTCATAATATAGCGCCAGCTCCTTCATAACATTATCGAGATGACCGCTGATTTCCCCAATTTCCACCATTTTCTTAGCATACGTGTCGAAATACGGAGCCTCCTCCAGCGCTGCGCTAAAGGAGCCCACGACATGTACTTTTTCCAGCAGACATCCAGTGGCCTCCTTCATATGCGGGTTATCCGTATCGTCCCCTATGATTTCCAGCCCTTCCTCGACAGATAGTCCGCCTGCGAGAATCATCGACATCTGGGTACAGAAATCAAACATTTCCTCAGAGCGTAATGTTGTATGTGTCATACGTTTTCCTCCTAGTAGTAATACTTATCTTCATAGTCATCTTTATAATCAATGTCACTGGCATCAAAGGTTGGATCCATACGGCTCCATTTCTTCGCATGCAGCAGAATATCGGGATTGATCCATCCCTTCCCCTCAATATATACCTCCACCCAGGCATGATATTCAATCGTGGTATTTCCTGTTACCAGCCTGGTTGGAATCTGCTGGCTACGCAGCATCGCCGCAAGCAGAGCCGCATAATCAAAGCATATCCCTTTTTTGCTTTCCAGTGTCTCATCCACGACAGGAAGCACATAAATATCCTCTACTTCCTTAGCCTTTTTTGAATCATAGCTGATGTTATCCACCACATAATTGTACAGTGTTGCAATTCGCTTCAATACGGTATCATCATCCTTCGTCAGCTCAAAGGCTTTTTTTACAGCCGCCGTATGACTGTCATAGTTGACCGTCTGATTTGGATATAAAAACGGTATCCTCTCATTTTCAAGCTTGACATCCAGGGACAGGGTCAATGTGATTGTATAGGTTTTCCCGGAACGATTTTCGAGTACCTTTACCAGATATGTTCCGCTTCCCTGTTCAAAGGGAAAGGTTTCGTATTCGTTTTCCTTTGTAAAATCATATGCGATGTTTCCTACCCCGTCCTTCGTTATCTGTAGGCGCATCCTTTTTTCAGGCTTGCGCAGAAGCTTGGCCTGCAGATATCCGCTGCTGGTATTGCTGTAATCGATTTGTACGAGTCCGCTGGAATCCACAGCTACCTGCTCTCCGGGGCTGCTGGGCAGACGAAGTTCAGACATTTTGGGATTCGGTGATGTTTCATATTCGCTTGGATATTTCTTACCGTCTTCCTTGCCTGCGCATCCGCTGATCAGCAGCAGAGCTGTCAGAAAGCATAGAAAACGTCTGAATTTCATGGTCATACCCGCTCTCTCCTTGTTTTGATTATTATAGCATTCTTTTCTTTCGGAGAAAAGCTTTCTTGCCTGATGCCTATCAGGAGAACAGCAAATTGCGGGATAGGAAGGATAAAGGGAATACCTATAGGCAGAAAAAGCTGCATTCCAGTGACGAATACAGCTTACTTTAGCTTTTCATTGCATGGTGCTTATCGAATAACGGTGTATCGAGCATCATAAGTTTCATAATATTTCGCCTGTGCGCTCCATTGCTTTGCATATACCTGATCACGATCCTTCATCAACTGTTCATGAGTTCTCCGCTGAATCAGATATCCGTCATCAAAGACCAGGATATCATCACAGAAACGATGATCGTTCATCATAAACCATTGTATATCTCTTTCGTTATATAATAGAGAAAACGATGTTTGCCGACAGCTATTTACAAATACCCATCCACGTTTATCTCTTCATCATAGGATGAAGAGAAAGGAGGCAGATATATGGCAAAGGTTATTGTATATAATGTATACACGCAGGCATTGGAAACCTTCTATCTGGAGGAAAACGATCCCATGCCGTATGCATACGATCGAACGATGCTGGTGAGAGAGTTTAGAGGCTCGTCGCGCTCCAGTGTTCTTTGGACCACAAATGCGGCAATGGAAGCATGGAATGCAACACGAAGAGCCTATGGAGCACCCATACCTTTTCGATATGCATTTAAGCGAATCTGGGAAGGCGGACATGGAAAGCAGTCACAGCATTATGCAGGTGTTTCCTTCGATGTGGGACAGGCTTTAACGCAGGCACAGCGTAACAGAATCTGGAATACAGCGAACAATCTTGGTGTCTGGGTTTATGTGGAACCTATTTACATGACACCGACCTGTGTCGGTGTCCGATTAGGATAAAATTCAAAAGTGCCCTATTTATCGCATTTTTCGAGTCCTGATTGAACCATAAAAGGGTACTCTGCCTGTTTTTAGAAAATTTAAAGGATAGGTTCGTGTCCAGATAGGAACACATGCTACTATATCCTGAAATGCAGTCCATCTTCACCACCGTATCAAACAAAGAAAATACATCATACGCTATATTTATCACGTAGCTTCGTATATACATAGCTATAAAGAAGAATGTTATTCTCTTCATTTAAACAGTGAATCCAAGGTTGTGAATAACTCTTTTTAGTATCTACAATACCCTACATTTTTAAGTCTTTTTTTGCTCGAAAACAAAAAATGCTCGTTTTTAGGCGAACATTTATATGATTTAAGACTTTTTTCTTAGCTGAATATACATTTCGCTGATAACTTTTCCATTAACATTATCTTGCATTTACAAAATATAAATTTTATCTCTATAGACATCAAATATCAATATGACCAACAACCTGATAGGAATCATTTGTATACTGCATAATTTCGATACGATTGTCATCTGGATCATGAATCCACATCTGCCATGTACGTGAATTTCCGATTTTTGGTTCTATGTCAATTGTAATGCCCTTTTGAGTCAAAAAATCTCTTGTTTTTTGAATATCTTCTACAATTACACCAAAGTGTGAATAACCAATATGCTTATTAAATTGAGGATGAGGCAACTGATCATTTTCAGAAGGATATATTTCAATAAATTGTCCAGGCGCAATTTCAAAATAAATAATACAATATTCTTCAGGAATTTCCTGTGCTTTCTTATAATACTGTGAATGCGGTTTATCTGCATAGGCTTTATATTTTACTGCCATTTTCATTTTACATCCTAACTTCTCATAAAAGCTTTTTGTAACATTGATATCTTTTGCAAAAAAAGTTACATGCATAATTGAATTAAATACCATAACATGTTTTTCCTTTCCCTTTCATTTTATTTAAAATTCTGACAATACATCTTCTTCCCTACATTTATTACAGTATACGATGGAACTACGCACATTATATAATGCATCCTCAATCACTTTATTCAAATCTGCATCGTTTATATGGCAAACTATTTCAATCAAAAGTAAAAGATTTGTGCCAGCTATAAGATGCACATTTCCTTTTTCTAAATATCTTAAAAAGAAATTATTGACACTTCCACCAAACAAATCTGTTAAAATAACAATTTCATCGCTTTCATGTGTTTCTTTCATCATATTATCAACTTTTTCCTCAACATTTTCGAAATCTAAATACGTACATAATGTAGTTATACAATCCTGCATTCCCATAATTAACTCAAGAGAACTTTGTATACCTTCGGCAAAATTCCCATGCCCCGCTATAATAATTTTCCTCATTGCTTCCACCTCTTTATATTTTGCTAAACTCTTCCTGTATATACCGATACACATATAATATTTCATTCTCAGGAATCTCCACCTTGTATAGTAGCTGTAGCTCATCAAAGCTAACTTTGAACATGTGGATAAAATCGACCAACTTTTCGTTTGTTTCATGTTCTATTGCTTCCATTTGGGTTTTCGTAACAAGACGTTCAATAAGACAGCTTATATGAATATCAAGTCCTATAATAAGCTTATTATTAAATTCTATCTCCAGATATTGCTGAAGTTTATTAATCCCCTTCTCAACTGCATTTAGCAGCTTTTCCGGATTCAAAATTGTCAGATATCCTATAATATTGCCCATAGCAAAATTTTTGACAAGATTTTTATTGAACTGTGTGATTCCATTACTGTCAAGATGATTGGATAATATCGAATTAATCAAGGAAATATTTTCATTAGCAATTATATCTTCTAAAGCTATGAAGGGTATATCATGAAGCATTGGATTGATCGATCCTATGAACAATAATATTTCATGATCATGTAGCAATCTACCAGTATGTTCTTCGTTCAGATTATTGTAATCATAATAAAGAAAGTCAATATCTGTTTCTTTTGGTAAACTCTTCATGAACAAATCAATTACACGCTTTGTCGGCTCTATTCCATTCTCTGTTGAAAATAGAATTGCATTTCTTTTCACCTTGTTTTTGATAATTTTATAAGATATCAGCGTATCCTGACATAACTCATCTAATATGACTATTAAATCTTTATTTTGAATAATTTTCATTGCCGCAGATAAGGCTACCTTTGTTGATATATTATTCAGAACTCCGATATTGAGATTGGATATTTCTGATAACGAATTACCAATGTCCTCTAGAGAACCCATATCTACCAGCAATAGAATATTGTTTGATAAACGCTTATGCAGCACAAATTTTCGTAGTGTTTCTACAATACTTTCTACCGGTGTATCCAATGGCATATCAATAGCTTCAAATACATGCTTTCCAACCAATCTATTGACAGCATCCGCTATAGAACTGGCGGTTGAATAGCCATGCGAGATGATAATGCCAACAATATGATTTAAAT
>OGFC01001547.1_pt1 | contig 12834 bp, 11 predicted proteins | sample 1570841 | NCBI WGS metagenome assembly OGFC01 (sample SAMEA2582137, study PRJEB24529) | metagenome | biome: Human gut stool | place: China | collected 2011 | reverse complement strand
TTCTTTATTTCCATATACAAAAAAAGACTCAGAATAAAATCTGAGCCTCTTTTATATCAAATTCTTATTTTATTTTTGAACATGCATCTTTTAATGCATCAATAAATCCTTCAGAAGTATAAGTAGCTCCTGCAACAGTATCAAGAGATTCTATATCCTGTGTAGATTTAATTGTAGCTATCAAACTTTCAACAGCAGGACCTGCAATAGCTTCAGTATCTCCATGAGTACATATTATTTCAGAGATTCTAAGCTCTCCTTTACCATTTTTCTTAGCTAATATTTCAACTTTTACATCACTGTCAAATCCTTCAGCAGTCCCTATATATTTTTTAGGCCCTTGTGATTTTTCAACAAATATACAAGCTAATCCTACTACTATAAACCCTATTACACAATACTTTCTTATTTTTTCTACCCTGCTTTCCATCTTGTCCCCCTCATTAATATTTTGTTATTTTTTAGCCATGCACTTTATTTTTATTTTTTTAATGTCCTATATATTTTAAATTAATTATCATTTTTTTTCAATATTTTTTTGAATTTTTTACTTTAACAATTGAATTATAGCTGTACTAACTCTAAAATATTTCTTTTATATCCTATTCTTTTCTTCAAATAAAATAAAAATATCTACAAAAAAAGAAAAAATCCCTTTTTCTCAGAGAGGGATTTTTCTTTTATCTATATATTAAAACATCTTGGGGAAAGATTTTATATGTTTAATATACCAAGACTTTGTGAAATTATTGTGACCTTTCCAGTACATTTTTTTACTAGTTCTTTTTTGTTAAGAATTCCCATTTAGTTTCTTGTGTAACTATTGCTACAAAAACCAACATACATCCTATCCCCATTTGAAAGGTCATCCTCTCATTAAGATACCATACAGCAAAAATAGCTCCAAAAACTGACTGAAGAGTTAATATTAAAGCTGTACTGGTAGAAGAAATATATCTTTGGGCAATTGTCTGTATAGCAAAAGAAATAACTGTACTTATAACTACCAGATATCCTAATGTCCATTTTATTTTAGGAAGGATTGAAAAATCATATCCCTCAAAGTATCCCACAAGAATAATAAATATTCCTGCTGTTACTATAAATTGAATTACTGTTATAAGTATAGGATCAGAATCTCTTCCATATTTCTCAATAGCTATCATATGTGCTGCAAAGAAAAATGAACAGCATCCTGCCACCATGTCCCAGATATTAAAAGCTACTCCTTTTTCGATAGTGAGGAAGCCCAATCCAACTGTTGCTAAAAAAGCTCCTATTACAGCATATTTATCAGGTCTTTTCTTATTTATTATCCATGCAAGAAATGGAACTATTAGTACATATGCTCCTATTATAAAAGATACTTTTGATGCTGTAGTATTTTTTATACTAATTATCATAAAATAAAATGCAAGAAACATAAATATTCCTATTATACTTCCATTTTTTATGTCTTTCATTTTTGCTTTCTTTATCTTTCCTATATAAATAACAAAAAGAAGCAAGGCTGAAAAACCAAATCTAAACATCATAAGTGAAAAAGGCTGAACGATACTCAAAGTGTCTTTTAATACAGCAAATGTAGTCCCCCATACCAAAGCTACAATTGCTAATGTTACAGAAGATGCCATCTTTAATTTTTCATTTTTATTATTCTTCATCTATCCCCCTCTAAGTATCATCTCCAGCTAAATTATTTTATTTCTATTACAGGGAATCTATCTGGAATTACTATTCCAGCTTTATCCATAACTTTTTTATTCTGTATTTTAACTTTTTCAAGAAGATCTTTTTCATCAAGGAAAAGAATTTCTCTGTTTTTCATTAGCCATTTACCATTGCACATATTAGATTCTACATTTTCACTGCTCATGGCATATACAATATTTGCCACAGGATCAATCACTGGAAGAGAATGAATAGTATCTGGATTTAAAATAATAAGATCAGCTTTTTTCCCAACCTCCAGACTTCCAATTTCTTTTTCCATCAATGCACATCTAGCTCCATTTATTGTAGCCATTTCCAGCACCTGCTCTGCTGATACTGTTTTAGGATTTAAAGTTCTCCCTTTATGAATAAGTGAAGTAAGATACATATCTCTCATCATATCCATTCTATTATTTGATGGAGCTCCATCTGTTCCAATAGACACAGCTATTCCTTTTTCCAACATTTCTGGTATTTTAGCAAATCCAAGAACTACTTTCATTGCTGCGCCAGGGTTATGTGATACCTTTACATCATACAATCTAAATAGATCTATTTCTCTTTCTGTCAGCCATACGGTATGAGCCGCTACAAGATTAGGACCAAGAGCTCCAAGCCTATTCATATGTTCAACTGTTGTCTCTCCTCTTGTGGCTCTTGTGTAATCCATTTCCTCTTTTACTTCAAGAACATGCATGTGAATACCTGTATTATACTTATCTGCTAATGTTTTTGTTCCTTTTATTAACTCATCAGAGTTGTTAAATATAGTCCTTAGTCCAAACCAGATTTTTATTCTTCCATCTGCTGTATCATTATATTTTTTAAATAACTCCTCCTGAAAATCAAGTTCTTCCTGAGCTGTTTTCTGCCATGCTTTTGGCAGCCCCTCTCCTTCATCCATTGTAGATTTAGAAAGACAAGCTCTTAATCCACACTTTTCTACAGCTTCAGCCATAGCATCTACATATTGTCCTCCAGCTTCCAAAAAAGTTGTCACTCCTGTTTTTATAAGCTCTACACAACAAGCAGTAGAAGAGATAAGAGAGTCTTCATAATTGAAGCTGCTTTCATATGGCCATACCCTTTCTCTCAGCCAAGTAAGAAGAACCACATCATCTGCTACTCCTCTTCCCAATTGCTGCGAAAGATGTACATGAGTATTCACAAGCCCAGGAAGAATAATTTTTCCTTGTGCATCATAAATTTCTGCATCAGCATTTACAAGAGAGTGCTCAACTTTTCCCACAGCTTTTATTTTATCATCTTCTATTAAGACAGAGCCATTTTTAAATATCTCTCTGTTTTTATTCATAGAGATTACATATCCATTTTTTATCAAAATTTGAGACATATTTTCCTCCCTCTTATTATACAATTAAGTTTATTATAGAAAGTGTTCCTATTACCCAAAGAATAGGACTTATTTTATTATATTCTTTAGCTATTACATGCATTATAATATATGATATGAAGCCAAAACTTAATCCTATGCTGATACTGTAAGTTAATGGCATAAATATTATAGTTATAAATGCTGGCACAGATATTTTAGTATCATTTAAATCTAAAGCTTTTACACTTTTAAACATAAATACTCCTACCATAACTAATGATGGTGCAGCGGCAAACATAGGAACTATTCCCACTATTGGAGTTATCAGAAGAGCTGCAAGAAATAGTATTCCTGTTATAAAAGAAGCAAGTCCAGTTTTTGCTCCAGCAGCTATACCCGCAGCTGATTCTCCAAATGTTGTAACTGTACTGGTTCCTAAAAATGCTCCTATTATAGTAGAAGAAACATCTGCAAACATCATTTTTCCAAGTCCTTTATAATGTCCATTTTCATCTTCCAGTCCTATTTCTTTAAAACAAGCAATCAAAAACCCAAGTGAATCAAATAAATCTATAAACATAAACGAAAATATTGATCCTAAAAGAGATATTTTCAAAGCTCCAAATATATTAAGTTTAAAAGCTATAGGTGCAATACTTGGCGGCATAGCTATTACTGCATCTGGCATAGTAACAAGCCCGCATACCATTCCTAGTAGAGTAGTTATTACTATACTTATCAGTATTCCTCCTCTTACTTTCTTCATTTCAAATCCAGCCATCATCATAAGCCCTACCACTGAAAGAACTACAGGAAGATTAAATTTGCCAAGTGCCACAAGAGTAGCCTCATTCCCAACTATTATCCCCATATTTTTCAACCCTATAAATGCTATAAACAGACCTATTCCAGCAGTTGAAGCTGTTGTTATTGGTGCTGGTATTGCATTGGCAAGTTTTTCTCTAAATCCTAATGCTGCAAGAATAAAAAAGAATGTTCCTGATAAAAATACAACTCCAAGAGCATCCTGCCAAGATACCCCTTTTCCCATTACAAGAGTGAATGTAAAAAATGCATTCAATCCCATTCCAGGAGCCATAGCTATTGGTACATTTCCCATAAATGCTGCTAAAAATGTTCCTATTGCAGTAGCAAGACAAGTAACTGTAATCAATGCTCCCTTATCCATTCCTGACATAGAAAGAATAGCTGGGTTGACAAATATTATATATGCCATTGCCAAAAATGTTGTTACTCCTCCTATTACTTCTGTTTTCACACTGCTGTTTCTTTCTTTAATTTTAAATACTTTTTCTAAAAATAACTCTTTAGACAAAACCTTTCCTCCTTAAATTTCTATATATTTTAAATTATTTGTGACTAAAGAATAAAAAGGATATTAAAAATACCCTCTCAGTTATTATATTTTTTACCCAATAAATATTTTCCCTAAAATAGGTAAAAGAACAGGGACAGAAAATGTTAATATAATTCCTGTTATAAGAGTAACCAATCCTAGTTCTGCTCCTACAAATTTAGTAATAGGCATAAGCATTGTATCCATATTCCCAGCCCCTCCAGATGCAATAGCACTTCCTTTACTTATTTTGATTAATATAGGAAGAAAAAATACAGTAAAAAACTCCCTCATTATATTTACAATAAAGCCATAAGTTCCAGCTTCTATTCCAAATTTACTGGTCATAAATGCTCCAGTCAGACTGTAATATCCCATTCCGCTAGCTGAAATAATAGAAATATTTTCAGGAACACCTAATATTTTCCCAGCTACAGCTCCTTCTAAAAGACTTCCCATTAATATAGCCAAAGATATCAGGACAATTTTTACTCCTATTACTTTTACATATTCCAATACTTTTAAATTACTTCCAAGAAATATTCCTACTCCTATATATAGCATTATTAAAGAGATAACCAAAGAATAATTTAAAATTCTCTCATAAGATTTATCCATAAAAAAAACACCAATAATTACACCTAATATTACACTTATTGGAATAATTATAGTAAGCGGAGATTTCCCTGCTTCTACTTCTTCATCTCTCCTATTTTCATAATTTTTAAGTTTTAATTGCTTTTTTATCTTTTCTAAAGGAAGGATAGTTTTTTCCAACATTATAGTTAAACCTACACTGAATAATATCCCAGAAATTGAAATAACAGCACAGTTCCATCCTATTTTTCCAAGTTCTGATATAATTTCTTCATTAATACCTATATTCATTCCAAGAGTAGTCATTAAAATTACTATAACTCTATTTATTCCCATATCTATTTTTTTCATAATCTCTTTTGAAAGATTTCTGGTTCCTATTATGATTCCAAAAAAAAGACAGATAAAAGGCATTATTGTCATTTTTTAACTCCTTTTGATGCTTTTATAAAATCATTCTTTATTCTATCATCTTTTTTGAAAGATTACAATTTAAAGATACTATCATATAAGAGATAAAGTATTAAATTGAATGTAAATAAAAAATTATTTCTACATAATCTTAATCATCACATCAAAAAAGGAGCTCAATAAGAACTCCTTCTTTAAAATACATTTATTCTTTTAATTAAATCTAATTTTTCAATTTTTTATCCAAATGTTTTTTGCCTAATATCACTGCTCCCAGGCTTCCAATTAAGGCTGTCAATTCTCCTGGAATAGGAAGACTGTATATTTCAACTTCCATAAAAGCAGTTAAATAAGGAGTTATTATGTGATGAAATATTACTAATATACTATACACATAAAACAGATGCAGAATCCCTCCTCTTTCAAGGAATTTTGAAAATACCTGTAGTCTTTCCTTTTCCACATCAGCCATTATTTGATCCACTTCTTCTGGCTGTAAATATTTTCTTAATATATCTGGTAAAAAACTGCTTATTACATTTAATACAGTTTTTTGAAACATTAATATCACCTCTCTTATTTCCAATTGTTCTCTATGTTCAAATATCTTCTTTTTATATCTTGAGGTGCTTTTTTACCCCATTTCAGACCTAGTTTAAAATCATATATATCATTGGATTTCAAAAGTTTTTTGTTTCTTATAAAATTATGCATAAGCCCATTTTTACTGAGATTAAACTGATTATGATAGTCTACCAAGTGAACAAAAGTTTTTTCATCTTCAAATTCTGGCAGTTCACTGAGATTAGCTACATAATTTACCATTTCTTCAATGTGCTTCTTATCCAGTTCATCTATATCTTCTCTATGATTTTTTAATTTGTTATTAAGATCTCCTATTTCCTTATCCAGTCTTAATAATCTATCAATATCACCAGTTGTAAATCTACATTTTTCTTTTAAAAAATTTCTGGCTTTTGAATTATGCTTTACATCAAACTGACTTCTGCCAAAACTATATCCAGATATTCCCCCTGCATAACTAAATTTACAAATTACATTTTCATTTCCTGATATTTCATTTAAAGCTATTACATACATGATTTTATTTAAATCAATATTTTTTATTATTTCTTTTATATTTATAAATATCACTCCTTTCATTTAAAAGTTTTATAGTGTTTCTACTTTTTTTCCTAAATATATTTGTCTTTTTAAATTTTGTTCAACAGGAAAGTTTTGGATCCAATTTGCCATATCTGAAACCCCTACATTTTGAGTCCAATATGGTGGGAACTGTAGAAAAAAATATGGTGCTATATCAGCTGTTTCAAAATTAGTTGGAGTTTTTCTCCATAATTCTATTTTAAATACCTCCATATTCAAACAATTATTATTAGTTCCAATTTCAATTCCAATAGCAGTTGTATCTTTTTCTCCATTGCCAGTTTGCATATAATTATCTAAATACCCTTGTGGATACTGCATTGTATTCATTTGCATTCCATAAAGATCATAATATTTATTTTTATCCTGCTCCTCTGTTTGAATATAAACATTTTCACTTGCTCTTGCTAACTGCATGTTATTTACAAGATTGTAATATCCTGTACTTGTATCAAACCATTGCCAGATCATAAAATCATCTGTATTTCTAGCCCAAGCATTTATTCTAACATGAAAAATACAAAGTATTTTGTCGTTGTTTCTTATGGCTTCTTCTACTAATTTCCCTGAAAACTTTATAATTAATGGATATGGAATATTATTAGGCTGTTCTTGAGGTATAGAAGAAGAAAATGGAAAATTCACATAATTATTATCTTTTTGAGTTCCACCATTTATAGCATCTATTAATGGGGTAATATCCATATCAGTTTTAACTGGAACTTGGGAATTATACGAATCAAAATATCTCATTTCTACTTTAAAATCTTCATTATTATTATCTGATGTTATTTGAGGATTCAACCTTTCCCATTTCTCATATTTCCACTTTACTTTCCCTTCTAATTCTGGATAATTTTCTCTATATATTGGCCTATAGTTTTCAAGAGATAGCCAGTCCTCTGGAGTTTCTACTGTTCTAGTCAAAGTCTCGACAATATCTCCTGCTGTTGCTCCTGTTCCTGAAATGCCTGCTTCTCCTTTCCAAGTTGACCACTGAAATTCAGATCCATCATCATATATAAATTTATAATATACTTTTTCATTATCTTCTCTTACAAATTGAGTCCTTACTATTCCATTTCCTTTTCTTCCCTGTTCTCCTTGTTCACCCTTTTCTCCAATATCTCCTTTATCTCCTTTTGGAAGTACAAAATTTAATACTTGTTCTGGACTTTCGCCATTTATTATTACTTGTGCTTGTTCTCCTTTTTCAACATTTCCAACAGAAAGAATATTTCCAGGCCCTATATCCCCACGATCTCCCTTTTCTCCTTTTAGGTTATCACTATATTGGTATTCTGTTTCTCCCTCTACTCTTACTCCTAGTTTATTTTCTTCCCAATTGAATTCTAGCCCTCTTCCTACAAGAGATAACAGCCATTCTTCTTCTGTCCCTCCATAACCATTTTTTACTGCTACTTGATATGCATTATACCCATCTTCAACAGTGAACTCCCCTCTTCCTCCATCTGTATAAAGTATCTCATAATAATTAATTTCACCTATTTCACTTTTTTTAGTAACACTTGATATCCCTCTTCCAGTATCTCCCTTTTCTCCTGTATTTCCTTTTTCTCCTTTTTTAGCTGTTATTTCCCCTATAACATTATTATCTTCTCTTATTATCTCATAAACATTGCTTCCATCAACTAAAGTTTCTTTATATTTTACTTCTTTTATAGAAAAACCTCTTGGCCCTTCTATTACATCAGCATTTATATTTAAAGAAATATTTCCTTTTTTCATAATCAAGCCTCCTTTTTATCTCACATATATAGCTCTAAGTGTATGTTTATCTCTTCTTTGTTTTATTCTAGTCACTGTATTAGAAATTCTTGTTACATAGCTATCATAATCCCTATCCCCATCTTCTCCTCCTCTTTGTACCATAGTCACCTGATTATATGTTAGCCAAGCATCTATTGGAGTACTCAAAGAAATAACTCTTTCATTATATCCTGTCCATATAAATAAAATCTCATTATATCCTGATATATCATTGTGTGTTATATCCCCCTGTTGAGAGCCACTCCATATTTTTGTCCAACTTATTAACTTCTGTACTTCTATCCAATTTTGAAATTTTCCTTTATCATTACAAAATTGAATATATCCATTATTATCTTTATAAGCTATTTGAGGTACAAAGTTATTTGTAGCTGCTGTTGATGTTATTACATTTCCACAATACACATCTCCCACTTTTATTCCGCCGCTTGTACCTCTCTGAACCAGTTTACTCCCTACATTCTCCATTGACATATCTTCTTTATATAGAGTTTCTTTCAAAAAATCTTTTATCACTTTATATGAATTTACAATATTGTCCCAATTGATATTTAAAGCATGACCTGCTGGAACATCTGCCATAGGTTTATTTATCTCTGTTTTCAATTTCGAATAAACCTCAGGATCGTACATCAAAGCTATTGCTGTTGCTATTTCTTCTAATCTTCCTTTATTAAGTGCCATTTCTCCTCCTTATAATCTCTTTATCATCTTTTATTTTGCTGTCATTATATAGCCATTCATTAAGTTTATATTGAATCTTTCCTCCTCCTGTAATAACAGTATTACATTGAAGTTCTCCTATATCATCTACTGATATTACATGTTCTATTGAATACGCTCTCAAAAATAGTGGTCTCTCTGTTAAATTTTCATGAATATACCACAGTTCATCATTGAGTTTCAATTTAGGCATTAAGGTTGTTTCAATTGTATAATTTACCACTGGATCTTTTAAATCTTTCAATGCCTGAGTTGCTAATTTCATAGCCATATCATTTGTAGTTATTATATTTTCTGTTAAATCAAGTCCTAAAGTTAATCTGTTTTCTCTATATCTAAGTATTGAATCCTCATCTTTAAGTTCTATTGTTTTTACTTTATTACTATCATTCTGATCTTTATATACTACTGACACAATATTTCTCACTCTTGTTAAATCTCCTATATAGCTAAATTCTCCAACTACATCTCCTCTAAGAAGCTGATAAGTTATATAGCTTGCTGAAATTGTATCTTCAAAAATCAACACCTGTTTATTTTTAGTTCTGTCATATCTAAAGTACAAACTCCATCCTTTTGAGAGTGCAAGTTTTTGTATTGAGTCCCATATAGTTGTATCTTCAATAGAATAATCTTCTGTCAAAGTAGCTGTATTATATGGATCATACAAAAATTCAATATCTTCTCTTTTATTATCAATTAATATCTGTTTTATTGCATCTTCAAATGTCATTCCTTTAGAATAGGTTTTATTTATTGCCATTACATCAAGATCATAGGAAAAATCCTGACATTCCAAAGAGACATTATGATAACCTCTTCCTTCATATCTTCTTATTTTTCCATCAAATATTATGATGTCTTCAGCTGCATTAAAGAATAATCCAATTACCATTCTTTCGTTTACTGGAAGTTCTGTATTCAATCTTACTTTTATTCCATCTCTTTCTCTAGTAATATTTTCTATATAATATGGAAAATTATCTGGATCATCCTCTTTAGCAAAATAGAGATATTCTACTCCATATGTATCTGAAAAATATTTTCTTGAAAAATATCCAATAGCCCATGGCAAATATGAATATTTATAATATCCTAAAATCTCAACAATATCTGGATCTACATTTGGAATAAAATATTCTCTTGCTCCTGTCCCTTCAAATTCTGCTCTATCAACATCTAAATCGCTTGCTGTTGTTATTATTAAAAAACCTACTTTTTCATACTGTCTTACTACTCTGTTAAAATATACATATAGACCATTTGCCATTTGAGAAGTATTTTCTATTTTTAAATCAGCCTCTAAAGGAGATAATGAACATTCCTCATTATAGACACTAACCAAATCTATTTCTTCTACTCCTCTTATATTTTTTAAAAGGATATATGTTTTATCTTCGCCAGTTAAATTTAAATTGTAATGATTTGTAGATTTTGCTGTCCTTACTTTTATTCTTACTCTTCTTCCTAGTTGAAATTGATTAGTTGATAAGATAGGCCCTGTTGTAAGTTTTTTATTCTTATCATTGTGAATGGTAAGATTAGCAAACTTTTTTAAACTGTCTATCCCAAAATCTTCACTTCCAACTTCAGCTATATTTCCAAGATTTATAGTTGTAGTCCCTACAACCTACTCTGTAAAGTCTTTCCATAATCCTTCATTATCAAGGAGTTCGTATTTAACTAGAAATTTTCTCATTATCTATACCTCCTCTAAACTGAAAGAATAGATTTTGCAATTTTTTACCATTCCATCAATTACTGCTGTTTGTGAACTCTCATTCACCTCATCTTTCAAAATAACTGTGTAGTCTTTCCCTGATAATGTAAATGTTTTATACCCCCCTATATCGCTGTATAGAACTTTTTCAAACTCTTCTATGGTATTGCAATAAATATCTGAGTAAAGCATATATTCCACATCTGCTAATGGCACTGTTGTTATATTAAATCTTTTTTTTCTTTGAGTATCAAATGTAGTGGAAATAATTAGGTTTCCTTGATGATTTCTTGTACTATTCAACATAGTAGCAAAATTAGCATTATCAATACTTGCTATACAGTTTAATCTTATCCCATTCATAATTATTCCATTATCTTTTAGTGCTTGCGAAATGTATTTGAATTCTCCCTTATATTTATCTGATGTTTTACAAACAAATATCAATTCTTTATATCCTTTTATTCTTGCTAAAAGATTATATAGAACATCCCTTGTTCCTGTATCATCAGCTTTAAGTACAAAACCTCCTTCAAATTCATACTCTTCTTCTTTTCCCATAGCCCACAAAGGAAGAGTGAACCGAGGAGCTACTTCAGGAACAAGTTCAAAATCAAATTCTATTGTTATTTCTTCTTCTTTTTTTGTTATTGTTATTACATGATTACTGTTGTCTGCTTTTATAATTTCTCTTCTCATTAAAACTTATTCCTCCTTGCTTTCCTTATGCTGTCACTTGTTATTTTTATTATTCTCTTATCTAATAATTGATCTCCAAGAGTTATAGGTATTTCAATCTCAAATATGCCATTAAATTCACTTGTCACTTTTTGACCTAAATTGTATTTCCATAAATTTGTAGACATTCCTTGAACTGCATTTTTACTCATATTTTTACTCAGATTATTCATACTTCCTGTCAAATTATCCACATTCAATCCTAATTCTCTAAATAATTCTTCCAGTTTCTCATTAGAAATTTCTGTATATTTTTTTATAAGCTCCATATATTGTGTAAGTGATAAATTTTCTAAATCTCCTGTTTCAAGATCAATTCCAAGGTTACTATCTTTTACAAACATTTCCTTTACTACATCTGATACTTTATCTGACATTCCATTGAATAAAACTTTTGACATTTCAGTATTAATAAAAGCATTTTTCAAACTTTCAGCAAGCATACCTTCAATATCATTTCCAAGGTCTTCCATTCCTCCGAAAAAGCCTTTTTTAACAACTGCTGCTAAACTATCTGCTGAGAAATTTATAATTCCCTTAATCGTTCCTTTAAGCGTTTTTTCAAGATCTCTATTAGCATTTGTTACTTGTTTTGCAAGTTCTCCAATATCAATAGCTCCATACTTTCCTTCCCCTGTACTTAAAATATCTCCTTTCAGTACTGCTCCTCCAGTTAAAGACTTAAACCAGTCTATTATCTGTTGTTCATTATACTGCGGCATCAATTGTTTCAATGTAGTCATACTTACTCCATCAGAACCTGCTTTTGCTCCATTAAGACTTGAGAGTACATTATCATAATCAGTATTTGCTGAAACCTTATCATAAAGACCTATATAGCTTCCTGCTCCCAATTTTAAAAGATCTTCATTATATGCTTCAACAACATCATCCCATTTGTACTGTCCAGATATTAACCCTCTTTGCAATCTTTCCTGAGCAGCCTTTCGTTTTCTTTCTTCTTTCTTTTTTTTCTTCTTGCTTTTTCTTCCTAATAAACTACCTCCAATACTTCCTAATACCCCTCCTACTTTACTTCCTACAGCTCCTCCAACAATAGAACCTAGTCCACTTCCAATCATACTTCCTAGTTTTCCTTCAGAACCTCCATCAAGGAATGAACTTACTGTATCTCCTATTTTTTGCCCCTCTTGAAATTTTTCAAAAGTAGGAATTGGCTTATTTTCAATAATTTTGACTAATTTTTTAGGAGCTATATCTCTTATTACATTTAAAGTTTTTTTGGCAATTTTAGATCCAAAAAATTTCTCTAATTTTTCT
>OGFC01001546.1_pt1 | contig 12862 bp, 8 predicted proteins | sample 1570841 | NCBI WGS metagenome assembly OGFC01 (sample SAMEA2582137, study PRJEB24529) | metagenome | biome: Human gut stool | place: China | collected 2011 | reverse complement strand
TATCATCGACGCTATCCTGGACGGTTCTATCGACAAAGCTCCGACTAAGGTTATTCCTTATTTCGATTTCACTGTTCCTACAGAACTTCCGGGTGTTGATCCGAAGATCCTTGATCCTCGCGACACTTATGCTGACGCTGCTCAGTGGGATGAAAAAGCAAAAGATTTGGCTGCTCGCTTCCAGAAGAACTTCGCTAAGTTCACTGGTAACGAAGCTGGTAAGGCTTTGGTTGCTGCTGGTCCGAAATTGTAATTTCCCTACCGGAGATAAGTTTTTATCAAAGGTTAAGAATAAAGCTATTGAAAAGCGTAGAACATCATGTTCTACGCTTTTTTTTATATATTTGAATGAATTTTATTATAATTGTTAGCGTATTTTAATTTCTATTGCTATCTTTACCGCATATTATCTGTTAATGTGGGGTTTTAAGGTATAATGATTAAACGTTTATTACTGTTTTTCGGAGTCGTATTGTTCTTGTCGTCATGCGGCGGGGACGTCCCTTACCGGATTGAAGGCAAATTGTCTAATCTGGAAGATGAGACGCTGTATGCCGTTTTTGAGAATGACAGTTATAAAGTAGTCGATACCATCACCTGCGAAAAACCCGGACAGTTCTCTATCAAACGGAGTGAAGGCGACTTCAATACGGTAACAATTTTCTTCGATCATAAAAAGCGCTGGGCAACGGCTTACCTGATACCGGGCGAGAAAGTGACGATAACGGGCGATGCCCTTTATCCGGCTCTGCTGCAGGTAAAAGGCGGACGTATTAACGACCAGTTGACGGTTTTCCGTAAAAGTGTCAACCCCTTGCTGAAGGAACAGGCTGATTTGATCAATATCCTGAATAATAAGAGTAATCATACCAATACAATAGAGGAGACGGATATTCCTTCCCGCCTGACGAATGTAACCCATTCGCTGAGTGAGCGTGCTCAGGCCTATATCCAGGAGCATCCGGATGAAGAAGCTTCGGCTGTCCTTTTGCAGTATTTCTTTATGAATCCGGACGATACCCGCAAGATGGACGAACTCTTGGCGGTGCTGAGTCCGAAGCTGAAGGATTTCTACCTGATCCGTAAATTGCAGGAGTATAGTGCCAAGGCGCAGCGTACTTCGTTGGGGGCTGAAGCTCCGGGATTTAATGTGAAGAATATCTACGGCCATACCGTAAGCCTGGATTCTTTCCCCAAACGTTATTTATTGCTGGCTTTTACAGCTCCGTGGTGCGATATGTGCCAGACGGAAGATCTGCTTTTGGATAAGGTCGCTATGAAATATCCGAAAGACAAGGTCGAAATGTTACTGGTCAGTCTGGATGATGATCCGAAGGAAGTCCGTAAGTTGTTGGCTAAAGACAGTATCGACTGGAACCTGGTGACCGACTCGGCCGGTCAGGCTACTATGCTGGTCGACCTGTATAATGTAAATGCGCTTCCGCGCTGTTTCCTGATCGATGAGGATGGTAAGATCATCATGAAAACGGACAACGGCCTGGAAATCGAACAAACACTGGAAAAACTGGTAGAATGATGAGATAACGAATTATAAACTTTCAACCAAAAACCTTTTAATTATGTTAGTAAAATCTTACGCTGCTGCCGTGCAGGGCATTTCTGCAACCATCGTAACCATTGAGGTGAATTGTACAAAAGGCATCCAGTTCTTTTTGGTAGGCCTTCCCGATGTCGCTGTACGCGAAAGTCACGAACGTATCATTTCCGCACTTCAGGTGAGCGGGTATAAATTCCCCCGCAACCGTCTCGTTATTAATATGGCACCTGCCGATATCCGGAAGGAAGGTTCGTCGTACGACCTGCCGCTGGCTATCGGTATACTGGCCGCTGCCGAAGAACTGGATGCGTCGCGCCTGGATCGTTTTCTGCTGATGGGTGAACTGTCGCTGGATGGTAGTCTGCAACCGGTAAAAGGAGTCCTTCCGATAGCGATCAAAGCACGGGAAGAGGGCTTTAAGGGATTTATCCTTCCGAAGCAGAATGCCCGTGAAGCGGCTGTCGTGAATGACCTGGATGTGTATGGTGCGGAGAATATCAAAGAAGTGATCGAGTTTATTGCCGGCAGACGTGACCTGCAACCTACCGTTGTCAATACGCGGGAAGAGTTTTACGCCCGTCAGCAACAGTTCGAATTCGACTTTTCCGATGTACGTGGACAGGAGAATGTGAAACGTGCCTTAGAAGTAGCTGCGGCAGGCGGTCATAACCTGATCATGATCGGTCCGCCGGGGAGCGGTAAGTCGATGTTGGCGAAACGCTTGCCTACAATCCTTCCCCCGTTCACTTTGCATGAATCGCTCGAAACGACAAAGATCCATTCCGTAGCCGGGAAAATAGGGGGCGAGACATCCCTGATGGTACAACGGCCGTTCCGCTCCCCGCACCATACCATTTCGAATGTGGCGATGGTAGGTGGCGGTGCTTATCCGCAACCGGGAGAGGTGAGCCTGGCGCATAACGGTGTGCTTTTCCTGGATGAATTGCCGGAGTTCAACCGGAGTGTCCTTGAAGTGATGCGTCAGCCGTTGGAAGACCGGAAGATAACGGTTTCCCGTGCCCGTTTCTCGGTCGATTATCCGGCCAGCTTTATGCTGGTTGCTTCCATGAATCCCTGTCCCTGCGGATATTACAACCACCCCGACCGTCCCTGTCTTTGTCCACCGGGTGCGGTGCAGAAGTATATGAACCGTGTTTCGGGGCCGTTGCTGGATCGGATAGATATACAGGTGGAGATCGTGCCTGTTCCTTTCGAAAAGATCTCCGAACAACGTCCTTCCGAGTCGAGTGCCGATGTCCGTGAGCGGGTGATCAAAGCTCGCTCCGTCCAGGAAAAACGTTTTGCCGGTCACGAAGGTATCTATTGTAATGCCCAGATGAGCACTCAACTTCTTCATACATATGCTGTCCCCGATGCTGCCGGGCTGGCTCTTCTCAAAACAGCCATGCAACGCCTGAGCCTTTCCGCCCGTGCCTACGACCGTATCCTCAAAGTATCCCGTACCATCGCCGACCTCGACGGCTCTGAAAAGATAGAAGCCCGCCACCTGGCCGAGGCTATCAATTACCGTAATCTGGATAGGGAGAGCTGGGGATTGTAGGAAAAATAGAGTTGTTTTTATTGGGTGAAATGTAATTAATTAGTTACCTTTGTATGAAATGCGGATTTCGATAGGCAATAATGAATATCGGACAATACTGTTTACAGTAGACGATAGGAATGTTATCCTCTCAACCAAAGTTGTTCTTTTGAATGGTTTCCTGAAAAAGTCAACCAAGGACTATGAAAAGCAAATAAAGAAAGCATTGAAACTTATTGATAAATATAACTTATGGGAGATATAATAGTAGAAAATAAAACCAAGCTGTTGAGCTTTACTAAAAGGCTGGTAGAAGAGTATGGTGAATACGGCACTCCGGAGCGTGAAGCTTTTCAGGCAAAGGCCTTAGCCTGGTATTATGGCGAGATACTTCGTGATCGTCGGAAGGAATTGAATTTGACTCAGAAACAGCTGGCGGAACGCATAGGAAAAGAACGTGCTTATATTGCAAAAATCGAGAAAGGTGAAACGGATATGCAACTATCCAGCTTTTTGCATATTGCGAATGCTTTAGGGCTAACGGTTGATTTGAAGCCTATTCCCTGATAGCACATAACCTTTCAGCCTTCAGTGCCTTCATCTCTCTTCTAGCTTTTAATTAATAAGGGATAGCCCATGAACCCGGTTTTCATTCCGGGTTCATTGGGCCTTCATGGGGGCTTCATCAAACTTTTATTACATGCCAGAGGTTACCTCGCATCGTATGTCTTTTCGCTATTTCGTTCTTTATGAGGACGCGGGCGAAGGTGTTCATATTGGTTCTGCTTAGATGTACGCCGCTACGTTTTTGCATATCCAGCAGCATCTCGGTGGCCGACAGCCAAAGGCCTTCCTCTCCCGATTCCGCCTTCCGGTAATATTGAAGGAGCAACAGCTCTTCCGCCGGGCATTGCTGAAATCCTCTGTTGTCCTGCATGATAGCGACCTCTTCCTCATGCGTGAACCAATACCGTTCGCCACGCTTCAGCGCATCCAGTGCCTGTGCATACAATTGCCCGTAACAGATTGTCCGGCTGTTATCGATCTGCCCGTTCAGCTCGATACAAAGGAAACGGCGGCTGCCCGTTGGATCGGACAGCAGGTCGAGGTTGTTGCAGGTCGCCATGAACGAGCCATACCGTTGTCGACTGTGAATACTCTGTCCGTACGGCTGCCTGATCTTCACTTCCGGCTTCTGCAATAAATGTTTCAGGAAAGCCTGCTGCCTGGAACTGATCGAATCGAACTCATCCAGGTTGATCAACGCAAAACGCCCCAACGCCATTTCCGCTTCCCGCCGGCTGCTGAAATCGAGACTTTCGGCATAATACTCCCGCAACTCCGGCGGTAGGAGCGATCGGCACCAGGTGGACTTGCCACATCCCTGCGGCCCCACGATAAGCGGAACTACACTGTTGGCATGCATCCTGTCCATCTGCCGCCATTGGGCAACCACTCCCAGGAACCAGATATAAAAACGGTCGCGCCACTTCCCGTTTTCCACCGGTAACGAGTCGGCCAGGCTGCGTATCCGGTCTTTTCCGTCCCAGGTCGGTAGATTTCCGAGATAAGTATCCAGCGGATCATAAGAAGGCGTTGCCGTGGAAAAGATAAAACGTTTCACATCCCTGTCCCACAGCTCGATCCCCTCTTTCTGTGCCTGTATGCTGATCGTGTTGATCACCTCGTCCGTCACCGGGCGGAAACGGAAGCAGAAGGAGCACTGCTCCCGGTATTCCATATCACCCCTCAGTTTGTTACGCCGGAATTCATAACGGCGCGACATGAAATCATCCAGCTGTGCCATCAATACCTGTCCGGACGAAAGCTCCGGCTTGCCGCCGAAATTCTTCTCCACCAGGTAACAGGTATGTATCGTTTCCCGCAGTTCCGGCTCGAACTTGCGGAAACCCGTATGTAGCAACGTCCAGCGTACGGCATCCTCTTCCGGTACCCCGTTGCGGAAACAATGTTCGGCCAGGTTCACCAGAAACGCCTGCTTATCGGCTTTCGCTTGGGGAACCGGCGTCGTTGCCAGTGTCTTTTTCAGTGCCACGTTATACAATCGGGCGATGACCTGGTAACGTTCGTAACCCGGCATCAGGTGGAGAAGCGGCTCTTTCTTTTCTTTCGTCCTGTTTTCTGCCTGCATTTCATCCGGTTCCTGTTGCGGTTGGGGCATACGGATCGCGATCGCGTCGGGATTATAATAAAGTCCGGGATCGAACGTGTAACGAACCCCTTTCGACGGCGAAGCATTGGTCGGCGTGACCGGCTGCTGTAATTGTTCCCCGTAAAAGATGGCCGCCCGGCGATAGGCATGTGCGTGAAACAATCCGATCTGCCGATTTTCGTCCGGCAATGAACCGTCCGGGAGCGTAAAGCGCGTCAGTATCTTTACGCTTCTACCGCTCGAACCGACAAAGGCCGCCAAAGTTTGGAGAATTTCCGCCGCTTTTCCCCGTATTTTCTCCGCTTCGGAACGGTTGGCAAGCCGATTGATTTCTACCAGGATGATACCGGTATACCGCTTTAGGACGGGGCTGCCCGACGACCGGTTGTAAACTCCGCTGAAAACAGTCACCGGCAACTTCTCCACTTCGGCCGGCCGGCTCTCCGGCATGCAATAATCCAGCATTTCGCGAAATGCCGTTACCGGAATTTGTTTTTGCGCTGTCCGCATCTCTTCCAGTAAGGTTGCCAACGCAATCTTTTTCATCTTTTTGTTCGTGCTATTGTAAATAGTTGCTTCCATATTGATTGATTTTTGATGTTTCTGTCAGCAAATATACAACCGTGATATCCGGTTTAAAGAACACTCCGACCGATAGTTATCCGGTTTTTACTCTGTCCGCTACTAATAAATAAGTCGTTGTATCTTATGGTTTTGTTCGTTATATTTTATATCTTAGATGCCGACTTCTTATTCTTCCGCCAATTGTGATAAGATCTTTTGCCAGCTGTCGAATAATCTTTCGGCAGTAGGCAAATAATCTTTCGACAATTGTCAAAAGACTACTAAGTAGGGACAAAAACAATAAGCACTAGTATATTAACCTATAATTGAATACTATATGGAAGCTAATTACAGAATGGAGCGAAACCCCAATCCCAAAGGCGAGAACGATGAGATGCCGTTGCATCCCCGTCTGATCCCTCATAATACATACAATATTAGAGAGTTGATGCGATACGGCAAAGAGCGGTCTACTTACTCGGAGGCCGATATTGCGGGTGCACTTCGACTGATAACGGATCTGGTGGCGGAAAATCTGCGTTCGGGAAATAATGTCGAGATCGAAGGGCTGGGCTTTTTCAGCGTCTCGCTTCAGTCGCGCCCGGTGATGGATAAGAAGGAGTTGCGAAGCGAGTCGGTGCATTTCAAGAACGTAAACTTCAGGTGCAGCCAGACGTTGAAAGACAAGCTGAAGACAATGCCGCTTACCCGTTTGAAAGAAGAAAAGCTACGTACTTTCAACGACGACGAGAAATACCGCCGGCTGCAATGGTATATGGATCGCCACCCGTATATCACCGTTATGAAATATCGCGGATTGAACGGCTGCTCGGATTATGCGGCACGGAAAGACCTGGCCGGGTTTGTAGAGAATGGCACGCTCGAAGAGACCGGCACCCGCCATATAGCGATCTATACCCGTCCCGCCGGGAACGACGAACCGGAGCCGGGTAGCCTGATCATCGACTCGAATATCACGACGGATTAGTCTTTTCGATGAAGGCGGAATGAAGGCCGGTATGAATGCGGTCATGGAGTGCATTCATATTGCAAATTGCTTTGTATTAGTTGAATATGAGGCATATGAAGGCATGAACGCACTTTTCTTGGAAAAGCGATTATGTACCTGAGTTCTTGCAGAACTTAGCTATTCCGGTATTCCTGCGGCCCCATGCCGACATGTCGTTTAAAGTATTTACCGAAGAAAGACATATTGGTGAAGTTGAGCGAATAGGCGATGTTTTGTACCGAAACATCCGTCGATTTCAATTGCGCCTTTGCATCCATAATGACCATCGACGCAATGATATCCATACATGTTTTCCCTGTGACCTGCCGTATCGTGGTGCTCAGATGTGCCTGTGTAATACCCAGTTTACCGGCATAGAAGGCCACATTACGTTCCTGGCTGTAATATTGCATGACCAGCTGTGTGAAGTCGTGCGCAATCTTTTCGCTTTTGCCCTGTACGGTTTTTATCGTCCGGATGTCTTTGTACAATTCCCCCAGCCCGTAAACCAGTGTGAAAAGTATGTGTTTGATTACCTCTTTACTTATTTTCCCGTAAAAGGTAAGGTATGTTTTAGCAAGCAAGGCCAGATGATCCTGTATGATGGCGGCGACTTCCGCTTTCAGCGGGACGACAGGCGTGGCCTTTATCGTATAGAAGATATCGAGCGTCGGCTTGATCACGTTTGCTTCCGTGATAAACTGCGAGGAATATCCCAGGAAAAAGATCTTCAGATCACCTTCCACCTTGTGTATCTGAAGGATACTGCCGGGGATGATTGTCACGAAATCGTTCTCTTTTACCTTATATTGGGTCATATCGATCGAAGCCTCGATCTCTCCCCCCATGCAAAGCACGAAGATACCGGCCTTCAGTCGGCAGGGAAAATTGGTGTACATATTCAGTATTTCCCGGCTGATATCCATCCCTACGATCCAGTCTTCGGGTATGTCCAGTTTGGGTAGCTCCTTGGGTATATTTGCGTTCATTTGCTTGCTTGTTTACTGGATGCAAATGTATTTATTATTTTTCAAAGGATGTCGTCTTTTTCTTATAAATAGAACACCGGATTTATCCTTTCCGGTGCCATATCGCATATAATAAAGTGAGTTAGTTAATATGTTTTAAGGCATATCTAATAAAAAGGACAGTAAATCGCATAAATAGACCTTGCGGGATTTTATAATTCAAGGTTACTTTGCACCCGATTAAAAGTGCATAGACATTAGTATATAATATTAAGGTTAGACAATAACCGCAAAAATAGGTAGATGAGGGAAATGGAAATGACGAAAAGACATAGTTCTGCAAGAACTGTGGTATTATTTACATGTATTTCTGTATTGATAATAGGTTTGTTTGCTTGTGATGACCGGAAAGACGGTTCTTCCGCCCATTCGGGAAAACTCCGTTTAAGTTTGGCTGCTGATACAACCTCTCTGAAGAAAGGCGTGAACTCGAATCTGACGAAAGCTGTTTCGGATGAGTTCGAGAAATTCCTGACCGTAGAGGATTACCAGATCCGTATCGTCACAGATAAAGATACAGTAAAATCTTACGACCGCTTCGACAAAATGCCTTCCGAGATCGAACTCCCCGAAGGTGCCTACACAATAGTTGCTTCCAAAGGCAACGACCTTCCTGCTGCATTTGAAAATCCTTATTTTGAGGGGAGTACGGCATTTACCATTAAGGAAGGAATGAGCACTCCGCTGGATATGACTTGTACGTTGGGGAATGCACGGATTACTGCCGAATATACGGATGATTTCAAAGAAGCGTATTCCGATTATACAGCTCTGTTAAGTTCCACCTTTGCCACTACCGAATTTGAAATTGCCAAAGGAGAAACGCGGCCGGCTTATATGCAGGTGGCCAAAGAGGGAACAGACGTGGCGATCGGTATCCGTTTAAAGAAGATAAACGCAGAAGAAGAAAAAACATATTACGTGCCGACTGCTTTGAAACTGGAACGCCGTCAGAATGTACGCCTGGTGTTCAAGACGGATGGCGAGGCGTTGGAAGGGATCGAGCTGACGATTATGTTGGATGATTCGTTGACAAAGGTTGATCTGGTAACGGAGATACCAGATTTCATGTGGAAGCCGTTTGATAAGCCGACACTGAGTCCGACGGAGTTTAAAGGAGATGGCACAGAAGTTTTTAAAACGACTGCTGGTTCATTTAAGCAAGATCTTCAGGTTGGAGTAGTTATGCCGGGTGGAATCGGTTCTTTAACGATCAACTATTGGAAGGAAGGTGAATCGGAAGAAGATGCTATCAGTTATGATTTGACAACTGATGCTGGTGTTGTTGCTGCAAAAGACAAACATTTTACATGGACTTATGGAGAGAAAGATGAAGATATAAACCTCTTGGAGAAGAGAACAGCTCAGCTTTATTTGAAAGATGGGATAAATAGTCTTGAGTCTTTAGAAGATAAGTCTTGTATTTATAACTTTAAAATCAGCGGGAGTGATGCAACGGGTAAAACGCATGCAGCTAATGATTTACAGTTTAAAGTAGAAGTGTTGCCTGCCACCGCACCTATTATTGATTTTAAACAGGGCGAAAGTGATGTCTTTATCACTGAAGGAGATGAATTGGCCACCGACTGGCAATTGGATTTTAACGCGACGGGTTTGATGGACAAAGAAGCCACAAAGGTTATTGTGAATGATGGAACAAGCGATCTGGAATATTATTTCCTGAAAGATGATGGTGCTTCGTTGTTGCAGGCAACTTATGGTGCGATTATCGATATCGAAAGTGATGCCCATACCATCGTTTCTTTCCCAAAAGTATTTACAGCTTCTTTGTTAGCTCCAAAAGAAGGTGTTAAAAAATATACATTTACTTTTTGTTTAAAGGATCGGAAAGGAAAAGAAGATAAACTGATAAATACGATTACTGTGAATGCTCCTGTGTTTACTTTGGAAACAACAAGCAATGATGCTTTTGCCAAGAGGATTGTATTGAGGGTTAATATGTTTGATAAAGGAAATAAGGCTCATTTAAGTTTTCAATATCGTCCGAAAGGAGAATTAAATTGGTCGCCTGTCAAATCAGCGGGATTGCAGTCGCTAACTGATAATTCTAAAATAGACCAGATTCAATGTGTGGATACATTGAAAGGCTTAACCCCGGAAACAGTGTATTCTGTGCGAGCGGTTTACAATGCAAATACTTCTTATGTACGTTATTCTGAAGAACAATCTTTATTAACAGAGGTTGAACAAGGATTTCGCAATGGCAAATTATTGGATCCTTTGGATGATTGGAGTATTGAACCGGATGCGAATGGTTCAATAAAGCAAGGTTATGATAAAGAAATCTTAGTGGGATTTTTGGGAGTGAAGCTTGAAGAACCTTGGCGTTGTTGGGAGGTATGGTTGCCTTATACTTCAGATAACTTTTCAAATTGGAACACTTTAAATAAAAAAACAACATCAGATGGAGGTTTCAATAATAGTGATGTTGTTGCTTGGAAAGATAAAGCTTGGACTAGATATGTGGCAAACTCTGGTACAATAAAAACAGATGGCGTATCAGGTTCTGCCGCTTTAATTCGTACTGTCGGCTGGGGAAGTGGGAATAGTGCAGAAGGAACGTCTGCTAGTAATATAAATCATTCAGATCCAGGGGAGTTGTATTTGGGTGTGTATAAGGATACTCCCGATTATGGAATTGAATTTGGTTCACGTCCTTCTGGTTTTTCATTTCAGTACAAATATGAAAACCCAATGGCAGGAAACGATGAGTTTACAGCAGAGATTGTTGTTGAAGATGAGAGCGGACAAATGTTTACAAAACAATTTAAAACATCTGCAATAACATCTGTTTGGAAACAAAAATATGTTCCGTTGGATTATCCAGAAAAAGCCGGTAAGGCCAAGAAAATGTGGATTCGTTTTGTATCAGGTAACAATGGTAATTACGGATATAATGATTTTCCGATAAAAGCAAAGGGGACAAATCTTAGTAACGGTGAATACACTGGCAGTCATTTATACATCGACAACGTCGAACTAATATACGAATAACAAGATGAAAAAGACATTATTATATACCCTATTTATCCCTCTCTTCGCCACTTTTACATCTTGCAGCGAAGACGCAGATTTAAACAACTTCCCTTATGCCGACGGCATGGGTGGCTTAAGCTTGAAGAATAACACTTCTACCCATATAACCATTCCGGTTATAACAAAGAGTGCTGACTTTAGCGACATAGAAGTAGATAACTTTTATGTCGGTATTCTCCATGCAGATGGATCAGTCGCAAAGGAATTTGAAACTTTTACAGAACTGGTGGATGTCGGTCTGCCGCTGATTCTCCCGCATGGAGAGTATACAGCTATTTCCAGCTCATTCAAAAAAGGCGAAACGAAAGTATCCGATGCTCCCTATTTCGTAGATCAACAGGATTTTGTTATCGAGGAAAAGACAACGACAAATGTAGAGTTGAAATGTACTTTTGAGAGCTTGGGAGTTGAACTTGTATTGTCTGAACAATTTAAAAAGAAGCTGGAAGAAGCACCGGACAATTACGGATATAAAGTAACCGTCTCTAACGGTGTTGCTGATTGGGAATTTACTCCTGAACAAAAGAAGCCTGGTTACTTCCTTGATCCATGTAATGAACTGATTGTAAAAGTGACGGTCCGTTTAGGAAGCAGCAATCAATGGTATCCCGAACGTACTTACCGCGTAAAGAATGATCGTAATAATCCTGAAACATCTCCGAAGTTAGGCGAATACTATATTATCAACCTGGATGCCGGTGAACAAGAGGAAAAGATTTCATTAAGAACATTAGCATTAACAGATAAAATAAAGAAATGATGTATATGCGTACATTATATATAATATTATTCTGTCTACCTTTCCTTTTCTCCTGCGAGATGAAGAAAGACCTGTTGGGAGGTGGAAAAGACTCGGAAGAGGGAAAACCGACTTACGAGAATGTGGGTTTGTTGGACTTGAAGCTGAAAGCAGAAAAAGAACCGGATGCTCCGGGTACAAAAGCAGATGATGAAGTTTCGCCGGATTATTTGGATCCGAAAGATTTTACTGTAGCTATCCTTGATAGTGTGGGACAGACGGTGAAAGAATACGAATCGTATGCAGCAATGGGAGAAGATGGAGATTTGTTATTACCTGTTGGGAAATATTCAATCAAAGCTACTTTAGGGTCTGATCCGAATGCAGGATTTGATGCTCCTTATTATGCAGGAGATACAACTTGTGTCGTTTCGGAAAAGGAGGTTGTTACTGTGGTTGCTGAATGTAAACTAGGAAATAAGAAGGTGCAGTTTTTATGCGATGAAAACTTTCTGGGACAGTTTTCCGATGATTATTATATTGTGATAGACAACGGTGCCGGTGTATTGACTCTTACAAAAGATGAAATGCGTGTTGCATATCTGAAAGATACAGGAACTCTCCGTTTTACAATGTATGCAACAACCCATGACAATAAGACCCGAACCTATTCCTACGACCTTTCAAAAGAAGATTTGATACAATCGCATAATAATATACTTATTTCATTAGGAACCGTTCCGGCAGATCCCGATACTCCCGGTGGTGACGATGGAAATAATCCGTCAGAACCGAATGAACCAGAATTGCCGGAAGACCCGGAACCAGAGGATCCGGAAAACCCTGTGGTGCCGGAAGTCCCTGTTAAAGGTCCGGTAATCAAAGTCGATGTGTCTTTGATCGAAAAAGATTATATCATCGAAATTCCTTCCAATTTCGTTGAATCGGATAAACCTGAGACGCCGGGTGGTGATGATAATACAGGTGGCGAGAATAAGCCGGGTGGTGATGACAAGCCGGGTGGTGATGACAAGCCTGCTGCTGATACACCAACTATAACGGGTACAATAGATGGTAAGGCATTTGATGTAACTAAACCGCAATCTATTAATAATGTAAAAAGTGTTATTATTAATATGTATCTACCTACAGTCTTAAGTTCATTGACTGCGAAGGTCAAAATAGGGAAAGATA
>OGFC01001543.1_pt1 | contig 12894 bp, 19 predicted proteins | sample 1570841 | NCBI WGS metagenome assembly OGFC01 (sample SAMEA2582137, study PRJEB24529) | metagenome | biome: Human gut stool | place: China | collected 2011 | reverse complement strand
TTGACCGTGAAGGCATTAACAAGGCAGTGACTGCTGTTGGTGACCGTTACGTTGTTGAAGAAATGCGTAAAAACGGGTACAACCTTGGTGGTGAACAATCTGGACACGTTATTATCATGGATTACAACACAACTGGTGATGGCCAATTGACAGCAATCCAATTGACTAAAGTCATGGTTGAAACAGGTAAGAGCTTGTCTGAATTGGCTTCAGAAGTGACTATCTATCCACAAAAATTGGTTAATATCCGTGTGGAAAATAGCATGAAAGATAAGGCTATGGAAGTTCCTGCTATTGCCGCTATCATTGAAAAAATGGAAGCTGAGATGGCTGGAAATGGCCGTATCTTGGTTCGTCCAAGTGGTACCGAACCTCTCCTTCGTGTTATGGCAGAAGCACCAACAGATGATGAAGTGAACTATTACGTTGATACGATTGCTGATGTTGTTCGTGCAGAAATTGGATTGGACTAAGTATGATAGCTAAACTGAGAGCCTTCATGGCTACCGAAGTTTTCAAGTACCTTTTCTTTGGTGTCTTGGCAACTTTGGTCTATATGGTCAGTCGTATTTTGATTTTTCAGTTGACCAATCAGGGGACACTCACGGCAGTCTTAGCCAGTGCGATTGCCATTATCTTTGCCTTTTTTACAAATGACATGTTTGTCTTTAATCAGGAAAAGACAGGTATGGTCACGCGCTTTGTTAAGTTTGTGGGTGCCCGCCTCTTGACCTTGGTCTTGGATTTGGCTCTGGCCTATTTCTTGGTTGATACCTATCCAGAAATTATTGGTCAATTTGTTGGTCATAGTCATGCTTGGGTAAATGGTATCGAGAGTTTGTTCTCTCAGGTCCTTATCATTGTATTGAACTACATTATTTCTAAATTTTTCGTCTTTACAGGCGAGAAAGTATAAGCAAAAAGGAAGTTGTTAGGAAATGTGTTAAAACCATTTCTTACCAAAATTTTTCCTGCTATTTCATAGATTTTATTTGAGTGATATCAAAGCGATTTTGTGAGTTGTTTTAGCAATTCACACCCCATAAGTTGCCGTTTGCTTACCCCAAAAGTTAGCAATATGGAAAGCAAAAAAATACCCGTTAGGGTATCAATCACTTTACGAGTTTAGCAGGCAAGAGAAGAGCACCAGCAAGGTGCTTTTTTAATAACAAGCTGTATTTTTACTATTTCTATAGACTGTGTTTGACATTTCAACTCTGTTGAATAACACTATCAAAAGTGATAAAATGACTAATGATTTAATGTAAAATGATTATTTATCATTTACCCATACTATGCCTTCTATAGAGAAGGCAGCGGTGATATGATGATTTAGTTAATCGAGGAGGAGATATGAAGGAAATTATTTTTTTGGATATAAAGTTGGTCAATTCATTATTAGCTCAGTTAGACCAAGGGTTGATTTTAAAACAAATCTCCGAAGAAAATTCTTCTGAAGTGAATCAAGATGAGAGCTCTAATCAACAAACAAAATCTACGTCATTGAAAATAAGTGCGGGAGTTGCAGGTTCCGATATCTCTAGTACAATCACAGAGCAGACCAAATCTGCCTTAGTGTACTCGAGAGGGAATCGTGAGTTAGTCGAAACAGCGATAGACGATTACTCTTTAGATATTTTACTGGATAAAATATCTAAGAAAATAAAAACGGTTCAAGAAAGTTCTGACGGAAATTTTGTTAGACAAATAGAAAACTTAGATATCTACGACTTTTCTCTCCTAAAAAAAGGATTCGATTTGGAATTGTTTGCTCCACTTCTTCCTGATCTATTTGAACAATATAACAAAATAAACAACGAATTGAAACAACTTAAGAAACATAATAAAAGTAAGAATGAAAATAGAATCAAAGAGCTGACCACACAATTAGACAATTCAATGTTTAAGCAGCTTGAGAATCTCTATGGATTGTCTAACTATATGGAGTCCTTACTATCTGATTGCACATTGATGAAATTGGGTAATATACTATCAATTTGCGATTTCAAGAACATTAGAATTCCAAAGAGTTCCTTATCTTTATTAAACGGTTCAAAAAGAAAAGCCACCATCATAGGGATAGTGGAGTCGGAAATCGAAAATAAAATAAATTTTGAAGAAGTTAGCGAGGGTCCAAATAAATTTTTATCACACGGTGTTAGTATGTTAATTAATATAGCAACTAGTTCTTTTGGTATCACTAATCAAGGGGATAAATTGGTCAGACCCATAGCTATTTACTTCGATTAGCAACAAAAGACAGTCGATTTCTAATCCTCTCACTCTGGAGGTTAAAATGTTTTTCAGTTTCTGTCATTTTAGCTGCATGAAGTTTTCGCTTCTCTGAATTGGCTAGGTGAGTCTTTTCAAATTCTTCATCCATTTTTTGTTGTGTATCTATAACAGATTTTATAAATGATAACATTATTTAACCTCCTTCTTTTATCTTCAACAATATTCTACAGCTAACTATTGCAAAAAGCAAGTAACTAAAAAATCCTCAACGCTCAGCATTTTCTATTTTAAAGTGGTGAGGAAGAGTAATCATATAAGAAATTGTTCGAACAGTGTTCTTTCGTACTTGTTTCACTAAATAATAGGTATAATATATACCCATTATAAAAGATATTATTTTGCGACTTTAACACTCGAGAAACTAGCACCAGCAAGGTGCTTTTTTTAGTTGTCCTCGCCTAGTTCCTTTATTATATCCGATACCTTTTCTAAACTCAATGTTTCGTGTGGCTCAACTCGTTCACCGTCTAAAACGTAGTCATGGATCTTACCATTCTTTCGGACAATCTGGACAGTATCTCCTTTAATAAAACCATTGTCCATAGCCTCTTTAAATTCATCATAGGTTAGCATTGTATTATCTTATCTCCTTTTCTATATTATTCGTAATTGATACAGAAAAATACGTATCTTTTTAAGTAATTCTATTATAGCGAAAACATTAGCATAAATTGGTATAGACACCCTATAAAAAACTGGAAAAAGTTGCGCGTGATGTAAGAAAACACCTTGTCGTGGCTCTCCAGACGGCAATATAGGGGCGGGGGTGTATTTAAAAATAGCCCGAATGTTATCGGACTATTCTTTGTATAGGGCGTGTTAAGGACGTTATAGAGGGGTTAAGAACGTTCTCCACTCTATGGCAAAGAGTAACTAGAAAAATTGAGGATGTACACAAATTTAATAACCTTTTCCAAATTAGACCACGTAGTCGAATTTAAGAGCTTTATCAAATACGACAACGTTGTCGCATTAAGAGTGTTCCCAAATTCCCCATTGTAGTGAAATTTCGAAACGTTTCGAAAAATCAAGATCATATCATAGTTTAATCCCACTTAACCATAAGTCCTCACCTTTGCGCCAATATTTATAATACTTAGCTCTATGTTTGTAATAGGTTTTCCAGTGCATTCCTTTTGGCTTATCGGGAAAATCGGGAGTTAAGTAATCCTTTGCTTCATATCCAGCCACTATCTTTTGGGCTTCCTTAACTGCCTGCTCCCAGTAATAAACACAGTCGGTCTTACTTCGGTTTAATGTTCTATTATGAAACCCTAGACACTTTCGACATGATAAGGCTTCGCAATACCAATATAAGCTCGTTCTAGCCTCTCCACAGTTAGGGCAATATAAATAATATCGATAGCCACCATAGTTCATTGATTGTCGTTTAACGTCGATTTCTTGACCGCTATAAATCATAAATAAGCTATCTAGGTCTAGAATTACCCTTGTTTTGCCGTGTAATAGCTTAGACTTAGTGAGGTTATTAGCTTTGAGAACGTCTATAAACGCCTTTAATTTAATTTCTATCACTTTGATACCTCGCCTTATATATAGACAACCCAACTATTCAAGCAAATCAACCAATTCACCATTTCGATAATTTTCAGCAAAAGCTAGACAAGCAAGGTTAACTAGCTCTTGAAATCTTGTTTTAGCGTAGCCCAACTCTTGACCAATAGCCCAGTTTGGTGCTGGTGGAGATTGTAAGAAACGGCGATAGATAATAACCCTATATCGTTCATCAATGATATTTCTGTGTGCTTCCTCAATAGCTTCCAGCTCATTCATGGCGTCCATTCGTCTTAGGGCTAGCGTTTCAACAATGTTACTGCGGTTATTGTTCTTAGAACGTGGCTCAAAGGTATAATTTGCCGTTATACGTTGCTCAGCGCTATCACGCGCAATCTCTCGCCATCGTGGGTGTTCTCGAAGTTTCTTTTTAGCGTTCTTAATTGTCTGCTTTTCATTGATTGCCATAAGTTCCATGATTTATCCTCTTTTTATACTAGTCAAAAGCGCTCAGATAACCCAAGCGCTCCATTATCTATGCTTCACTGCAACCCTTAGAATAGCTCTCAAAGCTCTCACAAACACGGTTGAATGGCTCAGATAGGTTGCTATCTGATACATACTTAGCAACCAGTGTAAAGGTGTTGTTAGCCTCGTTCCCGCCGATTGTGATATCTATTGTGGGTTGTTCATACGTTCCGACCATGTAACCAAGGATAGCAGTAGATGTTACATTGGCATGATCCATAGTTTCAAACTCATGTTTAAAAGTGAATGATTTAGCATTGTCGCTGAATAATTTGAATTTCATGGTTGTTCTCCTTTACTTAATCAGTATAAGTTATAAAGACACTATCTTTTAGGCTTTGCACACTTACAACTTTTTTATCAATCATAAAGTCATTGATACGAGTTTCAAACTCTACGTCGTTTTCAATTCTACCCTTTTCAAAACCAAATTTTTCATGTATTCCGTCTGATACGAGTTCCCTGGTAAATAGTTTAATTTTCATTGTTTGGTGTCCTTTTCTTTTTAAATAGCGATTTGTCCCCTTGTTGTCCCTCTTTGTCCCCTTATTTGGAACATATACGAGACCAGTAGTAGCAAGGGTTTGAGTGGTGTTTGTCCCCTTGTTCCATTCTTTTCTCTATTCTCTTATATATAACTATCATATATCTATTTATATATATAAACATTACAAAGAAAGGGACAATGGGACAGAATAGGTCTAACCCCTTATGTATCAAGCGTTTAGGGGTGTTCCATTGTTACGATTTTTTTGGGACAATAACGGGACAATGGGACATTATCCTTCCTTAACTATTGAGCGTTGTGGGTTGGTTAGTTTCTCTCTTTCAAAATCATAAGGATCTAATGTTTGAATATCGCTCGTTTTTGCTCGAACTTTTTTAATAACATAATTATGAGGCGTCAAGTTTCTTAGACTTTTTGCGATTTCTCTACCTGCTCCATATAGATTAGGCTTCGGAATGCCCATATCTTCGGCATAATTTTTAAGTTTCCGAGTGGCAATAAATACTGGGACAACGTCTAACTCATGCCAGCCGTTAGGAATGTATTCGTTTTTGATAAAATCAAGCAAATAATCATTATCTTCTTGATACTGTTCTAACAAGTCTTTGACTACTTTAGGCTCAATAAATTGAGTGAAAGGATCTTGGTTAACGGCTTTATAAAGAACGTATTCTAGGACGTCTTTATCAGCTAGGAACTCGTTCTTAATCCAAGGCTTTTCGATTTGACCGTTAAAGTCTGCATTAAACGGTACAATCATAATACGACGATACCAGCCGTTAGTTTTGTTACCACCATTAGGGATATAGTTTCCCGAAAAGATGTTAAAGAGCTTGAAAGTCGCTTCAAAGGCTGGTCTTCCTTTTGGGTTAACCAGTACAGTGTCACCGCTGGTGATACTCATTAGATCAGACGGGTTTCTTAAATAGTCGTTTGGCGCTTCATCCCCGATATTACACACCTTACCCACAAGCGTTTCTAGATTGAACTTGTCGCTAAACTGTGCAGGCTTTAAAGCTGACACGTTACTTTCACCGATTAGATTGATAAGCAAGCGCTGAAATGTTCCTTTACCATTGTTACCGTCACCATATAAAATAGCGAACTTGTTACGGGTATAGTTTGGGTTGATAGCCTCTAGAATAATCTGCCAAAAGAGGGTTATCAACTCACTATCACCACAAGCAATAGAGCTTAACCAATCATCAAACGTGTTTCCCTCTCTATCCTTAGGGGTAGATTTAGGCTCTTTGTAAGCAGTGGCTATCTTACTAGTGATAACATACTTAGGGTTAAATGGCAGTAGTTCCTTGTTTTTCAAGTCTAAGATACCATTCTGTACTGGTACTAAGTCAGCACTTTCTAGCGGTCTGCTAATATTCGTCATGGTACGTACCATCATTTTTATTTGTTTCCAGTCGTTTGGCTTTATTCTATTATCAAACGTCTTACACAAAACATTGAATTCGTCTGCGCTAGCGGTATAGATACCCTCGTCGAGATCATACAGATAGAGTAGGCTATTATCAGCGGTGTTAGACTTGGTAATAAAGGTAAACGTTGCAATTTTGCTCAACTCTTTAGCAACCGTATGAATAGGTGGCAGTGGAATTTTGACACCCAAACCATCATTTTTACCAACGGTCTCTGCGTGTTCCTTGCGCCATAGCTCACCAGCTTGATAGATACGGTCTAGTACCTCTTTCATAGACTTAGGTGGCGCAATAACCTTGGTTTCGTTAAGTTGCTCTTGCAATTCGTCAATGTTAATTTCCATTGACACCTCTCTTTCTTATTTCTGATCTAACAATACTTTCAAAAGTCCTTGCTAGTTCCTCGACTGGTAAAGGGTTATCTGTAACGCTATTCGCTATGGTTGTTAGCTCATAGGCAGTGGCTACGTCAGCATCAACCCACTTTGATAGTAATAATCCTACAAACCTAGTTACCGCAACATTACGCCCACCCTCGTCACCAAAGCCATGAAATAGGGTATCAATCACGCGCATGGTGATTGTTTTATTACCGCTTGTGCGTGGTGTGTGATAGTGTGGTTTCTGACTAGCCGTAACTGTTTTTGCTACGGGATAGTCATGCCCTCTATTTACTATCTTTTCATAGTCTGCAGGGTCTCCAGTGGTTACTGGTAAGCCTTGTAACTGCGACCATGTTAGGCTTGTACTGTCAAAAGGTAGCCCGATTTTACTTGCTATCTCTTGGACAGTCTGCCTATAAGTCTGTTCTGTCATTCCGTCACTAGGCTTCACCACAAGCCTATAACGTGGCTTTTCTTTGGTGTGCTTAATAGTTGGGTAAACAATATAAGAATACCCGTGTAAGGCATTATTTACAACGCTAGGAAAGTCTATGCTAGCCTCTAGCTCGTCATAGTCCAAGAAAATCAAGTCACGGTAAATTAAACTAGCATTATTGCGCTTGTAATTGCCGTTCTCGTCTCGTTTCACTTCACCACTAAGGCAGTAGGGGGCTGAATTGCGCTTATAATCGTCGATATTTGCACCTTGTGGCACTTTCATAGGTCTACGTTCTGCAACATAGTCAAAGGGGGCTTGTTTATCGAATAAATGTAAGTCATTACCAAAACCCTTACTTTCGTAGATAGGCATTAAATCACCCTCTTTCTAACTTTCATTCCCCATAAATGCATAAATGCCACTTCTAAGGTAATACACTTTGCGTGTCCCCTCTACTGGGGCTTGATAGCGTTTAAGTCCCGCTTCCTCCCAACGTCTTAGGGTGTTATAACTTACCCCTAATTCGTCTTGTACTTTCTGGGCAGATATTAGATCTAACTGTTTGTTATCATGCTTAGAAATGGCTTTAAGAAAGTCTTCAAAACGATTGTCAATGATTCGAAGTAGTTTGTCTTCGAATTCTTCACTTAAAACGTGCATATTATCCCCTTTCTAGCATTTTCTCGTAGTTAGTCACGTCTTCGATAGACTTTAAAACGTCTAATCTTTTCTGTTCATTCTTGACTTGGTTTTCAAGAGATCTAAGCCCCTCTAACAGTTCCTCTCTGGTCTCTGCTATATAGTAACCGCTACGAATACCAACCCTAACACCAATGATAGGAACACCATAGCGAATAACTAGGTTACTGATTGCACTAGATATTAGACGGGAGTTGTAACCCGTGATAGTGGCTATCTCTCCACCAGTCGTAGCGTTAGCACGTCCTTTCTTTAGGATTGCTAGAACTGCCATTTCTGCCTCTTGTAATCTATTTCTTTTCATTTACACCTCTTTCGTGTGTTCCTTGACTGCTTACCATAATTTGCCCATTCATCCACATATCAGTGGCGTCCATTAAAAACTCAAGCACACTTTCTAACTTTTTGCGGTCTTGTGGCGGGTAACAATCTAATTTATTTTCAAGGGAAAAAGCTAACATAGTGTTATAAGCCTCTTCAAGATCTAAGCCAAAGTTTTTAGCTCTTTCTGCTGATAAGTTAAATTTTTCTGTCATGATATTCCTCTTTCTAGTTGTTATACTTGCCTTGAGATTGAATATAAGCCCCGTAGCGTGTGCCTACGGTGCGCGTGGTGTTATCTGTCATGCTATCAGTTTTAGGCTCTATATCGAGCTGAAAATAGCTCTTTTTAAGCCATAAAACAGTTAAGGCAAGCGTTAAAATGATAGCTAGGATAAAGAACTGGTTTGCTGATAAATTCAATTCAGTAGCCATGATTTACCCTCCTTTTTCCTCTGCCTCGTATGCTCTTAATTCCTCTGGGTCGTCACATTCGAGTAGGTAAAAAGCAATTCTGTCTAGGTCGTTAGAATAAATTTCTGCCATATCAAAGACTGTTTCCAGAAAGTTCTCTGTTTCAAGGCGTAGTATACCGTTATCAGCCCCAGCGTGCTTTGCGATCATAAGAGTGTTAGCGTGGTGGCGTAGTGCTTGTAAACCAGTCATGATGTCATGTAATTCAAGACCTAGCTTGTTAGACTGTTTAACTGTGATTGTATTTTTGTTTTCTTTTTTCTTTGTCATGTTATTACCTCAATTCTTTTTTTACTGGTTATAGATTTTTTCTGTGATGCTTTATCCATTTTTAAGAGGTAGCGCTCTAAGTAGGGGTATGCGATACCAGCAATTCATGTTATAATTGAGGTATCTTTATAAGTGTTCTAAAACCCGACATAATATGGCTTGCCTGCCAGTGTGTTGCGTTTTAGTTGTGGATAGTTAAAGGCTTGTGAGTTTGGCGACTGCTGAGCCTTTTTTTGTTGTCTTATTCCTAATAAAATAATTCATCAATAGTGATATCGGGTTTAATTTTAGCAACCATAGTTTTTATAGCTATTCTTTGCTTGTCGCTAAATGCAGTTTTACCAGTCTCTTTGTTGTTATATGACTGAACAGAAATATTTAGTTCTTTTGCCATATCACGCTGAGTCTTACCTAACATTACTCGATAACCTTTTAATTTCGTCATGCTATTTATTCCTTTCTTATTTTTGATATCAGACATTTATGTCCGATTCGAGAATAGTATAGCAGACTTTTTTGTACGATGTCAAATAAAAAATTGTTATTTGTTAGGACATTTTTGTCTTTTTTTATGTTACAATCAATAAGAAAGGTGATAAGTATGAGTAAATTAAGAAAATTACGAAAAGCAAAAAATATGACTCAAAGCGAGTTAGCAAAAGCGATAAAAGTATCTGAAAAAACTATCTCACGTTGGGAAAAAGATAAAACATTGATGAAAGCCAATAAAGCAAAAGAGTTGGCTGACCTCTTCGGGGTAAGCGTTGGATATCTGTTGGGATATATTGATGATTCTGAAATATATGACGATGAAGTTGTAATAGAACCTGAAAAGGGGATGATTTTAACTCACTCTTTGGAACGTTCTAACAAAAAGCTCCAAGAAATGATGTTTAAAGACTTCATTACATTTTTCCGTGATAACAGTATCTTCATCAGCGATGCTGAAATTTTGTCTCTATATTCTATGGTGCAGGCTGCCAATCTCAATAATGCCACCCCAAGAGGCAGACACTTTACCGATTTGATTTTTTCTGATAATGACGAATCAAAACAAATAATTGATGATTACTCATTAGTTTTTGGTAATGAGTTTGCTAGAAACGATTTAGAGGAGCAAATCCACGGTTATATCTATGATGAAACAAACTCTAAAGAAAAAACTGAAAAACTCTTGAAAGTCTTACAATCAGCGTATGGAGAACGCGACTACCTAGATTAGTAAGGTTACCATCGTCAAAGTCGTAAGCCTATATAGACAAAAAGACTAATCTATTGACCATATACATAAACCAATCTAAACCCGATATAATATGGCTTGCCTGCTGATGTTTAGAAAGGTTTATCATGAAAATTAACGAGATAAAGAAAAAAGACGGGTCAACCGTCTATCGTGCTAATGTTTATCTTGGTGTTGATGTAATCACTGGTAAGAAAGTTACAACTAAAGTAACCGCTAGGACAAAGAAAGAACTCAAGACCAAAGCGCAACAAGCGCAATTTGATTTTAAAGCTAATGGATCAACACGCTTTAAGGCTAGCACTATTACAACATATAAAGAATTAGCTCTTTTATGGTGGGAAAGCTATAAAGATACAGTCAAACCGAATACCCAAGATAGTGTTTACAAGATTTTAAATAACCATGTTTTGCCTTTGTTTGGCAGTTTTAAACTAGATAAGCTAACAACTCCACTGATACAGTCGATTATCAATAAGATTGCTAATAAGACCAACAAGGGAGAAACGGGGGCTTATCTTCATTACGATAGGATACACGCGCTTAACAAGCGTATTTTACAGTATGGCGTAGTCATGCAAGCTATACCGTTTAACCCTGCGCGTGAGGTTATTCTCCCTAGAAATATCCAAAAAGCAAAACGGCAAAAGGTTAAGCACTTTAACAACGAGGAACTAAGACAATTTATTGATTACTTAGATAGCCTAGATAGTAATAGATACCGTTATTACTATGAAACCGTGCTATACAAGTTCTTACTTGCCACTGGTTGCCGTATTAACGAGGCTTTGGCTCTCTCATGGTCTGATATTGACCTTGATAACTCGGTTGTGCATATCACAAAGACTTTAAATTATAGAAAGGAAGTAAACAGTCCAAAATCAAAATCTGGTTATCGAGATATAGACATAGATCAGCAGACCGTAACCATGCTTAAAAAATACCAACGTAAGCAAACCCAAGAGGCTTGGAGACTAGGTAGGACTGAAACAGTAGTATTCTCGGACTTTATACATGAATACCCTAATAGCCATACCTTGCAAACTCGATTAAGAACACACTTTAAACATGCTGGGGTAACTAACATAGGTTTCCACGGTTTCCGACATACTCATGCTAGTTTGCTCCTTAATTCGGGTATTCCTTATAAGGAGTTGCAACACCGCCTAGGGCATTCTAAACTTTCAATGACTATGGACATATACAGTCACTTATCAAAAGAGAATGCTAAAAAAGCCGTCTCATTCTATGAAATGGCTCTAAAATCTATATAAAAGTTAGCAAAAAGGTAAGCAAATTGCTGAAACAGTCTTTTAAAATAAAGGAAAAGCCTATAATAACGGGTTTTTTCTAAGCAATTTTTAAATTAAAAGCATTTCTTACCAACCTCCTTTTTTGATATAATTGAAGAGACTTAAAAAAATAGAAAGATGAAACATGTACGTACAATTATCTCAACGCCTCAAGGACGTAGCAACCTACGTTCCGAAAGGCGCAAAACTCTTGGATGTAGGCAGTGATCATGCCTATCTTCCGATTTATTTACTTGAAAAAGGTTTGATTACTTCAGCTATTGCTGGTGAAGTGGTAAAAGGCCCTTATGAATCTGCTCTTGCTAATGTCTCAGCTTCTGGTTTCCAAGATAAAATCGACGTGCGCTTGGCTAATGGCTTGGCTGCCTTCGAACCTGCTGATGAGGTAACAACTATCACGATTTGTGGTATGGGAGGACGTCTTATTGCGGATATCCTAGATGCTGGAAAGGACAAACTCAAGGGTGTAGACCGTCTGATTTTACAACCAAATAATCGTGAAGATGATCTCCGTATTTGGTTGATGGAAAATGGTTTTGAGATTATTGCCGAATCCATCATGACTGAAAATGGCAAATACTACGAAATCATGGTTGCAGAAGCTGGACATATGAGCCTTTCAGACAAGGAAGTGCGTTTTGGTCCTCATCTCATGAAAGACCAATCTCAGGTTTTCCAGCTCAAATGGCAGCGAGAAATCAATAAACTTGAGATTGCCTTAGGATCCATTCCTCTTGCCAATCAGGCTGACCGTGCAGCTATTGAAGATAAAATTCAAACCATTAAGGAGGTTTTGAACCATGTTAGCTAGTGAACTTATCAAGACTTATGAGGAATTTTGTCCACAGGAGCTTTCCATGGAGGGTGATGTGGTTGGCTTGCAAATTGGCAGTCTGGATAAGGAGATTCAGAAGGTCATGGTTACCTTGGATGTTCGTGAAAATACAGTAGCTGAAGCTATTGAAAAAGGTGTGGACCTTATCATTGCTAAACACGCTCCAATTTTCCGTCCAGTTAAGGATTTGGTCTCTTCGCCTGACCGAGATATTTTGCTTGACCTGGTTAAGCATGATATTGCAGTCTATGTGAGTCATACTAATATTGATGTTGTCAATGATGGGCTTAATGATTGGTTTTGTGACATACTTGACATTAAAGACACCACTTATTTAACACAGACTTCTGAAAATCATGGAATCGGTCGAGTGGGTGATATCGTGCCACAGACCATTGAAGAACTTGCTCTTAAAGTAAAAGCAGTTTTTGGCTTGGACAGTGTTCGCTTGGTTCGTTATGACCATAATAATCCTCTTGTTAGCCGTGTGGCTATTTGTGGGGGTAGTGGTCAAGGATTTTACAAGGATGCTTTGAAAAAGGGCGCACAAGTCTTTATCACTGGTGATGTTTACTACCATACAGGGCAAGAAATGATTACTAATGGTCTCTTGGCTATTGACCCTGGGCACCATATTGAAG
>OGFC01001532.1_pt1 | contig 12988 bp, 11 predicted proteins | sample 1570841 | NCBI WGS metagenome assembly OGFC01 (sample SAMEA2582137, study PRJEB24529) | metagenome | biome: Human gut stool | place: China | collected 2011 | reverse complement strand
AACTTCAAACGAGGGTGTATATTTTGTAGCAAATATGCCTACTGAGTTAGGAAGCTTTTCTCTAATAAAGACTCCAAATTTATCATTTGTAGATGGAGGTAATAAAATGCAATCAAATGAACAAATTCACTACTTAGGTAAGGAAAAGATTCCGAAATTGATATTTAAGTTTTCAATTCCCTGTATTCTTTCACTGCTTGTAAGTGCACTTTACAATATTGTTGACCAGATATTTATAGGTAATAGTGAACTAAGTGCATTAGGGAATGCTGCTACTGGAGTTGTCTTTCCTATTTTTATTATAGCACAAGCCTTTGCTTGGTGTTATGGTGATGGCTGTGCGGCATATCTAAGTATATGTCAAGGAAAAAGAGACACCAAAAATGCATCTGTTTCTATCGGCAGTGGGATAACTGTCACGCTGCTTACCAGCTTAATTTTAGTTGCAGTATTTTTCCCGTTCAAAACACAAATTTTAACACTGTTCGGTGCATCAGAAAATAGTATTGGCATGGCTATTGATTATTTTAATATTGTGTTAGCCTTTTTTCCTATATTTATGTTAATGAACATGATGAATTCCGTTATCCGTGCAGATGGAAGTCCAACATGGTCAATGGCATCTATGCTTTCCGGTGCTATCATAAATATAATACTTGATCCTGTATTTATTTTTGGGCTTCACTGGGGTATGCAGGGAGCTGCATTGGCTACAGTAATCGGTCAGTTGGTATCTTTTATCATTAGTTTTATATATTTCTTTCACACAAAAACTTTTCGTTTGTCGCTTAAACATTTTATACCCAATTTCAAGGTTTTCTTTATTGCTTTAAAGTTAGGGGTATCCTCATTCATTACACAAATGACTATTGTAATTATTTCATTGGCTTGTAATATAATGCTGGTGAAGTACGGCATGTTATCTCATTATGGTGTTGATATCCCCATCGCTATCATCGGAATTGAAAGTAAAGTTTTCACTGTTGTCATTAACATCGTTGTCGGGATCATATTGGGGTGTCAGCCAATTATCAGTTATAATTATGGTGCAAAAAATTATAAGCGTGTAAAATTAACGTATCGGTATGCTTTGCAAGCTACTGTTATAATAGGTATCATCGCAACTTTATTATTTGAATTTCTCCCCACTCATATTGTAGGAATGTTTGGAGAACCAACAAATCTTCCAAACCCAGAAGATTATTGGCAGTTTGCTAATATGACATTTCGGATTTTCTTATCACTCGTAACCTTTACATGTATAATTAAAATGACCTCCATTTTCTTTCAGGCTGTTGGAAAACCAATTCATGCTATTATTTCATCGTTAACAAGAGATATTATTTGCTTTATACCCTTGATAATTATCCTTCCTGGAAAGTTTGGCATAGAAGGAATTTTATATGCCGCCCCTGCTGCTGATTTTATTGCAATGATCGTTGCATTAGCAATGACAATTTATTTTATGAAAGGACTTGATAAAGAGAACGTATTGACAGATACTACAAGCCCCACTTTACAAGCATCAAAGCAAGGCTTGATTATCACTATTAGCAGGGAACATGGTTCTTCTGGAAAGCAAATTGGTAAAGTTGTTGCAGAAAAATTAAAAATTCCCTTTTATTATAAGGAGATTGCAGCACTGGCAGCCCAAGAAAGTGGACTACACAAAGCCTTTATATCAGACATCAATACGAATTCCCCTAAGATACTACATGATCTGTATCTTAGCACAACTGCTGTCCAGCAAGCGGTTGCAGCTCAGGAGCAAATCATTCGTAAAATCGCAAACCAAGGGGCCTGTGTAATCATAGGCAGAGCTGCCGATTATGTATTGCGAGAGTATAAAAATATTATTAGAATTTTCATTTATGCACCAGAAGAATATCGTATTAAAAGAGTTATGGAGGTGTATGGAGATACATATACAGAAGCTATAAAAAACATTCATCACTCTGATGAAGCTCGAGCTTCCTACTACCACAGTATTTCTAATACCCAGTGGGGTGATGTACATAATTATGATATATTGATCGATAGTTCAGTAGGAGTTGAGGAATGTTCAGAAATAATTTATTCATTTATCAATCACATAAAAAAACGCAAAGTTCTATAGATCCTTTTGAATGATTATTTAGAAATAAGATGTGTATGTTGAAGTGTCATTTTTCAGCAAATCATTGAATGGTTATCCAATAAACCGATTTGTATAATACAAGTTACTGGATATCAGCTTTCCCTTATACCAGAGTCTTCCGCTTTGAGCACGGAGAAAACATATAATATTTCTCATAAAGGGCAAGGGTTCACTAAAATATAATGGTACGTAATGTGTAGGAATATGGTTCTGAATAGATACATAATCTCATTCGTCCGAAATTTAAGAAAGAAAATATTCCTACTACATTCTGACTTCAGAAATGACGATTTTAAATTCAGCGAAGAAAAAGCGTAGGCTGCATATCACTGTTCAGTGAGCTACATCTCCTACGCTTTTTTACTTACATAATTTTAATCATTGCTTCCTATTAAGACTCATTCCTATGTGCTAAATCAAGCTCTTAAAACCAATGCTATAATTTATTCCTAGTAATTAAGCAATATTCAGTATTTCTATGAATGCTGCACACGCTCTCAGACTTTTCATCACCAAAGCAGGAAAACTGAATCATACTGCAACCATACAGCAGAATGCTCCAACACAGCATTGGCTAATAACAGCTTTTCCATAGCTTTGTACATCCTGTTGAGGACCGCAGGTTTTCTTACGATTGCTTCCCCCTGCTCTCAACTTATCCTTGCTTTCGCTGTGCGGCTCTGTGCACCCATTTCTCAATTTCCACGATTGGAATTATAGAGGCAGACATGATAAGCGCAACTGCAAATTCGATGATGGAGATATGTTCAAATTCAAACAGCCTTGATAATACAGGGATATAAATGACAGCAATCGTCAGCATAAGTGCACATGCGACAGAAGCGATGAGATACCAATTTTGCTTTTTCATATGCACCACGGACTGCCGCAGGGAACGCATATTGAATGCATGAAACATTTCCGTCATTGACATTGTCAGAAAAGCCATTGTCATACCGTCTGCGCTCTGTGTGATTTCCCAGACACCGGCTTCCATATAATGACCAACGATGTAGGAAAGGAAGGTGATCAGTGTAATAACACAGCCCTGAAATATGATTTGTATATGCAGCCCATTGGCAAACAGCCCCTCACTGCTTGGACGTGGAGGCCTTCGCATCAGATCTGCATCGCCCTCCTCCATGCCCAGCGCAAGAGCAGGGAACGTATCCGTCAACAGATTGACCCAAAGTATATGCACCGGCTTTAATATCGTAAAGCCCATCATGGTAGCCAGAAAGATAGAGAGTACCTCACTGATATTGCTGGACAGCAGAAATTGAATGGCCTTACGTATATTATCGTAAATCTTACGACCTTCCTTTACTGCCGATACAATGGTCGCAAAGTTATCATCCGCAAGCACCATATCTGCCACATTCTTTGTAACATCTGTTCCTGTGATTCCCATGCCGACTCCGATACTGGCCCGTTTGATGGCTGGTGCATCATTGACACCATCCCCACTCATCGCAACAACATATCCCCTGGACTTCCATGCATCCACAATACGTACCTTATGCTCCGGCTTTACACGGGCATATACAAACGTCTGTTCAACCCGGTCAATCAATTCCTCCTGTGACAGTGTATCCAGCGTACTGCCGCTCATCGCCTGCGAGCTATCCGTTATGATATGCAGAGATTTCGCAATCGCCGCCGCAGTATCAATGTGATCACCGGTAATCATAACCGGACGGATGCCTGCCTGTCGGCACTGAGCAATCGCCGGCTTCACCTCTTCACGTACCGGATCCATCATACCGCACAGACCGAGAAATACCAGACCGGACTCTGCTGTTTCCATGTCCAATTCCATATGATCACTCCATTTGCAGGCAGCACAGAGTACACGCAAAGCTTGATCGGCCATTTGCTTATTCATCTGCAGCAGTGCTTCGCGATCCTCTTCCCGCATCGGTTCTATTTTCTTATTTCGCCATATTCCCGTGCAGCGCTGCAAGACCACATCCATTGCCCCCTTGGTAAATTGCAGAACGACACCGTCAGACTCCCTGTGCATCGTGGTCATCATCTTCCGCTGCGAATCAAACGGATATTCATGGATACGCGGATACTTCCGTATTTCCTCATTGACATGAAACAGGGTTTCCCCATAAGCACTCAGCGCCATTTCTGTAGGCTCTCCCTGCAGGGTACCATCCGCATGTACCTGCGTATCATTACAAAGACTCATCGCCAGTGCAAGCAGATACTCATCATCACCGGCATGCTCCACCACACGCATACAGTTCTGTGTCAGGGTGCCGGTTTTATCCGAGCAGATCACCTGTGTGCACCCCAAGGTTTCCACAGCGGTCAGCTGTCGTATGACTGCATTGCGCTTTGCCATACGAGTAACACCGATTGCCAGCTGCACAGTTACTACAGCAGCAAGCCCCTCCGGGATAGCCGCAACAGCCAGCGATACAGCCAGCATAAAGGTGTCCAATAGGGCTTCCGGACGCAGATCACTGCTATTCAGCAATTCAAATAGAAACATAAAAACGCAGATCGCCAAAACCAGAAAGCTCAGTATTTTGGAAAGCCGGTTCAGCTTCTGCTGCAGAGGTGTTGCTTCCTCCCTGCTTACCAGAATAGCATCCGCAATCTTTCCCATCTCCGTATGCATACCGGTTGCAGTTATCAGTACACGCCCTCTGCCATATACCACACTGCTTCCCATATAGACCATATTTCTTCGATCGCCAAGTGGCGGATTGTCTTCCTGTAAAGCATCTGTTTGCTTTTCCACCGGAAGGGATTCACCCGTTAATGCAGACTCCTCCACCTTTAAACTGGCACATTCCAAAACCCTGCCGTCTGCCGGTACAGCGTCTCCGGCCTCCAAAACAACAACATCTCCGGGAACAAGGTCTTCACTTGCTGTAACTCGTATTTCGCCATTACGCATGACCTTGCAGGCAGGCGCATTCATATCCTTTAAAGCTTCAATCGCTGCCTCTGCTTTCCCCTCCTGATATAAGCCGAGTATCGCATTCACCATAACGACAAACAGGATAATAAAGGTATCCGCATAGGACTCATGCGCATATGCAGAGGTGATTCCAGAAATGAGTGCAGCTCCAAGCAGCACGATGATCATCGGATCGGAAAGCTGCTTTGCCAGCCGTTTCAAGAGGGATGCCTTTTTCTCCTCCTGCAATTTATTCAAACCATATACACGGCTTCGCTCCTGTACCTGTGTATCACACAATCCGCTCCTGCTGCTGTGCTGTTCCTGCAATGCTTCATCCACTGTTCTCTGATGAGCTTCCATAATGCCTGCCTCCCTTTAAAAAATTCCTATACAGCTGCTCTGTATAGGAATCGTACGTTTATGCAGCCAGCCTGTGACTTCATAGTATGCAGATATTCACAAATTGCGACAGACCTTCTGCATTTATTTTTCATGGTTATCTCTACCTGTATTGTAAAGCATAAGGCTTCTTCTGTAAACAGCCGTCTTTGCAATTCAGACAAAGTCCCGGGATTGTCTAGCGAAGCAGCGTCCCCTCATCGCGTATTCCCCACACAGCCTGTGGATCTGTCTGAGTTTTCTGAATGGAAAATACGACCTGTGTATCCTGAAAGGTAAAGGTTCCTGTTCCCTGCGTGCCATATCCATCATCCGTAAAGCTGAACGATGCCGTATCACCGTTGCGCTGTGCCGTGCCGGATATGGAGGCAACCTGCTGTGCATCCAGCGGGTTCAGACTTGTCAGCGTATAGGTAAAGGTGGTATCCGTCACATCGGATACGACAAGAGTACTATGACTGCCACTGTAAGTTCCGGCGATATCCTCTTGCTTCTGCGGTTCCTCTTCCTGCTGGAAAGGTTGTCCGCCAGCAGCTCCACGAATAAAGACATCGCTATTGTATGGACCACAGCCAATCGTTTCCCCCTCATACTTCAGCTGATTGCTGCTGCGAATCGCAAAGGTATAGGTTCCCTGCGCACTGCTCGCTTTTATGCTTTGATCCGCAATGCTCCACGTTCCACGCACATCCTGCATACCCTCACAGCTGTTTTGTGTGAATACAAACGATCCATCGCTTTTCAGTACAAGCGCTGCTGCAGCACCATTGCGCGTGTTTTCATCTGTAAAGGTACCGGCCATATCTTCCATACGGTATGTCTTCTTCTGTGAAAACAGCGCATCTCCATACTTCCAATACAAATATCCGCCTCCAGCAGCAAGACCAGCCACTAGCAGCAACAGTACCAGAAGCAGCGGCCACATTCTGCGCTTTTTGACAACGGTTTGCTTCTTCGTCTTATGATTGGTTTTATGCTTTGTTTTTCGTCTGGTTTTCTTTTTGGTTTTTCCTTTTTTCGCTTTCTGCTTCTTATTCTTTTTATCAGAAGTATTCGGCTGTCGCTGCTTTGTTTCGACTGTTTGCTTTTGCATACCACACAGCTCACTTACATCGACTTGAAACAGCTTTGAAAGTCGCTGCAGCTGTTTCTCATCAGGAACACGGATTCCCGCTTCCCAATCGCGTAATTCCTCCTCCTCGATGCGCATATATTCTGCCAGCCGCTGTGTACTGATTTCGTATTCCATGCGCAGCGTTTTGATATGTTTACCCAGCATATGGTTTCACTTCCTATCGTATGCCAATATTATCCCCGAGACGGAAGAAGAAAGTCAAGAAAACCGACAGAATCGTAAGAATCTGCCATGAGAAAAAAGACTCCTTTTATTCACGAATATAAGGAATCATAAGCATTTCTACAAGGTTTGCGTCCTTGTGGTCTTCAAAGGTGCGGTATACAAGACGCTGGAAGACAGGTCCCTTCTGAATGAGATGCTCTCTTTGAAAAAAGGCACAGATACGTTCCCGTGTCAAGGAGGAACGCTTGTCACTATGCTCAAACGCATAGATAACCGCAGCACCTCCGGAAAGAAATAAGAAGCCGAATTCCTCACTCACACCGATTTCGGCGGCGCAGTCCTCATAGATTCCAAACCCGTTCATTCTTATGCAGTCATCGCCGTCCTCTATTGTTATGAGCGTACATTGGAAAAACATATCCGCATTTTTTTGAAACAGATTAAACTGGATGGAGTCGTGCGCGTCCTCTTTGATATTCAGACAGTCCTCCTGTGAGATGAAGAAAATTCCGGGTCTCTGGATATAAATACAGTTGTACAGACAATAGGCTGTCATTTTCAATATGCTGATATAGTGATCCATGTTCATCAGCTTTTGCTGCAGCCGCTGAATCTCCTGTACATAGTCATTGCGTTTCTGCTGTACCATTTCCCGATGCGTTTGTACATTGCCGCGAAGAATATTTTCACGGATATTGGATAGTGAGATTCCCATATGGGAAAACCGCTGAATATATAGCAGCTGATCGATTTGCTCACTTGTATAATAGCGATAATTTGTTTCCGGATCTTTAAAAGGAACAATCAAGCCCAGTCGTTCATAGTGTCGGATCGCCTCCGGTGTAACCCCCATGATTTTCGCAATCTTGCCGATTTTATATTGCATTTCATCACCCCGCCCTTTGTATTATACTATACAAAAAGAATTTGTAAAACAGAGATTTAAAGAATACGAAAATGACCTACGCTTTTCTGTTTTGTCATACTGTTTCTGTTATGAGTTTCCATATATTTCTAAATTCTGTTTGAGAATTGCATTCCTGCTAAACTTTATTTGAATATATAATTTGGAATCCAATACTGTTATAATCAAACCGTAGGGGTCTCATACTTGTAAGGCTGTGTTCATCTGAAAGCATGGAAACTGATTTTTCACAGCATTTATGATAAAGTAATAGAGAATACAGAAGGATTGCAGCAATATGTAGTTCCAGTTTGTGTTCTGCAAGGTGGCATTTCATCATACAATGCTACATACAGCTATTGTATATGCAGATGGTGCAAAAAAGATAAGATATAAATACCGAAGGGTACTTATATAGATACTTAGGAGGAAAAAAATTATGGCAGAAGAATTTAGAAGAATATGGTCCTTCATTGAAAAGGCGGAGCCTGCACAGGAGATGCTGTCTGTTCTGGTGCCTGGTGAGGAGATTCTGCAGTGCTATAAGACAAACCGAGATATGTCTGCACTGACGAACAAAAGAATTATCATTTTTGACAGACAGGGACTGACAGGCAAGAAAATCGAGATTTATTCCATCCCTTACCGTTCTATTGACATGTGGTCTACTGAGAATGCAGGTAAGCTATTTGATATCGATGCTGAGCTGGAGCTGTGGACAAAAGCAGGGCATTTTAAAATCAATGTGGATAAAAAATGCAATATCCGTGAATTTGATACCATATTGGGAAATGCGATACTGGATTAGCCTTGCATACCCCTTTTATTTCGCAAAAAGATTTAGCTATCCTTTGATATTGTCTAACTGGCAATATCTTTTTTATTGCTTCTGTCGATGTCGCTTTGTGTGAAGGCAGCAGGACGTTTGACAGGTGTGAAAAGGATGAAGTAGATTTTTATGTAACGGATGGAAGACCATCCGCTGGTATTAGTCAAAGGCAGGGTTGCACTGATAATAGTTTTCAGCATCCAACTGACTTTGCACGTAGGCAAGGGCTTCCCCAAATCTCTGGAAATGCACGATTTCACGTTCTCTTAAAAAGCGCAGAGGCGCAATGACATCGGGATCGCTTGCGGCACGTATCAGATTTTCATAGGTTGTACGTGCCTTCTGTTCTGCGGCCATGTCCTCAAACAAATCGGTGAGGGGATCGCCTTTGGATTGGTAATATGCGGCTGTAAACGGTGCTCCGCTAGCTGCCTGTGTCCATATGCCGGTTGTATGGTCGACATAATACGCGTCAAAGCCGCCTGCTTTGATTTCCTCAACACTGAGATTTCTGGTCAGCTGGTACAGAATCGCGGATACCATTTCCAGATGAGCGAGCTCGTGAGTACCGAAAAGGTATCCGTCAAGAAAAAAGCCACCAATCGGCAGCCCCATACCGCGGATACAAGAGTATCTAGTGTGTGGTGCGGTATAACGATATTATAGTATCATTAACGTTTTTTCGTAATCAATTTATACATAGTATGAGAATACATATGATTTTATAGAAGTAATTACAACTGCTTTTCAACGACTGTTATATCTGAAATAGCTGAATTTAATCTATCCAACATTTGTGCGCCTACCCCATAACATCCTTGCTCCGCTCCACTTTTGAATATTATACCATCAGGATACGACGCCTCACCACCTTGATTTATGGTTGCAAAATCTATAAAAACATTTCCAAAATCTTTTAATGCCTTAGAAAGAGTAAAGGTAACTACATGTGTTGATGTAACATGATTCTCAGCTCTAGAATCTTTAAACCATATAGCATTTCTTACATCTTTATGACGTATCAATTTGCCACTTTGTGTTATTTGCTCTGCTTCTTCTTCACATACTTCACGAATAAAAACCGTACTACTTGCACCTAAAAATTCAGTTGGTAATGCACTAAAAATCGGATTTGTTCTATCGGGTTCCATAAGTATAAGAACATAGTCACCAAAATCATCATCACTCATATAAGCTGCTGATCTTATTCGCTTTGTTAAATAAGATTTCAATACAGCTAACCTAGCATTTGGATCATTATGTTTCAATAAAGTTATGAATGCCTGACTACTTGCGTCTTCTTTCATAAAATAAACAAGGCGTTCTATGCTTATATCATCAGTAAGAACATTGACACATTTTCCCAAATCTTCATCAGACGCAGATTTAGCTATATTATTAGCATGTTGATTGATATATTTCCGTAACATGGTTACACGTTTTTCAGCACTAGCAATACTGAGTTGTTTTATAAATTGGAAATGGGTTCTATTATATTTCATACTGTACACAAAATCCGTTATCTCATAGCTTATCCTCTGTATGATTTTATTTGACTTATTCATATACTCATTTTCTATTAAGATGTGGTCAGCATTTTTTTCTAAAACAGAATCAGTATTGATTGGAAATCCCTTTAACTGCATCGTGGGTCTTACTATCCCCTGCCTTTGCTGCAATACATGTCCCAGTTCATGCCTTAAATGCTTTTCTTGCCCTGGACCCAAATAGACATCATTCCCATATGCATACGCATGTGCATTTAATTCCTTTGGCTTACTGCTTGCATAATGTATATTTACACCTGCAAATGATACTCCTGATTCCTTTTCTATGGTGGCTACTCTTGGATCAGGATGCAACTCTTCTTTCTTTTGTACTACTTTATTCTTGTTTGCGAACATAAGATCAGATCACCTCATATTTAAACTAACATATTTTTCAGTATTTATCTGTTATCTGGGACAAACGGTAATAAATAGGGATGAATAGCAAAAAACACCCTACATCTCAATTAAGAGAAGTAGGGTTATTTTATGTATTAGACTTCACGCAGCGGCTTTGCATAAATCCACATTTTTCTGCGGCCAACCTTAGCATAAACAGAATCTGATTCTGCATCATTATCTAGGACAGTGTATGTACCTTTGATTTTAACGTACTCACCAGGCTGCAGTACCTGATCGCCGGATTTCTTTCCGCCTTTCGTGACCTCATCACATACAGCTGCATCAAGCCAATGGTACTCAGCCACTGGTGTGCCAGTTAGGGCATAGCAGATTACTGCATCACGGGATGCTGATACCTTGGATACCTGGTAGACATCCGGGAAGATAAACTTATCCCCTTTATTCAGTATCTGGTCTGGTTTCAGCTTGCTGGAAGCGTTGTTCTGCTGTAGATGCCCTTTTACCTTGCTGACGAATTTCGCCCAGCTGTACGGCTTGTTGGCACGAATCTGGCTTGGACAGTTTTTGCCGCTCCAGTCGTGATGCTGGTACAGGCTCTGATGATCAAGTCCCTGTGCTTTCAGCAGCTTCGCAGCCAGCCATGCAGCGTTATCAGTGGCTAACTCCAGATTGCTATCCGGATTGACACAGATCTCGATTGCAATGGTAGTCATATTACCATTACCGTATCCGTCACCGGCATGCCATGCTACTTCGTTGTCCGGAATAGACTGCGTGATCATTTTATCATCCACAGCATAATGCCAGGAAGCCTGCAGTGTTGATCCACTGTTCTGCAGATACGTTCCGTGGTTCTTAGCGCCTGCGCCTGCCTTAAAGTTATCCGTGTTGTGGATCGTAACACCGCCGTTCTTCGTTCTCTTGATTCCGCTTCTTGCCCCACTATAAATTACAGGTGCTAACATTTTTGTGATATTCATTATTCTTCGTCCTCGCTTTCTTTGTCCTTCAACTGCGCCAGTGCAGCTTTTAATTTTTCCGGTACCGGCAGTCCCAAGTTTCCTGCGTTTTCAAACAGGCTGATACCTTCATTCGCAATATAGAAATAACATACCAGTGTACGGAATACCCAAGTACCGTTACTCATCAATCGGTCTAAAGCTACCGCACCGATCAGAATGAGGATAATCAGAAACTTTTTCGATAATCCTTTTAGACCTACCTCACTTGATACGGTCTTTGTGTTCCAGGCATAGAGCACACCAGTGATGTAATCCATCACCATGAAGGTAATCAGTACAATGATGGCTGTGTCCCAACCTCCGAATAGATATGTGAAGATCGTAGCTACTACAGCTACTACAGAGTTGAATACTTTATCCATATGTTTCATTTACCTCATCTCTTTCCGCCATCTTGGCATAATAAAAGGGCGTTTAACGCACGCCCATGCGAGATACCTTGGATCACTTCCTTTATTTCACAGGATAGGATATACAGCCTATAACATTATCAGATGTGCTCCTTGCATATGCTTTAATTTCGCCGTTAAGTTGTATCCTGCATCCATATGCCTCCGGAGCAATGCTGTTTGAAAAGATACAGAAATATATCCCTTCACCTGGACGATATCTTTCTGGCAGAGTAAATATTAATGTATCTACTCCGGGAGTTCCGCTAAATGCAAATCCTTTAAAAGCAATAGTAGCAATACCGCTCTTAATCCGTCCTCTGATAGTTGATCCGTATAAACTTTCCCATCCTGTATCACTGTAAATCGGTAATTTAATCATAAACAGCGGATGCTGTTCCTGCTGTGGTGTCAGATATATTCTTGCCAAATAAGATAAAAGCCTAATTGCTGCGTGATGTTTGTTATAAAATATACTTTTCCGCTGGCTGAATAAAATTGTACGTTGTACAAAAATCCGTGCGTACTTGAAACACTATGGAATCTATCTACTGCTATTGCAGAAGCAAGTTTATCCGGACTCATACCAATATCTTTTGGTGATCCAATAAGGTATGGAGTACCAGCAGTAAATTCACGCGCCGGAACTGAGTATTTTTTTACAATCGTAGGCTTTAAAGTTTGTTTAAACATAAATACGCTATTGATAGCGTGATGTATTATAAATCCCTTGCTGACCATACACCTCTAAGTTTTGTATAATAAGCGATACCACCATGATACATAAATATAAATTCACCGTATGTTCCTTCTTGGTACATATGCCCTATAACTCTACTTCGCGCATCAGCATGCAAGATAATATCAAACATTACCTCTGTTCCACCAAAAGAATCCGCAAACCTCCTTGCTTGCTCTCTATCATTAAATCCAGTCGTAGCACTACCTTCAACTGAATAATATCCTGAGATAACCTTTATAGGATACCGGAAGGTAAGCGAATCGCTTTTTGCCGATTCCGCCGTCCGTATAGTCAAATTAGTTGGTATCTTTACCATAATACATCACTTGTCATGCTATCTAAATAGCTGACACCACCCTTCTGTGGGCGCAGGAAACTACATCCTGCACCCCCTTTCGGAATTGTAAAGAGACGGTAAAATCCGCCCCCCCCCCCC
>OGFC01001531.1_pt1 | contig 12990 bp, 10 predicted proteins | sample 1570841 | NCBI WGS metagenome assembly OGFC01 (sample SAMEA2582137, study PRJEB24529) | metagenome | biome: Human gut stool | place: China | collected 2011 | reverse complement strand
CCGGCCCGATCTTATCAAACGGTAAATTGTTTTTATCAGATAAAAAACAGATATTTGTAATCTGAATTTATAATTATTCACCTGAGATATTAAATATCATGAAATCAAACTTATTGATCGGGCTTGGATTGGGCACTCTGTTTGTCCCTAACCTATTGAAAGCCCAACAGGGGCAGCCTACTCCACAAATGCCGAATGTCATCTTTATCTATGCCGACGACCTCGGTTACGGCGACCTGGAATGCTACGGAGCTACCCGTGTACAAACGCCTAACGTAAACAAACTGGCAAACAGTGGTATCCGTTTTACAAATACACATGCAACGGCCGCAACCAGTACTCCTTCCCGCTATTCCCTGCTTACCGGAGAATATGCATGGCGCAGGCCGGGTACGGACATCGCTGCCGGTAACGCCGGAATGATCATCCGCCCCGAACGTTATACTATCGCCGATATGTTCAAGAACGCAGGCTATACAACGGCTGCCCTGGGTAAATGGCACCTGGGACTGGGAGACAAGACTGCCCAACAGGACTGGAATGCCCCGCTGCCCGCCGCTTTAGGTGACCTGGGATTCGACTATTCCTATATCATGGCTGCTACGGCTGACCGCGTTCCTTGTGTATTTATCGAAAACGGTAAAGTGGCCAATTACGACCCGTCTGCACCGATCGAAGTCAGTTATGAGAAACCTTTCGAAGGCGAACCGCTGGGAAAAGACCATCCGGAACTGCTATATAACCTGAAACATAGCCATGGCCATGACATGGCTATCGTAAATGGTATCGGACGTATCGGTTATATGAAAGGGGGCGGCAAAGCCTTATGGAAAGACGAGAACCTGGCAGACTCTATCACGACACATGCCCTCGATTTCATCAAAGCAAACAAGGACAAACCTTTCTTCATGTATTTCGCCACCAACGACGTACATGTTCCCCGTTTCCCGCACGACCGCTTCAGAGGTAAAAACCCGATGGGGTTGAGAGGTGATGCTATCGTGCAATTCGACTGGAGTGTCGGACAAATTCTGGATGAACTGGACAGACTGGGACTAAGAGAAAATACGCTGATCATCCTTTCAAGCGACAACGGTCCTGTTGTGGATGACGGTTATGCAGACCAGGCAGAGGAATTGCTGGGCGATCACAAGCCGGGCGGCCCGTTACGTGGCGGCAAGTATAGCGCTTTCGAAGCCGGAACACGCATTCCTGCAATTGTAAGCTGGCCGAAAGAAATAAAAAAAGGCAAAGTATCGGATGCTTTGATGTCGCAGGTCGACTGGTTTGCTTCACTGGCAGCATTGACTGGCTCGGTTCTTCCGAAAGGAGCTGCTCCCGACAGTTACAATTATCTGGGCACTTTATTGGGAACAGACAACAGCGAACGTCCCTGGGTGATCGAACAGGCATCCGACCATACCTTATCAGTCCGTACAAAAGACTGGAAATATATCGAAACCAGCGACGGCCCGAATATGGTTCCCTGGGGCCCGAAAATCGAAACAGGCTATTCCAAGACACCTCAACTGTATGATATGACAAAAGTAGGTGAGCAGGAAAACCTGGCATTAAAACGTCCGGAAATTGTCTATCAGCTACAGTCCATACTGAAAGGTGTACGACAGAATACGGTAAAGCCGTAATAAGTTAAGACAATGTATTTCAATTAAAATTCAATGGTCGGGAGCAAAAGTTCCTGACCATTTTTTTGTTTTTACCTTTTTTTATCAGGGAATAGACATTATCTTTGTGGCAATTTGGCAGAAAATAAAAGGATAATGCTGGGACTTATTAGTAAAGGAATTGTGATAGGCATACTCGTATCAGCCCCGATGGGTCCGATTGGTATGCTGTGTATACAAAGAACATTGAACAAAGGACGTTGGCACGGTTTCGTTACCGGTCTGGGAGCAGCCTTATCGGATGTTATATATGCAGCTCTTACTTGCCTGGGAATGGGGGTCGTTGTTAATTTCGTGGAAGCCAACCAGGCTCCGCTTCAGTTAATGGGCAGCATTGTTCTGGGACTTTTCGGTTACTATATATACCAAACCAATCCTGTAAAAAACTTAAAAAAGCAACGTGAAAAAAAGTTATCGTTCACACAGGATTTTATTACAGCTTTTCTTCTTACCTTTAGCAACGTTTTGATCGTGCTTCTGTATATAGGCCTGTTCGCACGCTTTGGATTTGTGTTGCCGGACCATTCGGTATGGATGTTATTAGGTGGGATCGCATGTATTGGTTTAGGTGCCGTTCTATGGTGGTTCGGTATCACATATATAGTTGCTAAATTAAAAAAGTGGTTTAATGTACGAGGAATATGGTTGTTAAATCGGATTGTAGGGACAGTCATTATTATTTTGGCTATTGTAGGAGTCTTATCAGTTCTCCTCACCTCATATTTCCATTTGCCGTTGCTCCAAATCTATAATTAACATGAAGAAGCTAAAAGTACCGTATTTAGTAACACTGGATGTATTGGATTTATCATCCGCAGGATATTTGCTGGAAAGCAAAGCTCACAGAGAGTATATTGATGTAATCAATTGGGAGAAATACTCTTACAAACCGATTGTGGCATTCGACATTGCACGTTCGGATGCTTTTTTATACATTCGCTATTTTGTAAAAGGCAACTCATTAAAGGCGCTTCATGGTGTCGACGGTTCTCCCGTTTATACAGATAGTTGTGTGGAGTTTTTTATGAAGACCGTGGAAGATCACAACTACATGAATTTTGAATTCAATTGTATCGGGACGTGTGATGCCGCCCGCCGGCAATCGCGGGAGATCAAACGATCGCTAACCTCCGATGAATATGCATCCATCCGGAGATATTCTTCACTGGAGAACAAACCATTCACGGAGAAGATGGGCGTATACTCTTGGGAGTTGGTTGTTGCCATTCCTTTCCAGTTGATGGGGCTCGATCCGGAAAATCTACCGGAAAAGATTTTAGGAAACTTCTACAAATGTGCCGACGACACAGAGTTTCCCCATTATGTAAGCTGGAATCCGATCGATGTTCCTACACCGGACTTCCATCGTCCGGAATTCTTCGGGGAGATTTATTTATAAAACAAAAAAGGGTGAAGTTCTAAACTTCACCCTTTTTTGTTGCCTGATAAACCCATTATTTTTCCTTATCCTTTGTAATCTTCATCTCTACAAGAAAGGCAATAATCAACCCGATACCACCGAACAACAGAACAGAGGCTCCGTAAATAGAACTGACCATTTCCCGCTCTCCCCAATTTTTCAAATCATAGTTAGTGGTAGATACAGAGATTATAAAGCCTACCAACAATCCTAATCCGACACCGGCTAATAAGCAACCGGCCTTCAATGAGCTAAAAGAGAAATTAGCTGATAAACGGGGCAAACCAATTTTTACATCAGCGGAAGGATCCAACTTATCCCCAATTTTCTCTATAATTGCCAATCGTTCTTTTTTACGTACGAACAATTCGAACAAGCCGTAAATACCGGCGCACACTATCCCGACAATAAGCGGAACCATTATAAAATCCATCATAGCAGTAAGTATTAAATGTTTTTACTAATTCATTTACTAGTTTGACGCAGCGCCACAGAAAAGGTTACAACTAAAGAAAGAAAATATCCCGACATCTGCCGGTTAGTTGCCGGAAATCTATTTTTTTATATTATTATTGTTGCGAGTTGTAACCTAATTACCGAACTTGCGTCCATAAGGTAGGATGGAGTTGTATAGCGACGCATATTACATAGAAAGAATAGTGGCCGGAGATACAGGTTGTTTCGCCTGCCTGCTCGATAAATACAGCCGTCCGGTTCATTCGTTAATCCTTAAGACGGTACGGAATAAGGAGGATGCGGAAGAACTGGCGCAGGATGTATTTATGAAAGTTTTTCGTAACTTGCCGTCGTTCAAAGGCGATTGCAGCTTCTCTACCTGGATTTACCGGATCGCTTACAATACGGCGATTTCCGAACTGCGGAAGAAGAAGCAAGAGTTTGTCGCCATTGAAGAGTCGCAGATCAACAACGTATCTGAAGAAGAAATCAGCGAGATGCTGGAGCATACGTCGGTATCGGAGCAACTCGACAAACTGGAGATCGCCCTCGCTCAACTGCCGGCGGACGAAAGGGCCTTGATCCTGCTCTTTTACCACAAGGAAAAGACAATCGAGGAGTTGACCGTAATAACGGGGCTGAGTGCATCTAATGCCAAGGTCAAATTGCACCGTATACGAAAAAAGTTATTTGTATTAATTAAAGGAATGGAGGAACAATAAATATGGACAGTAACAAGAAGAACCCGGATATACTGGAAAACCTCTTCCGGCAGATGCCGGAAGAAGAACTGCCTGCGTCCTTTCGCCTGAACGTGATGCAGCAGATAGCCAAAGAAACCGTTAAGGTAAGAAAGCGGAACGAATGGTTCGGACTGGCTGCCGTGATTGCAGCCTCGTTGCTGATGCTGGCAATAGCTGCCGTGTCTTTCTTCTATATGGAATTACCTCAGATAAGCTGGCCGAAGATAAATCTATCCGCCCTTAGTTTCTATTTCTATATCGGGATACTTAGTTTACTTCTCCTGTTTGCCGATTACAAGTTGAGGAAGGCATTCCGCAAGGATGAGTAAAGATAAAACGGGCTCCATTCTCATAGGTCGGATCGATAGCAAGAGTGCCATTTAAACGGTCTGCGATCAGTGTGCAGATAGAAAGTCCCAAGCCGACACCGGGTTTATAATCATCCAGCTTTTCAAAACGCTGAAAGACAGAAGCCTGCTTCTCCTTCGGGATACCGCAACCGGTATCAGTCACAGAGATATGGACCTGTTTGCCATCTTCATCGACTTTATAGGACAGGTTGATCTCTCCTTTTTGTGTGAACTTGGCCGAGTTCGTGAGCAGATTGGTCAGTATCTGCAACAGACGCAATTTATCAGTATGAAGTGTAACAGGGATAATATCCGGAGTAAAGGTCAGCTCTACCCCTTCCGGTATCCTGTGGCGGACACTGTCGAGTGCTCTTTGGCAACATTCCGTCAACGAATAATCATCAAACTTAAAATTCAGATCCCCGGTTTCCATGCGTGACAGGTCGAGTACGTCGTTAACAAGATTCAGCAACTGCTCGGTATTGTTCTTTATGACGGAAGCATACATATCAGCCTCATCCGGGTCACCAGAACCATCGACCAGTAAATCGGAAAAACCGACAATAGCATTCAACGGCGTACGTATCTCATGGCTCATATTGGCCAGGAAAGCCGACTTCAGGCGGTCGAGTTCTTCCGCCTTCTCTCGCTGCTGCTCGGTTTCCTTTAGTTCCGTGATATCATAATTTACACAGATCATTTCCAACTTATTCGGATCGTTCGACTGCGGGTTACGCATGACATTCACACGGATCCACTTCCAGTTATCCTCTGTCTTGACACGCAACTCCTTACGAATACTTGTAGCCTTTCCCTCCTTTACCTTTTCAAAGAAGTCGAGCATTACCGCACGGTCTTCAGGATGTACGGCTTGGTACACACCTATTATCTCTTTCAATGATTTGCCATCCTTCTCACCAAGATTATGATACCACTGACTGATAGCATACCCTTCGCAAGTCAGCAAATCAAACTTGGCATATCCTACTTTAGCATAATGGCTTACCAGCGTAAAGAAATATTCGAACTCTTCTATACGATTGTAGGCTATTGTCTTATCCGTATTATCCAGGTTTATAAACAAATAGTTTATCAGTTCCCCCTTATTATCATAAAGCATACAAACTTTCGAAAGCAGATCGATCTCCCCTTCCTTACGGGTCGGATAATAATTACTGGATACCACCTTGGTAAACGGGTAGCTCAGGCGGAAAGACACCGGCTTCTTCTTGCGCATTTTGTCGAGCACCTCCTTCGGCACAACCGGATTATCAAAGATGTTAACACCCAGAACGTCCTTGGGAGAGCGCAGGCCGAATATCTCTACATCCTTTTTATTTATGTCGATAAGATAGCCATCCTTATCATAAAGCTCTATTCCAACCGGGATATTAGTATAAATATTACGCAACAACTTCTCACCCCGATCGAGTGCTTCATTGATTCTGGCCATCTTGGTGATGATACTGATAATATTGGCTATCGACGAGAACCACTGGTAATCCTCCAAGCTCCAAAGCCGGTTCCTATCCATAATATCGATACCGATATATCCCCAGGCCTTATTTTTTATCACCAGCGGAATCAGTATCAGGGAAAGTGATCCACGGAGTTGAAGGTAGCGCTTCTCTTCTGCAGCTTCAGCGGGCAGTTCATCCAGGTTATTGATCAGCACCGGATAGAAATTCTGTATTTTCCGAGTCGACCAGGGAAGTGTAGAAACCGGTATATTTTGTAAAGAGGTACAGACGGATGCCACCCCATCGCTACATACCTCGTGCGTACAACTCAGCGTTTGCAGGTTGTTGCCATACTCCATAATACAGGCACGTCCCTGTGCACCGATCGAATACAAAATTTCCGAAAGAGCCTCATGGATCGACTTAGGCAAATCATTTGTCTGGATAAAAGAGTGCAACGCACGCGAAAGACTACCTAAATGCCGGAGAAGACTATCCACCTGGTTGGTCATGCTCTGCTGAGTATCTTCCACATTATGAGGGAGCAGTTGCAGGATTCCCAGTACCTCTATTTTCCCGTTAGCATCGATCTCCCGTTTGCAGATCTTCGAGCGGACAAATTTGAACCCGTAACAAGTCTTTAACGGGAATATCTGTTCATAGATACCTATTTCCTTGAAAAAAGCGAACTCGCTGGCAATGCGACTTCTATAATCTTCACGGATCAATCCCAGAAAATCCCTGATAGGGATCTTCCTGTCATGCAAATCCAACAGACTGACGAGATAGTCCGAACATATATAATACCCATTTTCGAAGTCAGCTTCCCACCAACCTACCTGAGCGTTATCCAACAACAACTGATATTGATCTATATCCATTTGCTTTCTTATAGCTAATATGCATACAAAATACGTTATAATAAACCATATCCGCAAATTTTAATTACGTTAATATTCAAGGGATTTCGAAGTTTTAGTTAAAACAAAAGCGGAGACAGGTAAAACCTGCCTCCGCTTCGCAAATGGACAATACTATCTTATTTCAGTTCTTTGATACGGATATTGCGGAATTTAACCGGCGAACCATGACCCAAGAAGCCGATATGCCCTTTCTTGTTGAACAATCCCGGGTGTTCCTTTCCGTCAGGAGTACCGTTCTTCACTGCATCGCGGATGTTACCTTCGAGGATAACCACACCGTTCACTGTTACGCGGATATTATCTCCGTTAGCCACGATCTCTTCCTCGTTCCATTCGCCCACTGGCTTGAAAGCCTTGTGGTGATCGGCATTCGTAGGAATAATCCCGTAAACGGAACCATGATGCTGATATTTGGTAATATCCTTATAGATAGGATGTTCACAATCAAGTATCTGGATTTCCATACCGACATAAGCGGCATCCCCTTCCATCGGGGTACGGATACCCACTCCGTTGTTAGCACCCGGAGTAAGCTGGAACTCAAAGCGATAAACGAAATTACCGAATTCATCCTTTGTATACAGGTTACCGCCATAACTCTTCCTCGGTATCATGGAGATACAACCATCTTCGATGGTATAATCTACGGTGTTACCTGTCCACTGATGCATGTTGGTTCCGTCAAACAAGACTTTGAAGCCTTCTTTCTGTTCTTCGGCAGAAAGTTTGAACGGCTCTTTGCGTTCCAGTTCCTTCACATATATATTACGGTAGTAAACTTTACTTCCGTGAGCCTGTAATTCCAGTTGCTCTACCGGGAAGATCGGGAGCTTACGATCCCAATAGTTTTCAAGGATCACGTCGTCCACCACCTTCTCGCCGTTGAGTACAACCGTCACACGGTCGCCAACCATCTTGATATAGAAGCTGTTCCATTCACCCAACTTGTTATCGGCCACCTTCGAAGGTTTGCTTTCGTTTACAGAGTTGTTGTACAAGCCGCCAGAGCCGACCTGGGCACCTACATTCACACGGGAAGTATCCCAAATCTGTACCTGAGGCGTTCCACGCAGATAGATACCGGCATCCGCTTCCGGACCGGCCGGATCGAGCATCCAGTCTACATACATTTCAAAGTCGCCATACTGCTTTTCGGTACAAAGGTTATCACCTTTACCTGTAAACATCAAGACACCATCTTCCACGATCCAGCCATTACGCATAACCTGATCCGCTTTTTCCTGTTCCTTCGCCAGTTGAGCCGGTTTCATCTTACTACGGGCAATCGGGTTAGCAACCAGTCCTTTCCAACCGGATAAATCCTTTCCGTTGAAAAGAGATACGAAACCTTCTCCCTGCGGCATTTCAGCCAGATGCTTCTTAATCGCTTCTTTCTGGTAACCGGCGTCCGGATTGTCGAGCACCTGCATCACCTTGTTCAGCAATTCGCGAACGTTCGTACCCATATAATCCTTATTGCCTAAAGCAATATTCATCACGGCATTGGCAGCCGCTTGCTGGACAGGCTTCTGATCGAGGAACTCGCCGGCATACAACATACCGAGGAACGTACCTGTCCGTTCGATCTGTCGCAGGACTGCGATTTTCTGTTCATCCGTCTTGGCTATTTCCATCGCCTTGCGCAGACCCAGCAAACGGTTTTCACCCGTAAAGGACGGATTTGCAACCAACTGGATATAAGCTTTCAGGGCACGATCGAAGTAAGCAGACGAAGAAGCGTCCTTGCAAATAGCGAATAACTCGTCGGCCGCCTCGATACCTTTCCAGTTCAGCAAAGCCTCGAACGCAGCGTCACGGGCATCGCCTTTTCCTTTATGGAAGCCATCCACAATAGCTGCCAGGGCATCTTGCTGACCGGTTGTTGCCAGAACGATATAATAGAGATACTTCTTGCTGTCGCCAGCCTGAAGCATACGGCGGGTAATCGTTTCCTGTTGCTGGGCAGGAGACATAGAGGAGATAGCGGAGATAACAGCCTGCTGTATAGGAGCAATGGCAGAAGCATCCGCCGTTTCCAACATACCGCACAAGTTAACCAGGTCGCCTTCCGAAACCACATCCTTCAAAGCCGTATAAGCAGCCTTCTTCACCTCCGGAGAGCCGGACTTAATCAGTTCGAGCACGTTGTTGAGGTTGGCCGTTGCCTTACGCATAGCCAGTAATTCAGCAGCTGCGATCTTACCTGCATCCGTAGCAGACGGGATAACGCGAGCCACAGCCTGGTCGATATCTCCGTTAAAGGCAGCCAGGGCATCCTGGCCCAGCAGGATTATCTGTTTGTCGTTGCTGGCAAGCAATTCGGCCAATACAGGGATCACCTGCTTGTCCCCGATCTTAACCAACGTCCAGACCGTAGCCTGTTTCACATCGAAGTCGGTACTCTTCAGCTGAGCGAGCAGCACCTGCATGGCAGTCAGGTCGAAACGCAATTCGAGATTCTTGATAACATCATGTTTCGACGGGCATTTCGCTTCGCGGCCGATCCAGTTGATGATATCCACCTTCGCTTCCGGTTTTGCTTTCTGCATCGCCTTCATCACTTCGATATATACCTCTTTGTTTGCAAAGTCTGAAGCATAATTCAGAGCTGCGTTGCGGTAAGCCTTGTCCGTATCCTTCAGGGCTGAAAGCAACAGCTTGGTACTGTTTTCCTTCTTCAGCGACAAGAGGATTTGCAGGGCGGCATCACGTGTTTGCGTCTTTCCGGCTTTCGTGGCCTTCTTCAGCAAATCGTTGGCAGCTTTTTCCACCTCTTTCACGTCGCCTTGTCCGACCACACGCTTCAACAAAGCGATATAGGCTTCGTTCGCTTGCGTATTGGTCATCGTATAGCCCGCAGCAGCAGCGGCATCGGCCATTTCCTTGATGGATGCCTTGCTACCGACACGACTCAGCGCGTGCAAAACGGCTTTCTGCATATTTTCGTCACCCGAACCCAGGAGCGCCTTCAGCAGTTCTTCCGAATCTTTCACCTGTGCTTCGCCGATGGCTACAATAATATCTTTTTGTGTTTTCGGAGTACCCATACGGCGCATCAGAGCCGCTTTCAGGGCTTTGCCTGCATTTTCGGTGCCGATAGATGCGAGCGCACGAGCAGCCGGGCCACTCAGGCTCTCTTCGTTCAGGTAAGAAGACAGGGCATCGATACATTCATCCTGTCCCAACAGTTGGAGCTGACGGATGATAAACGCTTTTGTTTCGCGTTCGTTCACCATATCCAGCGCTTTCAGATAAGCGTTGGCGGTTGCCAGGCGGGCACTTTCCTCCCCTTTCGCCATCACATAATGCGTCAGTCCGCTCAGGGCATAGTCTACCTGCGCGTTACTTCCCTTACCGGGAGCGTTGATCATATTAACCAGCATCAGAACACCTTCTTCACCGGTTCCTTTCAGATCGCTGATCAGTTTATTATATTCAGCCTGCTTTTCTGCGGGCATCTGCGCCAACACATCGGCCGCAGTTGTCTTAGCTGTACGGTTTGCCGGTGCCTGAGCCATCAGGACGCTGCCGAATAACAGCAAGCTGGCAATAGATATATATACTTTTCTCATTTTATTTTCATTTAATTAGATGTTCCAGGGAGAACGCATTGGCTGATCCAGCAAACGATTAGCGGCCTCATCATTAATAAACTCAAGTTTAACAGGGTCAAACTCCAGCGTACGGTTCAAGCGGAGAGCAACGGCACCCATATTCACGATTGTTGCCGAACGGAAACCATTCTGCTCGTTCAGGGCGAAAGGCTGGCGTGTCTTGACACATTCGATAAAGTCGGTCACCTGTGGTTCCGGTTCCGGATAATCAGCCAGTTTCTTCTCCCAGTCGGGGATATCGCATACAAAGTTCTTATATACATTACCGTTCGGGCCGGAGATATAAGGTGTATTCGGATCACCGAAGTCGCCACCCCAAAGAACGATCTGGCAACCATCTTCATAAGTATATGTAATTGAGCGCCATGTACCTACTGCATCCGGGTGCTGCTGCGGAGCATCCACTTCCACCTTCACAGGGCTTGTATGGTCTTTTCCGAGGAAATACTGCACAGGGTCGATATAATGCTGTCCCATATCTCCCAGTCCGCCGCCATCATAATCCCAGTATCCGCGGAAAGTACCGTGTACGCGGTGGGCGTTGTAAGGCTTGTAAGGAGCCGGGCCCAACCACATGTCGTAATCGAGTTCGGATGGAACGGGTTGCGGTTCGAGATACTCCTTACCCACCCAGTAGAACTTCCAATCGAAACCGGTATGTTTACTGATAGTAACCTTTAGCGGCCATCCGAGCATTCCGCTCTGAACGAGTTTTTTCAATGGCTTAACGGGTGTACCCAAACCATAGAACGGATCGGCAAAACGGAACCAGGTGTTCAAACGGAACATACGTCCGTTCTGTTTCACGGCTTCCATCACGCGTTTACCTTCGCCGATAGTACGTGTCATAGGCTTCTCACACCAGATGTCTTTGCCTGCCTTGGCGGCTTCTGTCGACATAATGCCATGCCAATGGGGCGGAGTAGCGATATGTACAATATCTACGTTCGGATCGAGAATCAGATCACGGAAATCGTGGTAAGCGGCAATCTTATCTTTCACCAGCTGTTTTCCTAATTCAAGATGTTTTTTGTCGACATCGCATACCGCTACCAGACGTGTTCCGGCATAGTTCACATGTCCTCGTCCCATACCGCCTGTACCGATAATACCCTTTGTCAACTGATCGCTTGGAGCAATAAAGCCTTTTCCAAGCACGTGGCGCGGCACAATAGAAAAGGCCGCAATACCTCCCAGAGTTTTCAGGAAGTCCCTTCTGTTTGTTCTCATAGTATGAATATATGTAAATGATTAGCTATCACTTCTGTTTTCCATGTTTAAAAAAACGTTAGAAAGCAAATGATACCTCTAACGTCTCACAAAGATATTATTTATCCAACAACTCTTGCAAATATTTACGAGTTTTTATGACATAATCATGGCGGGAACCATTTAACTCACATTCAATAGTTACAGCCCCCTTAAAACCCTGTTTTTTTAACTCGGCAATTACTGCTGGAAAATCCACTTCACCGGTAGGTATAGGAACCTCTGCACCTAATTCATATGGATTATCAGGATCCGGATACTTGCCATCTTTCGCATGAAACTCTTTAATTAGAGAGCCGAATAATTTCACAGCATCCAGAGAATTCGCCTTGCCGTACATCAATAAGTTTGCCAAGTCGCAGTTGATAAAAACATTTCCGGTACCTATATCTTTAATAGCACGAATCAAAGTAGTAGGTGTCTCCTGCCCCGTTTCAAAATAGATCATGACCTTACGTTCTTTCGCATAGTTGGCCAGCTCCTGCATGACTTTGATAAAATCCTTATATTGTTCAGAAGAAGGATCTTCGGGGATAAATCCGAAATGAGAATGCATGGCCGGAATATCCGCCATTGCACAGAAATCGATCATTTCATGATATACTTTTATTTTATCCGCACGTTCTTCTACAGGAACAAGACCTATAGTAGCCGGCCCCTGCCGAAAGTTCCATACACTTTTACTTCCCGGCACACCGACCAACGTCGTTACTTTAATATTGTGCTTCTTTGAAGCCATTTTCACCTGTTCTGCAAAGTCTTTCGTCAACGCATTTTTTTTGTAATTGATCTCGCATGAACCGAATCCCTGATCATGCAGATCTTTGAAACTTTTATCGATATTACTCAAATCATACTGGATAACACCGATTGTGATTTTATCCTGGGCTATCATTTCAAAACACATAAACAGCAAAACGAAGATCAATAAAGAGAATTTAGTTTTCATCGCCTGATATAGATTAAGTTAATTAATAATAAAAAAGAGAGGGACAACCAAAGGGGTGTAAGTCTTTTGGCTTCCCTCTCCATTTATGAAAAAACAAAAGTAACAATTTATTATATTGTTA
>OGFC01001523.1_pt1 | contig 13055 bp, 20 predicted proteins | sample 1570841 | NCBI WGS metagenome assembly OGFC01 (sample SAMEA2582137, study PRJEB24529) | metagenome | biome: Human gut stool | place: China | collected 2011 | reverse complement strand
TGACTTTTATCCTGCCCCGGAGGTCACGAGGGCAAAAAGGAGAGACTATGACATTCAAAATCACAATCAAAGAACTCCATGAAGCAGTTGTAGACGTTGAAGCAAAAACTTACAAACAGGCAATTGAACAGATTGAATCCGATTACTGGGAAAATCCAAACGATTATTTACCCGAACCGAAAGATACCACATTTGAATAATGAAAAGCCCCTCCTAACGGAGGGGCTTAATTTTAAGTAAACTGGGGCCAGTTATTGCCAAAACCTGCCATACAAACAATATGGTCAACTCTCAAAACTGTCCCATTAAAAGTTGGGTTTACAATTGAACCAACAGTAACTGCACCCGCGTTAGAAATAGAAATGGTGCAAGGAGAGCTATTTCCCGAGCTATCGACAATATAACCCCCACCGTTAATAGTTATGTCAATATTTGGACGTGCTTCCTGTGTTAATGTAAAAATCACTTTATTTTGAGTAATATTAGAAGCAGATACCATAGAACAAGAAAGGTACAAAAGACCTAAAGTTTTATTAAACTTATAAACAAAAGCCCCGCTACTCCAACCCGCTGGAAGTGATGTACTATTTTCACCTTTCCAACTAGCAATATTAGCATTAGTATTATTAGCGGTAGACACAGCGGAACTGGCTGTAGCAACAGCCTGATTTGCCGCAAGAGAAGCGGCGCTTGCAACACTTTTTGCGTTCGAGGCGTCGTTTGTCGCGGTATTGATGTCAGATTCTGTGGTAGTAGCCCAAGTGTCAATTTTTTCCATATCCTCGTTGTAATCGGTCAACCAGTCGGGCTTGTCAGTGCCTACGAACTGCGAAAGGTTAAGCGTAGTTGTTTTATTCGTGCTAGCCATAATATTTTTTCTCCTTTTATTTAAGTTTTAGAGTTCCAAGCGTAATTGTACGCCGTCCAATTTTTACTCGTGTAAGCATCTGCGGTCAAATCAAGTGCTTTATATTCGTTTGCTGTCAGACCATTTGTTCTCAACTGTTGTGTCAACTCGTTCATTACCTGCTGGACTGAGGTAAAAGCACCTGTAATTGCAGAATACACACCGTAAATGAGTTTATGCCAGATAAAACGCGCGGAGGTTGCATAGTTAAAAGCGGTAACGTTATAAGCCTTATATTTTGTAGCGGCCAAACCTAATTTTGCATATTCATACGCAGTAATTCCCGTCTGCCGCACTCCTGCATACATATCATTTAAAGTATTCTTTAAACTGTCCATTTTAATGTATACAGGGTTGTTGATAATCGTTTCGTCTCCAAGTCGGTTTACAACTTCTTCCAATTTCTGGTTGACAATTGTAATCAGATAATTATAGAAAATTTCATTATTTTTATTAACCGTATCAATTATTCCAACGATTTTTTCATTAACTTCCTGTGTAAATTGTACATACTGATTTTCCAGATTGTCGATTTTTCCATCAACTGAACTTTTAAAATCTTCAATATCTTTAATAATCGAATTTAGTTGTTCAGCCACATAATTTTTAACCCATTCTTCGGTTACAGGTGTGTACGTGTTTAAAGTAGCTATCACTTCGTTAATTGCGCCCTGCAATTTACACAAAGCGTCGTAATAGGATAGGGCGTCAGCATAAGCGGACGGCAAAGCGGGGGTGCAACACCGAACCACATTTAAAAAATCCATATTGATTTCACCTCCTTTAATAAAGCTTCATGAAGCAGTTTTGTATTTCCGGGTTGTTGATAATTTCCATGTCAATATTCAAGAATGTTTCCCGGTAGTCTTTCAACAGTTCACTTAAATTATGGTACATATTTCCGCGTACTTTCTTCTCAAAATTTCGGTCACGCTTCTGTAAATTGTTTGCCGTGGAAGATGCAGAAGAATCGTTCAAAGTTGCAGAAGTTAAATATTTTCCATCTGCAATAGCGTCATTATCAAGTAAGCCCTGAGGGGTGTCGCTGTAAAGACTTTTTCCGTCTGCTGTGTCTGTGCGCGTACCATCACTTTTAACATTCTCAAGTTCCATATTTGTTTCAACATAATTATAAGCATTCAGCGGGTCAAAGTCAAGCTGTGCGCTCTTGTAAAGCTGATTGTAATACGGCATTATTTCGCCCATTGTTCGGTTAAGATAAAGTTTAAAAAGACCTGCCGTTTCCGCTCCTATTTCCCTCATCCAGTAATGCATTATAATTTTATTGTTAAGCGTTTCACGGTAACTTTCATCAAAAATAGGATAGTCCTTTAGCCCTATGTCATAACCATTTTGAATAAGTTGTCTTAACTCAACGGTGTAACTACTCATTTTCAATATCACCGCCCATTTCCGGCACGATTGGAATTTCAGAATTAAACTCTACACTTATGTTAGTGCCAAACATTTCATTTATTTTTTCGCATGCCTGTTTTCGTTCATACAGGTAAGATTCACGTATCATTTCGAGCGAACCGAACGGGGCGGCGGCTTCATTTGCAACGAGCCTTTCCCGTTTATCTGTGAAAGTCGAAACAACTCCAAGACTTGTAAGGGCCTCATTATAAATTTCCGTTTTAACGGTTAGTAAATCGCGTGCAATAAACGGAATGTCCAAGTTAATTGGCTTTATGCTATCAAGGTTTAAGGATTTGTCACCGTAGATAAACGGTTGCCCTCCGTCCACCTTCATAATTAAGTTTTTAAGCGACAATCTTTCTTTTTCGTTGCACGCAATGAAAGCCGAAAACTTTTGTAAATTTGCATTCGTCTCTGCATTGCGCTGAACTTCATATAGTTTGCGTGCGTACTCATTTATAATGTAAGCATCACCAGTTCTTGTCATGTTGTTAAAAATTAGCACGCTATTTGTTTCATTCAACATTCTAAAAGGCATGCCGTTTGCGGCAATTGCGCTTCGTTCAGATGGTACGCCGTACCAGTTGAGCGGGCCTGTGTACGCAACCCCCAATCCAAAAAATTGATCTAGGCTATCTTCATAAAAAACCAGTGCCGAACCTTGTGTAATGAGAATCAACTCGAGGTAACGGATATCAATCCCTTTTGGCACATTTTCCCATTTAAACCGGGCTAGTGCAATGTTGAGCAATCGAATTGTATATTCGTTGTAAGTTACATTGTTAAGTGCTAGAGAATCAAAAAACTGAAAGTCTCTGCCACCTATTCCTTTTCTTGCCATTATTGCACCTCCTTAAACAATAGAATTATCAAGAGCATAATTCTTGATATCGTTTGTATGCCAAAAAGTAACCCCCGTTTCAAATGCCTGCTTAATTCGATTGTGTGCCGCAACAGGAATACTGTCTATTAAATTAGCTTCTGTACACTTCACAAAATTCCATGAACGGCGACCGTATAAGTTAGGTACTTTTGTTTGCAGGGTTTTGTAACCGTACATCGTAAAATAGTCGTCAATGCGTTTTGCATATTCGTAGCGCACGCATTTAGGGAACATGTAAAAATACCATTGCCCATTCGCAAAGAAAGAATTCGAAGAAGCTGTATTGCCCCTTGCGCTATCGGGGATTATTTTATGCTCTTCGATTGTTACAAGCGTATTAGCAATTTTAGTCGCCGCACCTACAACACTTTCAACTGCCCCGGAAAAATCACCGGTAAAAACTCCGACACCCGCACCAACCGAACCGCCAACAATTGTCGTTAAAGCATTTAAATTCATTCCCATTTGATTCTGCGCATACCAGTTTTTAAAGGTGTCGTTTATCCACGAACAAACAGGGAAAGCTGGCATTGTTAAAGATTCATCAAGTGAGATGTTAAGGCCTTTATAATTCAGCGGCGTACACACGATAGGGGCCGAACCGCCAAGCGAGCTGAATAATACAAAAGGCCCATTCGGCTCTTGTGCTTCAAAGTCAAAAAACTCGTAACGGTATTCTTTACCGCTTGCGCCAGAGCCATACAATTCCAAAGCTCTATATGGGTATGTGTATAATTTATTATTTTTCGGCGTGTAACCATCAAGCGGTGCAAAAACGTTTAGCAGTTTGTTTCCGTAGATTCTTTCCGAACCAAACCCCGAAACCCAGCCATATGACGGGGAGGCAGGGAAAATACTCAAAAGCTCAAGCGGATACATAAACATTGATACAATTGCATCACCTTTACCACTTTTTGCATACTCATCAACCATATCGATAGCTTTATCCACTCTATCTTTTTTGGCATAATAATAAGATAAGCCCGTAAAGGTATTGTCAAGCAGTGAGGATGTTGGGACACCATCCAAACGCTCTGAAACAGCTATAATTATACCCGGCGTAAAATCATAAACTGTTCCGTAACCACTTGTAATGTTCTGATTGTAAACATATTCCCCCGTTTCCAGATTTTCGGGGACAAGGTTGTTTCCAAATGTGTCGTCATTTGTATGCTCACGTTCAACGAAAGAAATTTTCAACGTGTTATCTGCAAACCATGTTTGAAAAACATCCTGTTCAAAATACACGTCACTTTTGTTTTCGTTCTGGAAGCGAATATCTGTAATAAAATTAAAGTACCAGCGGTTGTTATTTCGATAATACATGTAATTGCAGTTTGCAATCGTTTCATAATTTGCAGGAAACGAAACAAATTTATCGTCACGCTGATAAGTTGCACCGTCAAGTGTCGCAACAATTTTTGTGGAAAGAAAAGAAAGACGTTCTTCCATATTCTGGAACAATCTAACATGCGCATAGTCGTTTCCCCAGGGGATTCCAGCGCATAAATAAATTGTCGTGTTGGGATTTATTGCCATTTTCTTCTCCTTTATATTTGCCGGGCGGTATTACCCGCCCGGCTATAAACTTTAACCGTTCACAGTAATAGTAGCTGTTCCATTCTTTTCTGTGTTATAAATAGAGGTTGCAGTTACCGTTACAGGGCCAACTTCTGCACTCCCGATGGTGAGTACACCGTCTCGTGTAATTGTGGTCGCACTGTCAGAATTTCCTGAGATAGCCCAAGTCACACCCTGCGGGAAAAGGCCCGTACCCGTTACGGTAGCTTTCATCTGAATAGTGGTGCCCTTGTTTACGGTTGTAGCATCGGGCGAAACGGTAACGTTTGTAATTGTGGGAGCAGTCGTAACAAATGCAACCGCGTTCGCAAACGGACACACGGCCATGATTCTCCAGTAATGCGCCCAATACTGCCAGTACAGGCCCTGCCCGTTCATATCGCGCGTGAACTTCTGCAAAGCGTCCCACACTGCGTAGAAATCTTCATCAATCAAAATCGCGTGTGCATCCTGAATGGGAATTTCATCCACGACAATAACACGGTACTGAACTTTCGCGGGCTCCAGATTAAACAGGGTGCTATAACCAAGCACAGCCAGATAAGCATCTGTGTCCGCGTCAATAATAAGAACCTGTTTTTCTTTCGGCGTTGCAGTAAGAACGCCAAGGCTGTTATAGTCAGACCGCATAAAAGCCATCTTGTTAGATACAGCTTTCATTTTCGCAAGGGCCATGTGTGCGGACGTATTATCCGTTACTTCGTCAATTACTTCAACCGCGAACTTGCCAGCCGTGCCATACTGCGCAAGCAGATTTTTCATGGTGGTAAATTCGTCCAGTTCAGCACCTGTGTACATTGCGTTAAACACGGAACTGATAAAATCACTAAGGCCCTGCCACGACATAAACGCTTGGCGCAACATGTCGTCAGAAATAGTCTGCTTATAGAAAACCTGATAATTCAGCTTTGCAAAAGCAGTGTTTACGTCAGGAATCTCGCGCTTCATCCATTCTTCTTCAGCCTGTGCCGGGTCAAACTGGTGTGCTTTTGCAAGATTGGTGTAAACAAGCTCCACAGTGTCGCCGTATTCCAGAATACCCTTTTTGAGCACCCTCATCGGATTTGTGAACAAACGATACGTAATCCATACGCGCCCGATAAGATTTACAAGGGTATCTACAAAAGCGTTCTGCGTGGGCTGATAGTCCAGCACCGCCGTGCCAAATTCCCGAATATTATCTTGCGTCACCTGCGGAAGCCGATTTTCAAAGCTGGGATTTTCCGCTACCATCTGCGCGCGAAGCGCGGTTAGAATCTGCGGTGCATTATTGGTTACACTTGTCAAAACTTTTGCACTTTTCATTTTTCAATTACCTCCTCATTAAAAATGGATTTAATCTTTTCCGTTTCGTCTTTGATGTCGTCGAAATCATCATCTTTCAAATCTTCAACATGCTTTCTAACAGCATCACGACCAGTAAGAACGCCGGTAACGTAATCGCGCTTAAAATCTTTAAACGCGTTGGAAATACCGTCTATTTTATCGGAAATTTCTTTCCAATACCGTTCCATTCCCTCTTGTTCATCTTCACTGTCATGAAGCCTGCGCAAATTTTCGCGCATGTCATCTGTGAATCCATCTTCACTGTTGTACAGCTTATCAATAAACTCACGTGCTTCGCTAAGTTTCATTTTTAATTCTCCTTTAGCTTTAAATTCGTAATCGCTTCTTTAAGTTCGATATAGGCTTTTGTGTTATCTGAAAGAGCCTGCGTGAAATTTTCTTCGCTTTCCCGGTGGGCGTTCATCTGTTTAACGTTCAGCCAAACCAGAACGCCACACATAACAATCGGAAAGCCGAGAGTGCTTACAATTTGAGCAACCGCATTATAGTCCATTTTATCACAACCTTTTGTCTACAAATTTATTCGCCAGTAGCTGAAACCCTGTAACAGTTTTATGTGAATATAAAATATTACAGCATTTTCTTACCCCTAAAAATATCCCGTACATGATTCCTACTTCTTTGGCGCTTGCTTTTTGATAGTTGTAGTAGCTTTCAATATAAAGCTCTTTCAATTTTTCACACATTTGGAAGTTCACTCAAATCTTTATTAAAGATTTTAAGGACTGCTACATCTGTAATATCCTGCCAATAATTCCAGCTCCCGAACTCCTGCACTTTGTTAAGGTCGTCTGACTTCACACGAAACTTCCTTTTATTACCAAAGTAAACATAGTTTTCGGGGTCGTTGCTTGCAGGACTGTTAATTGTGTGACCATTTTCAGCAAAAACAACAATCAGTATATTTGCGGTAAATTCGCCCGGCATAGGTGGCTCACCTCCCCCATATTCTACTTCATAACGCCCAACTATATTTGGAAAACCATCCTCCGGCGTTACAAGATTATTTGTAATCCCACGCCCAACATGCCATTCTTCATGACAATGCGGGCCGTTTGTATTACCAGTCTTACCGAAATTTCCAATCGGTGTGCCAGCGGTTACGCTATCACCAACATTCACAAGGCGTTCCGCGTGGTGCGCAGTCAGTACAGTGCGGTTAAGCGTCGGATAGTAAATCGCAATGAAATTTCCCCACGACCAGTTACCGCCCGTACCGTATTCGCTACGTACAACTTCACCGTCACCAATCGCGCGTACCATCGTATCGCCCATTACCCCGGAAGCATCCCGCGTGTTCCAGTCTTTCCCGCGGTGCGAACCTCCGAAAATCTGTGTGACATTTACAAGGGGGTTTGCTGTAATCCAAGTTTTATAAGCCATTGTTTTTCTCCTTTAAATAATTATTTTCAACATGCTTTTAATTTCATGCTGAATTTTTTCATTTTCATATGCTAGTGTACCAGTTTCCAGCGCTTCTTTTATTCTTCTGAAAAACGGGTGTCTTTCATACTGCTTTACATATTGAATGGATTTGTTAATGCTTTCTTTATCTGGGGTGAACACCATTGTATTATACGGGTCGTAGTCGTATGAAATAATTGTCATTCCCGTGTCGTAATCAAACCACACACCGTATTTTTTGTCTCTCCAAACGAGAGTAAAATAAAATCGTGTGTTTTTACCTTTTTTCATTATCTGTGCTTCATCATCAAGATAGAATTTATTATCCACAGAATATTCCGCATACCCAAGGGCACGCGACATTTGCCCAAATCTTGTGTTTTCTTTCGCACGTTTGAATTCTGCGCTTGTTGGAACTACCTGTAAAAGAATGTTATCTCTTACAACTGCATTTTTGTTTTTCGGTAATGATAAATCCCACTGTATAAAATATGGGTTAGCCATTGAAATTGCGTTTCCAAGCATAAATAAAATAACATCGTCACGCATTCTTGCTATTGTATCATATAGGTCAAAAAGTAAAAACGGCTCGTTTCGCAAATAAGATGAATGCGGCTTGTCAATTATAAACTCCTCAAAAATCAGATTTGAAATATCAGGAAAAGCACTCGATTTATAATCGCTTGCTTTTGTGAGAGCGAAAGTATAACCCGCCAATTGGTCATTAATGTACCATTGACCCCCGTCATACTCTATTTTCGTATCCGGAAAAACTTGATCTTTAATAATGTCATTAAAATACTTGTCTGCGGTTTTTAGCAACTCGTCTTTATATCTACGAATATATCCGAACTGTTTACCTTTTTTAAGGAAGTCCCGTACCGCTTTGATTTTCCATTGGTATGATTTGCCGATTCCACGACCACCAAGCACAATGTTAAAAAGTGCGTTATAGGATAATGTATTATTAATGTCGTAGTACATTTTATTACCTCATTAGGATTCACAGGCAGAAATAATATAGCTTGCAAGGCCCGATGTTACAGACGGTCGGTTTCACCCGTTGCGCTCCGCTGTAAATAGTATTTACATTTCCTGTAAATCCTATTATAACTATACATGTAATTTACAAATTATGGCATGGATTTTTGTTGTTCAAATATGGATAATTGAATCATAAATCTTCTAGCTTCAATCCGTTCATTTTATTTAAGTTGAATTCGCAAAGTGGACATTTTACTTCAACTATTTTCTCTAGATTTATTTTTAACTCTTTGTTTTCACTTTCAAGTCGATTGATTTTAATAATTGCTTTTGCGAGTTTCAAACTAATTTCATCATATAAACCACGCATCTCATTATATTTACGTTCCATGTTATCATTTTCTTCATAGATTCTTTTACTATCTTTCATCAAATTTACATAAGCTCTTTTCAAGTCGGAATATTTTTCAATAAAATTACTGTACATATAAATTAACCCCTTATATTAAACTCTTTATCAACCAGTACAATTCCCCCATCAACGTGAACGGGCATAAGTTTTCCGGTGTACGTTGCGCACGGGTGAAAATTCCCCCATGTAACCTGTTCTTTTCCTTTATCCGGTAAACCTGCACAGGTAACATGTAATTTACCGTCTATTTCTTCAATGTACGTTTTCGGCCTTAAAAATCGCGCCCTTGTAAAATGGCTTTCGTGCGCCCATGCTCCAAGTTTATAATCATCTATTTCGATGAACTTTTTAATATCTTCCACAGGTAAAGTTGTGTGGATACTATCTGTATCACTGTAAATGTACATGTCTTTACCGTATTTTTCTATGCTGTATTCCTTTATTTTCTGGCTGGTTTCAATTGTGTATCTGCGTGCGTATGCGGTTATAAAAGCACCTACCGGAAGATACAACGCTTCTCTTGTCTCCGGTGGGGAAGTCCTGTATTTAACTATTCCTTTATCAAGATACGGGTGCTTTTTAGCACAGATAGGGTCAAGCGCGAATTTGCCGTATAAAGAATTTAGCATGATTTTCGACCAATTTCGCATAGTGGGATTATGCTCTTTACCGGCCTTTATTTTCTCCTGCATCCATTTATCTATATACTTTTTAAACAAATCTTTTGACGCTCTAAATTTCCAACCTCTAATATATTCTAAATTATAAACATTGTAATGTTTTAAAAACAACTCAAAATCTATATTTGTTAAGCAAAGCGGAACGATATCCCCATTGCTTGAAATTACATATTCTGTTTGCACAAAGCGGCTATTCCCTTTTAATTGAATTGTCGGTAAATATCCCTCTTTTAATTCAAACTCACATTTAAACAGTTGAATATATAGGGGGCGTTCTGAATCGTAAATGTATTCACCCTCATAGAATTTCGGCTCACCCCATGGTAAATCACAGTAATACATTCGCGATGGGTACAAGCTGTTTACATCGAATACATTACCCTCACCTACATCTTTATCGGCGTATATCGGGTTAAGATAAGTAAAGCCGCCTTTATAGGCTTTGCGGATATCCTTGTCGTAATTCGGCTCGGGAAATAACGTTCTAAACCTCTTTTTCCCTATGATGCTTTTAAAATCCTCCAAAGCACAACTACCCTGCGTTAATTTTTCAAAACCCATTTTAAAAATTCTATCTAACGCAAGCGACATTATCTGAACATCGTGTTTCAAATATTCGGTTTCTTCTTTCGTTAAAATGTGGTTTGTTCCACGTGGAACATTATAATCAATTTCAAGTTTCTGAATGTCCAAGTGGAACGCTTTTGCAATTTCATCAACTGAATAATTCAACAGTTTCATACTGTCGCGCAGTTCTAAACTGTTCCCGTTTTCAAACCGTATCTTTATTTTATAAAACTGCCCCGTATCGGATATAAGTGCATTGAATTGCTTATTGTACAATTTTTTACTTTCAACATATTCATAACCATGCTTTAATAGATAGCTTATGCAAAATTCTCCGTCAAATTTAAGGTTATGAAAATATAAAATTAAATTTCCACTTTCTTCACATGTTCCAAAGAAACTTTCTATACTGTTTCCTATTACAATGTTATCTATAACACCTATTTCACATACAGCCCAAGCCCAAACCCTACAGTCATTTTTATCTGTTGTGGTCTCGAAGTCTGCGGTAAACATTACAAATTTAAACCCCTCAAAGCATTTTCAATTTTATTTATCATAGCATTTATATCTTCTTCACCGTAAGAATATTCAATCTCCAGATATGAACCATAGAACGGGTCTTGACTTGCGAAATAAAAAGCTGCGCCGTTTATTTTACTAATTCTATCGACTAATCTATCTCCTGCCGCGCCGAAATTATTTTGAATCGCTTTAATATAGTTCCGTTTGTATTTTTCATCTAAGAAAGTTAAATAGCCGCTACGTTCACGATTTTGTGCAGTCTCCAATCTCTTTTTAACTTCCATCAGCGTTCTGCCCGTACCTTTTGTAATGGGCCTTAAACTTTCTTGTTCAATCGTGTAGAATGCGCCTCTACGCTGTGCTTCCAGAATTTCAAACCTTTTCGTAGTTTGCTTATTCGCTTTTTTAATAGCTCGTTCAACTTGTTCACGAACAAACAACGGAACTTCTAAACTACTACCCGCTTTGTATTTTACCATTTTCTGTTTTTCTGGTTTTGCCAATTCCTGTAATTGATTCAATTCACGGGCTATTTCTGCATCTGTTCTACCCCGCATTACTTCCGTTCGCGTCAAAGTATCCAGAATTTTAAACGCTTCATTTTTCGACTGCAATTGTAACAAGCGTCTATTGTAAGCACGAATTTCTTTATCGATGTCCCTAGTCCTTAAATTTCCTGCGGTGTACTTCATTTTTCAACACCTACTTCCTAAATAATACACCCCGGTCACCCGGGGTGCTGTTTTTTATCTCACTCGAATTCAAGAACCATAATCTTCGCTAGAACGCTTTCACCAATTTTCGAGCATGTAATAAAACCGGACTTCACGTTAATTTTATTCATCCCGTCATCAAAGTCGGTCAAATCAACTTCTTTTCTAAAAAAGACTGAATAGAACATTCTGTCTCCGTCGCGATTTTTTACGGAGGTGGAAGCGTAAAGTTTCCCGTTACTACCGGTTTTTACCCAAAAAGTCAGCTCACCTTTAACATCGAAAACTGTTTCCGCGCGGTCTTTAGATTCTACTTTCTTTTTATAAGCCATTTTAAATATCCCCTTTCTATTTTGTGATTATATTATAAACGGCATTTATTAAATCATCAACCCTCCTTTTAATCATTTCTGCCGTTTTTAACATTATTCGTAATCTTCGTCATAATATCCATTATAGGGGCAGTAGTCACATTTATCCCCATTTTCTTTACTTTCTCTGATTGCGGCCGCAACTTCATATAATGCGTCCCTTATTTGCGCTAATGCATTTGTTAAACCTATGTCTATCATTTTAAATCCCTCCAATTGCTTTCGGATTTAATTATTGCGACTATGCCAACTAAAGAGCATAATATTAGCCCTGTTCCAACCGTTCTGAGCGCGTTCACAAAATCTATGTACATTACCAACCCTCACAGTTTTTGAAAGCATCTTTTAAAATTCCATCTTCCCAATAAACCAACCTATGTTCACCATCATTCATATTCACAAATCCATATTCAACATCAGATAACATGTTTACACCGTCTATCATTTGCATGGCACTGTCAAGATCTACTCTTGCTGTCTCGTTTAAAAATGCAATGTGTTCTCTTTTAAGTTTCATTATATTCTTTTACAATCAGATATCAGCAATTCTAAAGCAACGAGCCCCATTGTTCTACCATCGCTTTTGCAATTCCAGGAAACGTTTTGCTTCGCACCCTTGTTCTATCCGCTGGTTGCAATTTCATAGTTTCCATATGCCACGGGTTATCTGTGCCCTTACCGTTTTTATATCGAATAATTTCAGGTTCTACTATATCGGTTGGAGTTAGTTTCGGTAAACCTTTTAGCCATAAACAGGTTGCTTTTCTTGCTGGTTCACCAAACATGTAAGGATGAATGATTTGAGTCGGTTTTTGATACGCTGTTGACATGTATCCAATTGGGTTTTCAATAGCAATTTTTGGGGAACCACATTTAACAAACCTCATAAAGAAATCAGCGGCTTCTTCGCGGTCTTTATAACGTTGTATCGCTTTTTCGCCGTACCGTGAAATATTAAACCAGCGATTCCCTGTAACAGTTAAGTATGTGCAGGGCGGATGTGCCATTCCGGGTGTCTGCCAGACGGCTCTTGAATATCGCAACTATAAGCTTCAAATCCTTTACTTCGAAACGCTTTGCAGACGATCTGGGATTCTTCGCAGGCGATAAGAATTTTAGGTGTCAAAATTTCTCTTTCCTCCATTTTCTTTATATTCTTTCACTTCTACATAGCTTTCAAAATCCTGCGGCATTTCATCAAGCCCATTCGGGAATACTGTACAAAACCATTCGTTCATTTTCTACCTATCTCCCATCACATC
>OGFC01001520.1_pt1 | contig 13072 bp, 10 predicted proteins | sample 1570841 | NCBI WGS metagenome assembly OGFC01 (sample SAMEA2582137, study PRJEB24529) | metagenome | biome: Human gut stool | place: China | collected 2011 | reverse complement strand
GAGGAGCATTCTTTGGATGTTGGAAAAGGGTGTGATATTGATTAGGACGATGCCGCTGGAAAATTCCGCTAGACTGCGTACGATAAGCGCAGGTAATTCCGGAAGGAAGGAAAAGAGCACGGCAGTAACACTCGTGAAAAGCATCAAATACCCACCGATCATATAGAGCGAGATTCCACTTTCCGTAATGGCACTGCTGAGGTGGCGCATAAAGGACTGTGAAGAAGCAACAGCCGTGGGGATTGTATGAATCGTGTGCTTGCGGGTGAGCAGCAGCAACAGCAGACCGCTAAGCAGCTGGATCGCAAACAGCAGCAGCCCGATGTGCAGAGATTTAAAAAAGACGATACCACAGGAGATGATGACAAAGCCCGGTGTCGGAAAGCAGCAGCAATACAGCAGTCGTGAGGCATCGTGACGGGAAAGAACCCCATCCCGCACCGCCTCATCCACAAAAAGCGAGCCGGTAGGGAAACCGAGAAACATCGTGCATAGGACCAGATTCCACGCACCCTTATCCATCCCCAGCAAAGCAGGAAGACCAAAGGAGGGAAGATGGTCAAAGGCATGTTCCTTATATAGCAGGCGAACCAGAACCATAGATATAAACATCGAGGGAACCAGCTTCTCAAACCAGATGGAAAGTGCATTTTGTGCACTCTGCAGCGTCAGGGTTCCAAAGCCGAGTGTCAGTAAAAGAAGACCGAAAAGCAGAAAGCCTGTGAATTTTTTCATGTTATCACCGATATACTATATGATGAAAAGAAAACTTTCATGTAAATCTTTCCCATTTTGGCGAAATGTGTTAAACTAGATATTCATAAAAGAATTGGGTGATACAATGATAACTTATCTTGCAAAAAAAATGATACACAACTATAACGAGCTGGAAAATCCTGCAGTGCGAAAGGCATACGGAAACCTTACAAGCACGGTGGGAATTGCAAACAATGTGATTTTGTTTCTGTTTAAATTTCTGGCTGGTACGCTGGCTCACAGTGTGTCCATTACAGCAGACGCTGTAAACAACCTTTCCGATGCGGGAAGCTCGGTGATTTCTCTGCTCAGCTTTAAGCTGTCCAGCAAGCCGGCGGATGAGAAGCATCCGTTTGGTCACGCGCGCTATGAGTGCATTGCATCCATGATTGTTGCTGTAGCTATCCTGCTGCTTGGCTTTGAGCTGATCCGCACAAGCTTTCATAAAATTTTACAGCCGGAGGCAGTGTCTTTCAGCTGGCTGAGTGTGCTCATTCTGCTGTTTTCCATTTCCGTTAAGCTATGGATGTACAGCTACAATAAGAAATACGGGAAGCTTTTGAAGTCCAGTATTATGGAAGCGACAGCAGCAGATTCGATCAGTGATGTCATGGCGACCGGCGCTGTTCTGGTTTCTACGGTGCTTTCTCCCATCATTCATTTTAATCTGGACGGCTATATGGGCGTTGTAGTCGCTGTCTTTATCTTAATGGCGGGTGGAGGCATCATCAAATCGGCACTGGATGAGCTGCTGGGGCAAGCTCCGGATGAGGATCTGGTGAAACAGATTCAGGAGAAAATAAACAGCTATGACGGCGTGCTGGGAATGCATGATCTCATGATTCATGATTATGGTGCACATCGTACCTTTGCATCTGTGCATGTTGAGGTAGATTATAAGGAAGATATATTGAAATCTCATGATATGATTGATAATATCGAACGTGATTTTCAGGATACTATGGGACTGGAGATGGTTATCCACATGGACCCTATCAATATCGATGATCCGCTGACCAACGAACTGCGAACACTGACAGCTGCGGTTGTAAAGGAAATAGATGAAGATTTGAGCATGCACGATTTCCGTATCGTTCCAGGGGAAACACATACGAATATGATCTTCGATGTTGTTGTGCCCTTCCATATCAAAATGAGTAACCAGCAGATTCTGGATGCACTTGCACAGAAGATTCGGGAGCGTAAGGGTGATCATTATTATCTGGTTGTTACCTTTGATCGCGCCTATACAACCCACCATTCGCAGGAATCTGCCTGAAGCAGAGGTAGGAGATTCGTCTTTGCTTCCTGCGTAAAACGGGTGCTGATAGCCTGTAACCTGCATGGCATATATAATAAAAAAATCCACCGCACTTGATACCGGTGGATTTTTACTTATGCAATGCTTTCCCTGCATGCAATGGTTGTGAATCTAACGTCATTGTTTGATGTTTGCCTGTCTCACGCAGGTTTTTTTACTGCTGTTTGTTTTATGAATCCGTAGATTAGATGTTTCTGTTCCGTGTGCAAAATCCTTTGGATTTGGAAATGCTTCCTGCGTGTATGCTCATGAATATGGAGCGTGAAGCAAACCCACGACGATTTTCTTCTTCCATGTTACTATGATCAAACGGACCTTGTAGCCTCTTTGCCAGCTTATCGTGCAACCGATTTTTTCTTATCACAGGGAAGCGTATCCGATTGCGCAGGAGCCGCACCATCCCTGTACTGCTTTGTGCTGCTGAAGTGTCAGGGGATTTGTATAGGACTTCACGACATTTTGGCAATCAACGAATGTTCGATGTCACCGTTTGATCTTCAGCCTGTTGGCGGCAGATCGCTGTAAGTCTGTGTTGACTCCTGCAATGGAAGAGCGTTGATGTCAGGAAGCTGAATAGCATCACATTGGCGGATACCGATGCGCCTTGCACAATGTATGATAATGTGAAACAGCTGCTCATAGACCTGCTGTATACAGCGGCAATAGCCGGCGGCATCCCGTCTCAGCAGATAGCCGATCGCTTCCTCACAGCGCCTGTAATATCGCTCGACCAGCTGTTCATCCAGCTGCAGCAGGGTGAAATAAAAGCCCCATGATAGAATTGTGCGAAACTCCTGTAAAATCTGTTTCAGATTGGCGTGTGGAAGGACAACCAGCAGGGCATCAAGAAAACCAACACCGTCATAATGACGTTTCTTTATCCGCTCCTCCATAATCGGAGCAAGCACGATCAGCTGATCAAAATATTCCAGACAGCAGCGGGCAATCGTAACGGTGATAAATTGTACAGCTCCTATGAACTTCACTGCATCACGAATCATCATGCTGTCCTCAAGATGTGCCTGAGCAACCCCCTTTTTCAGCTGGATCCGGGTTCCCAGACCATTATAGGTCTTTGCCAGCCCGATGTCATTGAGCTGCTTTAAAACCTTGCGGATCGTTGCGTAGGATACCTGATAGGTTTTGGACAACTGCTCGATTGGCGGAAGCAGCTGCTGATCGGCATAGGCTTTGCTGGCTATACCGTGGATGATATCCCGAAAGACAAGGGTGTATACATAATCATGAGAATGTTTTGGCTGCCAGAAAAAGGGCTCTGCGTCCTGTATGCTGTGATTGCTGGGAAGCTGTATCTGTGCTGCGTGCTCCTGAATACGCCGGATGGTATAGCAGATCGTGTGATAATAAAAATCATAGACAAAGCTGCGGTTTTTTTCTGTATATGCGGCAAGCAGCAGCTCATAATCGTGCTTCAGAGATCCATGATAGGAGGAAAACAGATCGGTATGGTAGAGGAGCGGATATTCAATATAGGAAAAGGTTGTCAGATACAAATCGAGAATCATATCATTATGATAACGCTGCAGCAGATATACATTGAAATCGCGGATGAGCAGCCTGCGTTTATCCAGATTCTTATCCTCCAGTGCCGCTAGCATCTTGTACAGGTGACGGATGTCCTTTTCCTGCAGCAGATCGCAAAGTCCGCTGCAAAGCGGAGGAAGACACAGCCGCATGCTTTCCAGAACGTCAATCATCTGCCGGTGGGTACGCAGAATATAGAAATCCGTCTGCTCATCATGTGCCTGTGAGGGTTTCCAGATAATACGGGCACGCTTGCGTTCCTCCAGCGATATATAGCCGGCATCCCGCATATCCCGCAGAACATCCTGCACGGTACGAATTCCTACCTGATATGTGCTGCATAGCTGCTTAGCGGATGGAAGACGGCTCCCATAGGGAAGCCGCCTTGTTATGATCAAGGATGTAAGCGAATCGTAGAGACTGCTGTAGTATGTTTTTCCTTTCAAAATGGATCCTCCCGGGGAAATGTTATGTTAAGTATAGCATGAAAATTTATACAGGAGCAATCAGTTCTTTCTGTAAAATTACAAATAAGATGGGAATTGGGTTGCGTACAGCACAAAAGTATACTAAAATAGAAAAGACCTATATGCATACGTATGCAGATTCGGAAAGAGAATTGTTTGTGAAGAATAGAAAAGGGAGGAGATTTTTTTATGTACAAAATCGGAGAGGCTGCCAGATTGCTGGGCCTCAGCACGGAAGCCTTGCGGTATTACGAGCGAAAAGGCCTTATTGTACCACATAAGGACAGTGCATCCAATTACCGCTATTTCGATGCTTCACAAATCAACCACCTTCTGAATATGCAGAAATATCAGAAGCTTGGCTTTACTCTCTATGAGCTGATGGATTTGTTTGAAAGCAGGGGAAATGATATGTTTCTTGAGCTCATGGAACAAAAGGAGAAGGAGCTGCTGCAGGAAAGCGTTTCGATGAGTCTTCGCCTTCACAGCATTCATCTTTCTTTGGAATGTATTGCGCTGGCAGAGCGTGCACAGCATGCCATACAGTTTGTGACACGGCCTGCCCTCTATCGTATTTCCTATATGCAGGATGACGTTATTCTAGCGGATGATGCATCGCTGAATGAGGAGCTCAGGGTATGGTCGAAAAGCAGTGAGCTTCAGTTTCTCAGCGCCCGCATCTGTGCAGAGGATTTTATAGATGGGCAGGAGCGCTTTGATTATGGCTTTTGCATGTACGAAACGATTGGGGATTTTATCGGTATTCGCATGAACACTGTGGTAAGACAGTATGCGCAGTGTCCGGCACTCGCCTATTGCTTTGAAGCAGATGCCCAGCATACGATTCTGCAGGAGAAGGAAAAGCTTCAGCAGTTCATGGAGGAGCATCATCTGATTCTCGATGGGGATATCCTTTCTCAGGTCTTGTACAGCGCCTGTGAGGAGCATCATTATCAGATGCGTCATATGGTATGGATCCCTTACAAGAGAGTGATATAAAATAATTTAATGAATTTCTTAAATATTTTTAATAAATACTTGACTCTAAAAATACTTTAGGGTTTATGATGGTTCCTGCCTAGGTAGTTGGAGGAATGAAAGATGAAGAGCTTGATTTTTTTAGTAGATGAGAATAAAAATCAGTTATCTGCTTTAGAAAGGGCCATTTCTTCCGTTGAGGAATTTGAACTGGCCGGAATGACAAGCGATGGTGAGGAGTGTATCCGACAGCTGGAGGGGAAACATGTACATGTTCTGGTGTTGGACATGATCCTGCCAAAGAAAGATGGGTTTTATGTATTAGAGGAAATACGCAGCAGAAGGCTGCAAGTGGATCATATCATCTGCATATCCTCATATCTCAGTGAAATGATTCTTTCTGAGTTCAACCGCTATTGTGTCGACTACATCATGATGAAACCCTATGAGATTCCTGATCTGATTCGCAAGATTCATTTCATCAGGAATTATCAGCCGGATTACTCATTGAATGAGGAGCTGCAGAAAAAGCTGGGACGCAGTCAGAACCAGCATCTGGAGGGAACGATTACCGAGCTGCTGCACGAGCTTGGGGTTCCTGCAAACCTGAAAGGGTATCAGTATCTACGCTGTGCAATTATGCAGACCTATCGTGATATGGATCTGCTTGGTAAGGTTACCAAAACATTATATCCGAAGATTGCGCTGGAGTATCAGACGACGCCTTCCCGTGTGGAGCGTGGTATACGGCATGCAATCGAGGTGGCATGGAATCGCGGAAATGCGCATGTGATACATAAGATTTTCGGCTATACGATTTCCATGGAACGAAGCAAACCTACAAATTCGGAATTCATTGCCATGCTGTCAGACAAAATCCATATGGAGGAAACACGTGTCTGAGCATGCGCGTAATGCATCCGGAAATAAAAAAAGGCGGATCGATCATCTGTTGAAATGAAACAGGGTCAGAACACTCCGCCTTTTTATTTGGTTTTATTTACGTAGAATGAAGCTGAGATGCCTTCCGCATGCCGGCTCTCTTCGATAGCTGAAAAATGCATCGTTTTTCAAAAAGGTATCGTTTGGATTCACAGTGATGTGATCGCGTGCAACACCGAGATCAAGCAGCATCTGCATATTCAGCCCCTTATTGTCTGCGATTGCTCTGCCATTTGGCAGCAGTGTCAGATAAGCGGATGTATCAAAGCTCATAGCAAGGATGCGGTCGATGACATCCTGTTGGATTTCAAAGCTTCGATATGCGATAGCAGGACCGATATAAGCCATCAGGTGTGCAGGATCAACATGCTCCTTCTGTATGAGCAGGCTTACGGTTTTGCGTGTGATTTCCTGTACGGTACCCTGCCAGCCGCTGTGAATGGCGGCAATGATGCCGGTAAAGGGATCATACAGCAGTACCGGTACACAGTCTGCATGAAAGACACCGATTGCGATATTCCTTTCCTTTGTATAGAGTGCATCACAATCCGCGATTCCCTCCTCATAGACCTGATAGCCTCTGCCGGCGTCAGCAGCGGTTACCTCGTGGATGTGATCGGAGTGCGTCTGCATGGCAAAGGTCCATTGTGACGGCGCTATATGGAGTGCTTGTGACAGGGCATCGCGGTTGCTTAAAACATCCTCTTTTCGCATGCAGGCGTGCAGTGCCATGTTATTGTTTTCCGGCAGGGAGGGGTTGCGCAGCGTAGTACCTGCAAGCAGCTCATCCTCGTAATTCCATTGAATATAATTCATATGATCATTCCTTCTTTCTTTTCTTATATATTTATAGTATATGTGTGTGTTGCCAGGTTTGCCCTGGGAAAAGTATATAGCAAGCGAGGGCACTTGGCAATCCATTTGCGTGAACATGTGCATTTTCTGACATTCCGGCAAAGCAAAGCACATTTTTTAAGATATTTTTAAAAATGGAGGACAATTTTTATGGATTTTAGCACTAAATGGTTGACAGTGCTAAAATATTGGAATATACTATTAGCAGACATAGAGGTTGAGTGCTAGAAAGGAGTGAACCATATGCTTACAAAACGCCAGACGGCGATCTTTAAAACCATTGTAGATGAGTTCACCCGGACAGCCGAACCTGTCGGTTCCAAAAAACTGATGGACCTGCTGGATTTCAACTGTTCAAGTGCCACCATCCGCAATGAGATGGCTGCGCTTGAGGATCTGGGTCTGCTGGAGAAGACACATACCTCCAGCGGTCGTATTCCCAGCAGCCGTGGATATCGATTCTATGTTGAAAATCTGATGGAGCGGGAGCTGGATGACGGTGTCAAGCATTCTTTGCAGGCCGTGTTTCAGGAGCGTCATTATTCGATGGATGAAATCGTCAGGAAAAGCTGTGATATTCTATCCCAGATGACCTCGCTGACCTCTGTCGTTTTAGGCCCGGAGAGCCGTTATCAGACGCTGCAGCACATACAGCTGTTTCCACTCAGTGACACCAGTGCGGTTGCAGTCTTCATCACGGATCACGGACATACGGAGAACAAGACATTCCACTTTAATACAGCCGTGAGCGTTGAGGATATCAAAACCTGCTGTAATCTGCTCAATGACAAGCTGAGCGGCACACCGATCAATGAGGTGGTGGAGCGCATGCAGCAGATTGAGCCGCTGCTGGCCAGTCATATTGCCCGTCACGAGGTGCTGTTTGAAGCCTTCGTCAATGCGTTCATGCGGTTTGCAACCGACCATGTATACTGCAGCGGACAAAGCAATATGCTGTATCAGCCGGAATTTGCAGATATCGAAAAGCTGAAGGAGCTTATGAAAATGCTGGAGGACAGCAGCTTGTTTCGACAGCTGGCCAATCATGAGGGCGATGTCGCCATTGAAATCGGCGGAGACAATGAATTGATTCAGGTCAATAATGTTGCCGTGGTATCCAGTAAGTTTAAGCTGAACGAGGATGAAGAAGGGGAACTGATGATCGTGGGACCTACCCGCATGCAGTACAGCCGTGTCGTTGCCCTTATGGAATATATGAGCAAAGTAATCGAAGATTTATACAGAAGTGAAAATCGATAAGGAGGTCATCATGCAGGAAGAAAAAGAAATTGTAAACGAGGAAGCAAAGACTGCCGAGCAAAGCGAAGAAGCAAAGACGGCGCAGGATGCTGCCAAGGCAGAAAAAAAGGATGCGAAGGATGCGGAAAAGGAAGATAAAAAATCCGCAAAATTCGGTAAGAAGAAAAAAATTGAGGAACTGGAAGAGGAAATCGTAAAGCTGAAGGAAGAGGCAGCCGCAAACAAAAATGCCTATTTCAAGGCGTATGCGGATACAGAAAATCTGAAGAAGCGTCTGCAGAGTGAAAGCGATAATGTTCGCAAGTACCGTATCCAAAGCTTTGCGATGGAAATTCTGCCGGTTCTGGATAACCTGGAGCGTGCGCTGGATGTCAAGGTCGATGATCAAAACATCAAAAACTACGCCAAGGGCTTTGAGATGATTTACCAGCAGCTGGTGCACATCCTGAATCAGGAGGGTGTAAAGGAAATCGAAGCGCTGGACAAGCCGTTTGATCCAAATTACCATCAGGCGCTGATGCAGGAGGCCAAGGATGGCGTGGAAAGCGGTATGGTCATCGAGGTCCTGCAAAAGGGATATATGCTGAAGGATCGTGTATTACGTGCAACACTTGTAAAGGTTAGCGAATAGATAAAAGGAGGATAACGATTATGAGTAAAATTATTGGTATTGACTTAGGAACAACAAACAGCTGTGTGTCCGTTATGGACGGTGGTGAATGCAAAGTCATCACAAATCCGGAAGGAAACCGTACAACACCATCTGTAGTCGCATACAAGAACGGTGAACGTATCGTCGGTGATGCCGCAAAGCGTCAGGTTGTTACAAACAAGAACACCATCAGCTCGATCAAACGTCTGATGGGTACGAATGAAAAGGTTGAATTGGAAGGCAAGCAGTACACGCCGCAGGAAGTCAGCGCGATGATTCTGCAGTATCTGAAATCCTATGCAGAGGATTACCTTGGAGAAAAGGTTGAAAAAGCGGTTATTACTGTACCGGCTTATTTCAACGATGCACAGCGTCAGGCAACCAAGGATGCCGGAAAGATTGCCGGACTGGAAGTAGAGCGTATCATCAACGAGCCGACTGCTGCCGCACTTGCTTACGGTATCGATAAAACTGAAAAAGAACAGAAGGTTCTGGTATATGACTTAGGTGGAGGTACCTTCGACGTTTCTATTCTGGAGCTTGCGGATGGAACCTTTGAGGTACTGTCTACAAATGGAGATACCCGTCTGGGTGGAGATGACTTCGATAATGTTGTCGTTGACTGGATGGTAGATACCTTCAAGAAGGAAAACGGAGTTGACCTGCGTAAGGATACGATGGCTATGCAGCGTTTGAAAGAGGCTGGAGAAAAAGCAAAGAAGGATCTGAGCGGTGTTGTACAGACACAGATTTCCCTGCCGTTTATCTCTGCAGGTGCAGATGGACCTCTGCACTTTGAGGCTACATTATCACGTGCAAAATTCGATGAAATGACAAAATCTCTGGTTGATCGTACAATGGAACCGGTAAGAAACGCACTGCGCGATGCCGGTTTGACAAAAAATGATATTCACCAGGTACTGCTGGTAGGTGGATCTACCCGTATCCCTGCTGTACAGGAAGCTGTTAAGAGCGTTCTGGGCAAGGAACCAAACAAATCTGTTAACCCGGATGAAGTCGTTGCTATGGGTGCTGCTATTCAGGGTGGTGTTATCGCTGGTGATGTGAAGGATGTTCTGCTGCTGGATGTTACACCATTAAGCCTTGGTATTGAGACGATGGGCGGCGTCATGACCGTACTGATCCCTCGTAACACAACCATTCCGACAAGCAAATCTCAGGTATTCTCAACTGCTGCGGACAACCAGCCTGCTGTAGATATCCGTGTTCTGCAGGGTGAGCGTCCGATGGCGAATGACAATAAGGAGCTTGGTATGTTCAAGCTGGATGGTATCGCTCCGGCTCGCCGTGGTGTGCCTCAGATTGAAGTTACCTTTGATATTGACGTAAACGGTATCGTGCACGTATCCGCAAAGGATAAGGGTACCGGTAAAGAACAGTCTATCACGATTCAGAACACAAGCGGACTGAGCGATGAGGAAATCGATCGTATGGTTCGTGAGGCTGAGGAGCACAAGGCTGAGGATGAAAAACGCAAGGAAGAAATTGATCTGCGCAACCGTGCAGAGGGCTTCATTGCTCAGATTGACTCCATGCTGGCTGACAACGGTGACAAGATTGATGCGAAGCAGAAGGAAGAAACACAGAAGCTGCGTGATGATTTGCAGAAATCCCTGGATGAAAATGACATGGATGCTGTAAAGGAAAAACTGGAGGCACTGGAAAAGGCTGCACAGGCAGCTAGTGCACAGATGTATCAGCAGCAGAGTGCGGATCCAAATGCAGGAGCAGGTGCAAACAACACAAACAACGATGACAACGTCGTAGACGCTGAATTTGAAGAAAAGAAGTAAGAAAACGAAACGACTACAATTCCTAGTGCTTGCGCTAGGTTTTGTATGTTGTGTGATGCTGTTCGTCTACTGGATGTATCCGATACAGAAGCAAAAAACTGCTGTTGATGTCTCCTCGCATTATGCACAGAGCGTGCGTGTGAACAAGGAAACACCACTGTATGAGAAAACGGATGGAGAATATAAAGAGACCGGCCGCATCTTTAAGGGGACAGTGCTGCAGCTGGATCAGCGAAGCGCACAAAACATGAAGGAAAATTATTTCAGGCTGCAAACGGATGACTGCTACATCCTGGCTGATCATGTGGTACCCGAACAAACAGAAGAAAACAGTGTCAAAAAGGCTAGTGTGTATCTGCCGTTTAATGAAAATATCGTGACCAAAGATCGCTATATCCTTGAGGATGAAGCGGGAAACAAGCTCGCGGAGGTATCACGAAAAGCTGCCTATCCAATCTATGTGAAGGATGAAAAGCGGTATGGTGTTCAGATTGGAGATACCCTTGTGTATATTCCAAAATCTGCAGTAGCAGGCACACAGCATGCTGATAATACCAGCGAGCCGATCGCAGAGCAAATTCCGGTTTTCATGTATCACTATTTCTATTCCAGAGAAAACGGTGAGGTCTCAAAAAATGGAAACTGGCTGGAGGTCAATGACTTTGAAGCACAGCTGAAGTATCTGAAGGAGCACAAATATGTGACACTGCGCATGCAGGATGTGGAGAATTTTCTGGATGGCAGGGTACAGCTTCCGAGGAACAGTGTTTCCATTACAATCGATGATGGGACAGCTTCCATATATAAATATGCATATCCGCTGCTGAAGGAGTATGGCTACAGTGCCACATTCTTCCTGATCGGTGATCATTTAAAGGATGACAAGCTGCCGAAAAGCTTTCAGGAAATGAAGCAGAACGGCATGGAGCTGCAGTCGCATTCTTATGGCATGCATACCGGAGGCTGTGAAGGCGGTCATGGCGGTGCACTGCGCTGTGTGGGACATGATGAGGGTGTCGCGGACACAGAAAAGTCGTTTTCCATCCTTGGCGGAGGCAATGTGTATTGTTATCCGTATGGCGATGTTACGGAAAGTGCTCTGCAGATAATGAAAGCTGCAGGTGTGCATATGGCTTTTACGACAAATTATGGTAAAATAGAACCCGGTATGGATAAGCTGCAGCTGCCGAGAGTGCGTATTTTCGGTGATGCAGACATACAGCAGTTCATATACAGTCTGGAAAGTTAGGAGGGTGATCCACATGAGCAAACGAGATTATTATGAGGTCCTGGGACTTAGCAAGGGTGCCAGCGATGATGAAATAAAAAGAGCCTATCGGAAGATGGCGAAGAAGTATCACCCGGATGTCAATAAGGATCCGGGGGCTGAGGAATCATTCAAGGAAGTAAACGAAGCATATGAGGTGCTGAGTGATCCGCAGAAGAAGGCGACGTATGATCAGTTCGGTCATGCAGGCATGGACGGTGCCAACTTTGGCGGCGGTGCCGGCGGCTTTGGCGGTTTCGAGGATTTCGGAGATATCTTTGGTTCCTTTTTCGGCGGCGGCTTTGGCGGCGGTGGAAATCGTCGTGCAAGCAATGGACCGCGAAAGGGCAATGACCGCTTCATGCAGATGCGTATCGAATTCATGGATGCTATTTTCGGAAAGACGGAAACAGTTACGATTGAGGTGGATGAGCAGTGCGATGAATGTATGGGAAGCGGTGCGAAGAGCAAGTCCGATATCAAGTCCTGTCCGCATTGTAATGGTACCGGTACGGTAACGACGCAGCAGAGAACGCCGTTTGGTGTGTTCCAGAGTCAGTCTGTGTGTCCGGATTGTAACGGAACGGGTAAGACGATTGTGAACAAGTGTCCGAAATGTCATGGCAAGGGCTATGAGCATAAGCGTGTGAAGCTGGATATCAAGATTCCGGCAGGTATTCAGTCCGGTCAGCAGGTGCGTGTTCCGAATAAGGGAGAGCGTGGTGTGAATGGCGGACCAAACGGTGATCTGTATATCGAGATTTTGGTAAGCCGTCACAAGCAGTTTGTACGCGATGGAAACGATATCCGCATCACAGTGCCGATCAGTGCAGTGGATGCCATTCTTGGATGTAAGGTGGATGTTCCGACCGTTTACGGTGATGTGGAGCTGACGATTCCGGCGGGCACACAGTTTGGACAGCAGTTCCGTTTAAAGGGAAAGGGCGTCAAGTCTGCTTCTTCCCGCGGTGGTCAGGGTGATCAGTATGTCGAGGTCAAGGTAGAAGTACCTACTAAGATTACACGTGACGAAAAGGAGCTGTATGAGAAAATTCGCAATAAGAAGTCTCATGAGTCTCCGTTTGATAAGTTTAAGAAGGCTTTTAAATAAGAATACTGCGACAGCACTTACAGATATCAGTAATGCTGTCGTTTTTTCATATTTTGCCGATTACCTCACCTTTTTTAGTCTCTTCTCTATTCTTTTCTTCTCTT
>OGFC01001507.1_pt1 | contig 13211 bp, 13 predicted proteins | sample 1570841 | NCBI WGS metagenome assembly OGFC01 (sample SAMEA2582137, study PRJEB24529) | metagenome | biome: Human gut stool | place: China | collected 2011 | reverse complement strand
AGAAAATCACAGCCCTTTATTGCCGTATCTCTCTGGAGGATGGCGGCGATAATGAGAGCATGAGCATCAGCAACCAAGAGTTACTATGTAGAGGGTGGTTTCTCCCACCTAATACATATGACTGCGGCTCATTTGTGGTGAATGGAACAGCGGTTGTAGGAAAGGAGCCAAAAAAAGCCTTATAACCGCTGCAAATCAACACAAAAAGGAGCTGAACTTTATGAAATCTCTATTTGAGGAAATGGGCGGCACTTACCGTCAGGAGGGTGATTATCTTATCCCGAACCTTGCGCTGCCGGACGAACCAGAATACCAGATCGGCAAGTACGGGCGTATGCGCCGTAGCTATCTGAAAGAACATCGTCCGGTTCTCTATGCAAGCCTGCTCACAAGCGGAACGCTGCATCGGCACCTTGCCGAGATCGACCAAGCCTGCAACGAGCGTATGGCAATGATCGTTTCCGATATGGCAAGGCAGGAAGATGTGACCGAAGCGCTCAAAGCCGCCGACCAAATGGAATGGGTGCGCCGCATGAACAGCATCCGCAGCCGCGCGGAGGAAATCGTTTTGACCGAGCTTGTATATGAATGACAAATGCCCGTTATTGGCTGCATGGCCGATAACGGGCATTTCTGCGTTTTAATCCTTTTCCTCAGTGCTGGCTACAAGTCGGTCAAAATCGCTCTGATACTGTCGATCCTGAATGACACGGTATTTCTCAAACTCGCTCTCGGCAAAGGCTTTTGCAATGGCTGCTGTCACTTTTCCTTTATGATGCAGCACTTCTTCCTCGTTAAACTGCAAAAACGCATCCAGCCGTGCGACCCAATCCCGCATATACATGATGTTTCCACGGCGCGCCTGTCGCTCGGCATAATCAAGATACATTGTGACGATTTCGTTCAGGCTTCCCATCTCAGTTTCATCCAGATAGTTCTTGGCTATCGAAACATCGGATTTGCGGATCCTGCCGCTGGGTGCATTTTTCCATGTTGTCAGGCCCATATTCGGTTTTGTGCTGTCTGCCCGGTCATAGATGATCTCCGCTGCAGTGTGCTTTGTAATTGCGTAATGCAGCTTGTTTTGTACAGTGGCGAAAAATTCTTTTGTCACAGGGCTGTCCACGTCATAGTCGGCGCTGCATTGGGAATATATGTCCGTGATTTTCTGGTAAAATCTTCTCTCGCTGGCGCGAATGTCACGGATGCGTTCCAGCTGTTCTTCAAAATAATCCTTCCCGAAGAAGTTCTGCGGCTCTTTTAGGCGCTCATCGTCCATGACATAGCCCTTGATGATGTACTCCTTCAGTATCCTGTTCGCCCAGATGCGGAACATGGTCGCCTTTTTGGAATTAACCCTGTAACCGACTGCAATGATAGCATCCAGATTATAATATTTTGTGGAATAATTTTTCCCGTCCGCCGCAGTTGTTTCCAAAACGGAAACAACTGAATCCTCCATCAATTCACCAGAGGTAAAGATATTCTTCAGGTGCTTTGAGATGGCAGCTTTCTGCACCTCAAACAGCTCTGCCATCTTTGCCTGCGTCAGCCATAAATTTTCCTGATATAGCAGGATTTCAACCTTGACATCGCCGTTGTCGGTTTTATAAAACAAAATTTCTCTTGTTTCATATGGAGTAAGTGCCATATTCTCATCCATTTTCCTCACCGTCCTGTCCCTTATTTTTCCCCCTGCTCTTATAGACATTATACTGATTCTTGCACCGGGCGCTGCAAAATGCGGAATTGGCCCGGCTGCCGAGGAACACCTTCTGGCAGTGCTTGCACAGCCGCAGGGGCTTTGCATCGTCCACCAGCATGAAGCTGAACATCATCTGGATGCCCAGTAGCAACGAATGGAAGTCCCAATAGATGGTCGGTTTCTCCAGCAGTTCGATATGATAGGTGGGCGCAATGCCGCCGAAGGCAGCCATGGCCTTGCGGTAAAGATTTCTTGTGTCCTCATCAATGCTGTCGTAGTCATTGTAGTACAAAATAGAGGTGGTCAGCGTAAAGGCCCAGTCCTTGAACTGCTGCGCCACCCAGTCATAGGCTTCAGCATACTCCCGCTGGAAGCTCATGGTTTTCGCCATAGGCTCATTCATGAAGGTCATCGTCAGAGCAATCATCATATTATCCCCGGAAACATTCCAACTGGATTCCACGCCCTTTTTCACTACATCCAATTTGTCAAAGGGATAGAACAGCGCAAGGTAGTCCTCTGTTTCCATGCTTTCTTCCTTGATGAAGTGATTCTTCGGCAGATAGACTGCCTCATAATCCATAAAGGACGGCGTGGTGGGCAGTGCCGTCATCAGCCCCAACAGACCGTAGTGGGTCACAAAAGTCAAAATTGCCTTTTCCACCTCGTCCTCCGGACTGCGGTTCATCATCAGCATCCCTACGTTCAGCGCCTCCAACACCATGTCGGAGGATTCCTTCAGCGGGTTATAGATGTCGGGCTTTGCCGTCTTTTCCGGTGTGATATAGCGTTTTCCGTCCTTGCCGGTCTTGATCTCATAGCGGTCATACCGCACCCAATGGGAACGGGACTGCGCAAACAGATTGTTCATGACGCTGTTCCTCTCAAATCGTAATCTATCTATATATTAACCATATTACTATTGTATCAACCGTCCTTGGCCTCGTCAAGGGCGCTTTTCTTTTTCCTCGGCTTCGTTTTGTTTTCCCGGCGGATCACGGCATCCTTGCCCATGGTTTGCAGCAGTGCTTCATATTCCTCCACGAACTCGCGCTCCCGCAGCGTAAGGCCCTGATCGTTTTCCAGCTTTTCGCTCAGATGCTCATACATCCGCTTTTGCAGCTTTTTCTGAATGGTCATCCGCAGCTTTCGGATGTTTCGGTCGGACTGTCCACGGATGGCGGCAAGCCGTGCGGCGCTGTATTGCTTGACGAACAGGTAATACAGCACCTCCTTCTGCTCATCACTGAGGGCGAAAAAGAGCTTGGAGAGAAAACGGTTTGCTGTCAGCTCGTGCAGCTCGTAGGGACAGGCGAAGATGATGTCAAGAAAATTCCCCTGACAGAGCTGACGAAACCTTGGCAGATTCATCCATAGCGGGGCGATTTTCGGATCAGGCACAGCCTGAAACTCCAACGGCACATCCCAGCGCGGGTTTTCGTGGTCACGCTCCCGGCGCTCCCGGTTCCTGTCCAGCTTGTTCCACTCGTCTACTACAGTCAGAAAATCCGATTCTGTCCGGGCTGCTTCCTCTAAACGCTTCAACGCCTCTGCACGAATTTCCCGCTTGAGTCGTTTTTCGCTGGTGGGCGCGGATTCCTCTTCCTCGTCCTCCAGCTCGGCGTTGTAGTCTCTGGGGTGCTCGTCTTGCTCCAGCTCGCTTTCCAGCTCCAGCGTGTGTTCCTCTGCAAGCGCTTCCTCCAGTGTCTCGTCCTCCGGCGCACCGTCAGACGAATCCTCCCAATCGGCAAAGCCGTCCGCATCCATTTCAAGACTGGTTTTCTCTATTTGCTCCTCGGCATCTTCTTCCTCATCGGAAAAATCATCATCCAGCAGCAGTTCATCCTCCCATGGTTCCACGACAGCTTCACCTCCCCGAAAAAATATTTTTCTTTTTTTCAAAAACAGTTCCGATTTACACCCCGTATTTCTCCTATTAGTGAGAAGTAATTTAATACACGGTTACTTGGATTACTTTCTCGGCGTAGAACAGAGGAAAAGGAGGAACGCAGAGTGCGGCAACGCCATGGAAAAGAGATATGACACATTCGGCTTACAATCGCCGAAACCACAATCAGTATACCAAAATACGATGCTTTTTTCAAGGAGGGACAGTATGGAGCAGAACAAACGAGAACAGTTTATCATTCGCCGGATTGGCGGTACAACCTACAAGGTCAGGGTCGTGTTCAACGAAAGCGGCGGCGAAACCATGGAGGATAAAATTTTGCGGATTGTACGCAATGATATGGTTACAAACGACGGAACCTATGGTATAATGGAGGCACCACAAATGAGCCGACAGTCTGAAAGGAGCGCATCATGAGCGTGAAACAGACTGAAAGCAAAATTACCGCTCTCTATGAGCGGCTGTCCCGTGACGATGACAATGCCGGGGATAGTAACTCCATCGTGAATCAGAAAAAATACCTCGAAAGCTATGCCCAGCAGAGAGGCTACACCAACTGCCGCCACTATACAGACGACGGCTGGAGCGGCGGCAATTTCGAGCGCCCGGCATGGAAGCAGCTCATCGCAGATATTGAGGCGGGTAAGGTTGCCCATGTGATTGTCAAGGATATGAGCCGGGCAGGGCGCGACTATCTGCAAACCGGATTTTACACGGAGGTATTCTTCCGGCAGCACGGCGTTCACTTTGTTGCCATCGCCAACAGCGTGGACAGCGATGACCAGAACAGCAACGAATTTGCCCCCTTCCTCAACATCATGAACGAGTGGTATCTGCGCGACCTGAGCCGCAAGCAGAAAACCGCCATCCGCGTCAAGGGAGAGTCCGGCAAGCCCACCACCAACTGTGCCATTTACGGTTACAAGAAAGACCCGGAGAACAAATACCATTGGCTGATCGACGAGGAAGCTGCCGCCGTGGTGCGGCGCATTTTCCGATTGACCATCGAGGGCAAAGGACCCTACGATATTGCCCGTATTCTCTTTGAGGATAAGGTGGAAACGCCTGCTGTGTACTTCGGTAAGCAGGGCAAGGGTATCTGGAAAAGCAAGAAGGAGTTCCCCAACCCCTATAACTGGAGCGGCTATATCATCGGGCAGATTTTATCCAAGCCGGAGTATATGGGACATACGGTGAATTTCCGTTCCCACAAGCAGTCCTATAAGGATAAAAATGCCGTAATGAATCCCAAGGAGGATTGGCTGATTTTCGAGAACACCCATGAAGCCATCGTGGATGCAGAAACATGGGAGCTGGCGCAGAAGCTGCGGAAAACGCCACGGCGGCATGACACGCTGGGCGAAGCGAATCCGCTGACCGGCCTTTTGTACTGCGCCGACTGCGGCGAGAAGATGTATAATCACCGCTCCAAAGGCGGCACGGAGAATAATCCCTATCCATCTGACTTTTTCGATTGTTCTTCCTATACCCTTGCCCGTCAGAAAAGAACTGCCGCCTGCTGCGGCCACTATATCACGACCAAGGCCCTGCGCACACTGATTCTGGACACCATCCGCACGGTCAGCACCTTCGCAATTTCCAATCAGGAGGCGTTCATGGAAAAGGTGCGCTCCGCCTCCCAGCTTCGACAGGCAGAGGCGGCCAAGGATGCCAAGCGAAAGCTGAGCAAAGACAAAAAGCGTATTACCGAGTTGGACACCATCATCAAAAAGCTCTATGAATCCTTTGCTGTCGGGCGCATCACCGATGAACGCTTTGACAGTCTGCTGGCGGATTACGAAGCCGAGCAAAAAACGCTGCAAGCCTCTGTCACAGAAGCGGAAGAAAGGCTGTCCGCTTTCGCAGAGGACAGTGCCCGTGTAGAGCAGTTTCTGGAGCTGGCAAGGAGATACACCGATTTTTCCGAGTTGACCACGCCCATGATCAATGAGTTTATTGAGAAAATCATCGTCCACGCCCCGGAGCGCATCGACGGCGACCGGGTGCAGGAGGTGGAAATCCACCTTCGGTTTATCGGGCAGTTTGAGCTACCCGCACCGGAGCTGACCGAGGAAGAAATCAAGCGGCAAGAGTTTTTGAAGAAGGAGCGTATCCGCAGTCGGGAGCGCTATCAGAAGTTAAAATCCGGTGAACGCACGGTTGGCGTTCCGGTTACGCTGACCTGCAAGTGCTGCGGGCAGGAATTTGCATCCAAGCGGACAAATACCCTGTTTTGCGGCCCTAACTGCCGGGCAAAATTCTACCGGCAGGAGGCGGCCGAGAGCCGCAGCCGGGCGTGTACCTGCGAAAACTGCGGCAAGGTGTTTCCTACGACGCGAAGCAGCGTCAAATACTGCTCTGATGATTGCCGGTATGCAGCGCAGATCAAGCGGCAGGGCGCACGGAAGAAAGCCTTGCGAGAAGCTAAGAACGAGAAAGAAGCGAAAACAGCATAAGAAAAGACGCAGACGGCGACTTGCCCCAGATCGGGCAGGCCGCCGTTTTTGCGCAGAAATGGAGGTATCATGCGTATTTTTGAAATCGTAAAAGAGAATGTCAATCTGCGGGAAGCGGCAGAGCTGTACGGAATCGATGTGAACCGATATGGCAAAGCCCTCTGCCCCTTTCACAACGACCGGCATCCCAGCCTGTATGTGGCGGACGATCACTATTATTGCTTTGCCTGCGGGGAACACGGGGATGTGATCGACTTTGTGGGCAAGCTGTTTCAGCTTTCGCCCTATGATGCGGCGCGGAAGCTGATGGCAGATTTTCATCTCAGCCCGGACAAGCCGCCCAGCGCAGCAGCACTCCACGCAAAGCATATCCAAACAGAAGCACAGCAGCTCATGGAAAACGAGCGGCTGTGCTTTTCTGTTCTGTCCGATTACGCCCGTGTATTGCGGGACTGGAAGGTAAGGTATGCGCCACGCACACAGGACGAGCCGCTTCACGAGCGCTTTGGGGAAGCCTGCCGAAACCTCGACCTGACAGAATATTACTTGGATATTCTGTGCGTCGGGGATTCCCACGAACGCGCCGAAGTCGTGCAGCAGCAGATGGTGGACGGCAAGCTGGACAGGCTGCGACGGAGATTAGAGAAAATTCACAAGGAGGAATTGGAAGATGGATATGACACCGCAGGCGTGGCCTGACTGGTACGACGGCAGACATATCAATGAAGTGCTGTTCTGCCAGCAGTTTTTGGACAAGCACCCCATGAAATGTGTACGCGGGCGGCTGTTCACGGTTGACGGTCTCATCGAGGATGAGGGGCAGATCGGTAATCTCATTCTGGAGGAAATCTCCGGAGTTCTGACCTCCGGACTGTCCAAAGTTGTGACAAATCTGCTTGCCAGCATCAAGCTGCAAGCGTATTCGCCGCCGCTGCCCATTGAGACGGACCGCATCCATGTTGCCAACGGAACGTACTTCATGGACGGCAGCTTTACCGCCGACAAGAGATACTGCAACAACCGGCTGACGGTCGCCTACAACCCTGACGCACCCACGCCAAAACGCTGGCTGCAATTCCTGTCAGAGCTGCTGCAACCGGAGGACATTCCCACCTTGCAGGAGTTTTTGGGTTACTGCCTGCTGCCGACCACTAAGGGGCAGAAAATGCTCATGTTGATCGGCAAGGGCGGCGAGGGCAAAAGCCGCATTGGTCTTGTCATGCGCTCGCTGCTGGGGGACAGCATGAATACCACCAGCATCCAAAAGGTGGAGAGCAACCGGTTCAGCCGTGCAGACTTGGAAAACAAGCTCCTGATGGTGGATGACGATATGGATATGAGCGCCCTGCCCAAGACCAACTATATCAAATCCATCGTCACGTCCGAGTGCAAAATGGACATGGAGCGCAAGGGCGTCCAGAGTTACCAAAGCCAGCTCTATGTCCGGTTCCTCTGCTTCGGAAACGGTGCGCTCACCGCCTTGCACGACAAGTCCGACGGTTTCTTTCGCCGCCAGATCGTGCTGACCACCAAAGACCGGCCCGCAGGCAGAGCAGACGATCCGTTCCTGGTGGATAAGCTGCTGCGCGAAAAGGAGGGCATCTTCCTCTGGTGTCTGGAGGGGCTGCACCGGCTGATCGGGAACAATTATCAGTTCAGCATTTCGGGTAAGGCAAGAGAGAACATGGAGACGGTCAAGCGCAACAGCAACAATGTGATCGAGTTTCTGCAATCCGAGGGCTATATCCGATTCAAAGCTGACAGCGAAGCCAGCTCCAAGGCGATCTATGAAGCCTATACGAGATGGTGCGACGATAACGCGCAGAAGCCCATGTCGGCCAACCGTGTCAGCTTCGAGCTTGCGCAAAATGAGGGGCTATACAATGTGGAGGCCACCAACAATGTCCATGTTGGCGGTAAGCGGGTGCGTGGGTTCATGGGCATCGAGGTGGTCAATCCGCTGCCGTATTAAAAATGAAGAGCGGACTTCAAAATTGCCGTACACGCCGTACACTCTGTACGGCTGTTTTTGATTCCATTCTCAAAAACCGTTTTTGCTTGTGCGCACCGTGAAGCATTTCACGGCAGAATGTAAAATCTGTCGCCAAATCGGCGGCCGGTACGCATAACCGGCGTACAGAAGCGTACACAAGGGGGCTTTTCTGTACCGAGCCATACACAGACGGCTCAATTTTGCAGCCCCAAAATCAATGCTTGTGAAATCCGTAAAGATTTTCGCCGCAGGTCGAACGCACTATATCGTCCGGTGATTTACCGAAGTGTGAAGCCGTTGCACCGGACTGCGGCATATTCTGACGCTTCGTATGTTCTCATGCAGAACGGTGAAGCCTGTAGGGTACTGTTACGAACAGGGCATCGCGGACGGAAATCTGAGCGGATTTGCGGTACGGCAGATTTTTCACTGCAACGCGCACACAGTTCACTTGCTCAAAAACCAATATCACGAAAATATGGAGGTAAAAAGTTGATGAAATCCAATCTGAGAAATGAGATCAAGTCGTACATCGTTCGTCAGGGAATGACCATGCAGGAGATCGTTGATCTGCTGCGGGACGAACACGGCTGGTCTGACAGTGTATCCAACCTGTCTAATAAGCTCCAGCGGGAATCCCTGCGCTATGTCGAAGCCGTCCAGCTTGCCGATGCGCTGGGCTATGAAATCGTCTGGCAGAAACGAAGATAAGGAGGATTTTTCACATGACAGATGCAGAAAAGAAGTTGTTGCAGGTACAGCACCGATTGGAGGAAGCGCAGGCCAGAGACAGAGTCAAGGAGCGCAAAGCCAGAACACGCAGGCTCATTCAGGAGGGTGCGATTCTGGAAAAGGTGCTGCCAGAGGTGCGCACGATGGAACCGTCTGTGCTGGAGGGGTATCTTTCACGGAAGCTGGGAAAACAAATCTAAATTTCAGATGGGAGGTCTCCGGAAAAACGGGGGCCTTCCTCTTTTTTCTCCCGAAGGGCGCACTTACTCACCACCTGTAAAACAGGCGGTGGTATGCCTGCGGCATCGTGCGCTCTCCGAGGGGGATTTCGCTTTCTGCGGAAAGCGACAGACAATGCCACAGCATTTGCGGATGCTGCTGTCATCGTCTGCGCGATTGGGCAAATACCGTCGCTTCAACCGACGCTATTTTCCAACCGCCTGCGCAAACCTGCCACCGGCAGCTTTGCCGCAGAAATGGACAGGCGTTCAGCCCGTCCATTTTCTCTTTTACAAAAGAGAAACAGAAAAAAGAAAACGAGGTGAACGAACAATGGCAATTTACCATCTGGAAGCGAAGGTGGTCAGCCGGGGTGCGGGACGCTCCGCTGTGGCCGCCTCCGCTTATCTGAGCTGCTCCCGCTTGTATAACGATTACGACGGGATACAGCATGACTACACAAAAAAACAGGGACTTGTCTGGCAGGAAGTGTTTCTGCCGGAATATGCCCCGCAGGAATGGCAAGATCGTGAAAAGCTCTGGAACGCCGTGGAGGAAGTGGAGACAGCCAAAGACAGCCGTTTGGCACGGGAATTTGTCGTTGCCTTGCCCATAGAGCTGAACCGTGAGGAGCAGATTGAGTTGCTGCAAGAATTTATCCGGGAGCAGTTTGTGGCCGATGGAATGTGCGCCGACGCAGCCATCCACGACACCGACGGTCGCAACCCTCATGCCCACATTCTCTTGACGGTGCGCCCGTTGGATGAGCAGGGACACTGGCAGTACAAGACCGAGAAGGAATATCTCTGCATGAGAAACGGTGAGGAACGAGGTTTTACTGCCGCTGAGTTTAAGGCGGCACAGAACGAGCGATGGGAGAAACAATATCCCTACAAGGTCGGCAAAAAGAAGGTGTATATGGTTCCTTCCGAGGCCGATGCGCAGGGGCTTGCCCGTGCAGATAAGCACCCCAAAAGCACCCGCTACGGCAGGCAGAATCCTATCTCCGAGCGCTGGAACAGTGAGGAGCAGCTTGCGGCATGGCGGGCGGTATGGGCAGATGTGTCCAACCGCTGTCTGGAACGTGCCGGGCACGAGGAACGCATTGACCACCGCAGCCATGCAGACCGAGGTTTGACCGAGCAGCCTACCATTCACGAGGGAGTGGTTGCCCGTGCATTGGAGAAGAAGGGTATCATGTCTGACCGCTGTGAAATCAACCGCCAGATCAAGGCTGACAATGCGTTGCTCCGGGAATTGAAAGCGACGGTCAAAAAGCTGATGCAGACAGTGAAGAACAGCGTTCCTGCCATAGCGGAGGCAATGGAAAAGTTGCGAGGCAGTATGCTGATTTTCAGTTATCAGCTTCGTCATATCGGCATTGGCAAGCACAACATCGGTAGGCGTGTCAAGGCAATCAAGCCAGAGTTAGAGCGATATACGGGCTTGGTGCAGCAGATCAAGGCGAAAAGCAAGGAATGTAAAAATCTGCTTGCGGAGAAAAAAGAAACGCCGTTTTATCAGATACCCAAGCTGCATGACCTTTCCCGCCGTATCGCAGAGCTGACTGAAGAATTGGAGGAACTGAATACCGAGAAAGAAATGCTGCTCCGTTCTCTGGACTGCGCCGATGATACCGGTATTTCTTCTGTAAAGAAGGATATTGCCGCAATGGAAAGTGCGCTGAAAAAACTGGAAGCGCAGGAGGCAAAGTATTCTGCTGAACTGGATGCCGCACTGAAGGAATACAGCGGATTGAAGGAACAGGCTTCAGAATTTGACGCCGGTGAGCTGATGGAGGCACGGCTTTCCATCCGTGGGGAAAAAGAACGCTCTGCGGTTACTCGTGTGCAGGACGCCTACGGCGAGAAATACGATTCGCTGATGATGTTTGACAGCAAGCGAGATGTTGCAAATCTGCTCCATGAGGAAGCGGAAGCACACTCCGTCTGGGAGCACCTGCGACAGAAACAACAGACAAAGACGCAACGGCAAAGGAAACCCAAACACTACGAACAGGAACGGTGAATCCCGTTCCTGTTCAGTATTGTAAAACAGCATATTGCAGCACCTCACTGTAAAGTCATTGTCCAGAGGAACAGCTTGCTACCTTTCATTGGATCCCATCAGCAAGGAGAGCCCTATTGTTCGCCAATAGGGCTCTCCTTTCCAACCTGTATTTTCACTTTGTTTTGTTGCACGATACACGTAATATGCTTTTTAAATGTGTTACTCCACTACGAACGGAATTCCATACTCCTTGGTAAAGGATTCAATATAGCTGTCTGCCGGACCGTAGATGGTGAGGTTGTCGCAACCGTAAAAATTTTCTTCGTCATCAATACTGGTTAGTGCATCTGTAAAGTGGAGTTCCATTAACCGGCAGCAGTTGGTAAATGTACCAATACCTACTAATTTCTGCACATTCTCGCCGAGAATGACTTGACGCAGGTTAGAGCAATCCCCAAAAGTCAGTCCTCTGAATATGGTTACACCCTCACAGATTACAAGTTCCACTGATTCATTGTTCGTAAATACTTGTTCTAATTCTTTTACGCTTTCCGGGATCAATACCGCACGCACAGGGTTATCGTTGGCAAAAACGTAATCATAGAAACCCGTAACCGGCTTGCCCTCAATCTCTTCAGGGATGACAACAACGGTATCGCTGCCCGTATAGCTTCTGATTTTGATACCATCATCCTCTACATCATAGGTGAAGTCTTCTGCCGGAGCGACTGCATGGTTGCGAAGCATTTCTTCGGTGATTGGGGAATTAGGGTCAACCTTGGTGTTCTGCGTCTTGTGATCTTCCTCTTCTGCGGTCACAGTGTTGTCCGTACTGCCGGTCGTGCCATCCGTGGCCTTGCCGCCGCAGGCCGTCATACCCAGCACCAGAACAAGTGCCAGAAACAGCGCTGGAAGCTTCTTATTCATTTTGCTCATGATATTTTCTCCTTTTTGGGATAAGTTTTAAAAAATCAGGAAACACCGCAAATAGGGCCAGAAAACGTTCGATCCAATTACATCTTCCGAAATTCTTGCACCTCCGTTCCAAAGTAACCGGATAAATAATAACGCCAGCTGAAAATAGTTTTGTCGGGATCATTCATTAAATATTCCCAGTATAGGCTCCAAATTACCCACGACGCTTCTTCCGATTCGTTGCGTTTGTTAATGCAGATTACGCACAACATGCATTAGATTTGCAACTTCCATATCCGCTCTCAGATACGCATCCGTCATAAGTGCAGGCAAATCTCTGTAGCACTGGTAAATGTACGGGGTGGAGAGTCCACATCAATACGCCGATTTCAAAAAATATGTCAATATTTTTCGCAGAGTTTGCCACTCTATGTGAGAGCCTGTCTGCTATATTCGAAAACATTATAGCATTTGGATGGACAAAAATCAATATCAACTAATACCATTCAGCAGGAAAGCCTTGGTTGGAGCGTATAAATGTTTGCTATTATGTAAGCTGCCGATATTTTAATATTGAGTAACCTGCAAGCCGACTGGTATAATACAGTCGGCTTGTTTAGTTTTTCACAGAATCATCAGCAAATTTATTTATCTTTACAATATGGGAAAAATACCCTTGACAAATCTCGTCTCAATATCAAATAGATGTATACTACGATATACGAAAAGTGTTCCCGTTCTGTTTCATCTCATAAATCTCTGACACAGCAATATTTTCAGTTCCAGTAATAATTCTGTTCTTCCTCATTATTTTATTTCATTTTCATTATGCTTATTGATTATCTCTTCCAGTATTTTCATTTCCTTTTTCAGTTCATCAAAAGATATGAATCTTCCTGACCTTTTCTTTAAAAGCTTCTTTACTATTTCTACTCCATTGAGCCATTCTATTTCATAATATCTGCTGTTATCACTGAATATCTGCTCCATACATTTTTTCAGACTTCTCTCATCTTTCAAATCTACTTTTATCAAATGCTTTCTATTGTTTGGGAACTTGCAGGTTATATACCAATTATATTCCTCTCCCTCTTCAAATTTTATAAAGTATTTCCAATGGTCGTCTGTGTAATCTATGAACTCTAGTATTATATGTTCTTCCACTTTTAAAATACCTCCTATTCTCTTAATACTTATATACCTCACATTCTAAAAAAAATCAACATTCTTATATAAAGAAAAACTTATTTCGAATTCATTTATTTTCTATAA
>OGFC01001506.1_pt1 | contig 13217 bp, 6 predicted proteins | sample 1570841 | NCBI WGS metagenome assembly OGFC01 (sample SAMEA2582137, study PRJEB24529) | metagenome | biome: Human gut stool | place: China | collected 2011 | reverse complement strand
CATACAGAAAACTTCTTTCCAAAAAGCCGTACAAGCTCTGATCGACACGATCCAGAAGGCCGAGAAAGTAAACCTCCATAAGATCGACCGATCTCTGGAAGAACTGAACGACAGATACCGCATACAAGGCAGACGGAGAAAACTATGGCTTTATACCATTTCTTCCGCCGCCTCTTTACTGATAGCCGTCCTTTCGATCAGTTTCCTTTATTTCTCAGGTTCATTCGGCCGGAATGAACTAAAAATGTCATTACTGAACGACAACATTGCCCAGCAAAGTAAGGAGATCACGCTGATCACTCAAAACGACCGGATCAATCTCTCCAACGAATCTTCCCTGGAATATAAAAAAGACGGGAAATTGCAGGTGAATAAAGAAGTAATCACAAAAGAGGTTCCTGCAGATAATGCAGACAATAAAGCAAAGATCAACCATATTGTTGTCCCTAAAGGGAAAAGGGCAACCATCACCTTCTCTGACGGGACATCCATGTATATTAATTCCGGAAGTCATGTCATTTATCCTTCAGACTTCGGAAAAGACAAGAGGGAGATCCTTGTAGAAGGAGAAGTATATCTGGAAGTAGCCAAAGACCCTACACGTCCTTTCTTCGTGAAAACAAAGAAATTCGACGTGAAAGTATTAGGCACGACTTTCAATGTGTCCGCCTACAATGACGACGAAATAGCATCCGTCGTATTGGTGGAAGGTAAAGTGGAAGTGAATAACAATAGCCTGAAAACCACGATCAGCCCTAATGAAAAAATAGCAATTACCAACGGAAGCTCAAGAGTCAGCACTGTCAATGTGGACGAATATATTTCATGGAAAGATTATGTCATGCTGCTTGCCGAACATCAGGCCGCGGATGTATTTAAACGTTTGTCGCGTTATTATGGTGTTCAAATCGAATGCGAGCAGCCGATAGCTTCGTACCCGGTTTCAGGAAAGCTGGATTTAAGAAGCGGGATAAATAATTCCCTGGACATTCTTGCCGATTTACTTGATATTAAATACAAAACCACCCCGGACGGAAATATCCGGTTCTTTCAATAAAGTATTGTTTAACCCACAAAAAGAATTTGCTTATGAGATAAACCACAAGGAGAAAAGGGAATCTTACATCTTCTCCCTACAGAAATGAGATGTATATAATACAAAAAGAGCCAGACAATACCGTCATATTGCCTGGCCAAGGGAAGTATTAATCTAGTTCGTTACTAAAAAATACACACAAATGTATGAAAAAACAAAAGAGTATCAAATCTAAAAGATTTAATTATCTAAAAAGTATCTGTTTAAGTAGCTGTTTGTTATGTTATGTTGGGGAAGCCACGGCCAACTCACCCGAAAATTATTCGGAACAGGTGAATCTGACAGTAAAAATGAATAACACAACGGTACGGGATGTATTTTCCCATATCGAAAAGAACAGCGAATACATTTTTATTTATCAGGGTACAAAGATCGACCTTGACAGAAGCGTATCCGTCGACCTCAGCGACCAACCGGTTCAGGCAATCCTTCATGAAATTTTTGCCGGGACAAACGACACCTATTCCATAAAAGGCCGGCAGATTATCGTGAAGAAAGCCCCGGAAAAAAAAGAGATGAAAGTGCCGGGCAGCAACCAGCAAAAGAAAACCGTTACAGGTTTGCTGACTGATGCCGACGGTAATCCCGTCATCGGAGCGACCGTATCCATCAAAGGGACAACACAGGGCGTCACAACTGATATAGATGGTAAATATATACTCAACAACGTCAGTGCAGGTGACATTATCGAGTTCCGGTATATCGGATACAATACGGAAGAAAAGGCTTATAAAGGGGAAGCAAGCATCAATATCCGTATGATGGAAGCCTCCGTCGGTCTGGAAGATGTTGTCGTGATCGGCTACGGTCAGCAGAAGAAAAGCAGCGTCGTTTCTTCTTTGAATACCATCGGCCCCGCTGAACTGAATGTCAAACAAAGGAACCTGCGGAATACCCTGGCCGGACAAATACCCGGTGTAATCGCCGTACAGCGAAGCGGGGAACCCGGAAATGACGCGGCGGCATTTTACATACGCGGACAAAGCTCTTACGCCGGAGGTACTTCCGCCCTTGTATTGGTGGATGGTATTCCCAGAAGCATGGACGATATCGATGTGGATGAAATAGAGAGCTTCACGGTACTGAAAGACGCGGCAGCCACCGCCGTCTATGGTGCAGAAGGAGCCAACGGAGTCGTATTAATCACTTCCAAGCGAGGTAAGGTACAAAAAACGTCTGTCAATTTCAGTGCCCAGTACAGCATTGTAACACCGACACGGATGGCAGAAACGCTAAACTCCTACGACTATCTGTCTTTATACAATGAAGCCTTATGGAACGACCAGGGAAATCCCCGCAAAGAGTTCTTCAACCCGCAATATACGGACGACACGCTCGAGAAATACAGAAGTGGAGCAGACACCGATCTATACCCGTCCGTCAACTGGTATGACCTGCTCCAAGACCATACGCAAAGCCAAAGATATACGGTGAACTTCCGTGGAGGATCTGAAAAAGTACGCTTTTTCGCTTCCGGCGCTTACTATTCCGAAGATGGTATCTTTAACTCGAAATCAACGGAAAAATACGATGCCAATGTCGGACTGCAACGTTTCAACTTACGTTCGAACGTGGATATGGATCTGACAAAGACCACGCAATTATCCATCGATATGAGCGGACAGTATTTAAAGAAAAACCAACCCGGATACGCCACGGATGATATATTCCTATACATTACCCATTATCCCGTACACGTTATCCCGATGTATTATTCGGACGGCACGGCATCCGATCATGGTGCAACCGGATGGGGTGTTGAATATCAGCCGTATAATATGCTGAACAACAGCGGGTACAGTAAAACATGGAGTGCTTTCCTGCAAACGAAAGTAACTCTAAGACAAGATCTTGCCTTCATTACAAAAGGGCTTTCCGCCAAAGGGACTGTCAGTTTTGATGCCGATTTCTACTCCACGATGAAAAGATCGAAAACTCCGCAAACATTCTATGTACTAGGAAGAAACGAAGACGATACACTCGAGAAAAAGACGATCAAAGAAGGTTCGGCCCTCGGCAACCCGGTCATAAACGGACGCGACGGGACAAAGAAAATATACCTGGAAGCATCCGTAGATTACCAGCGGAATTTCAATTCGCTGCATGATGTAACCGGTATGTTGTTGTATATGCAGAAAGAGACACAGTACCAGAACAAAGACGGCTTGCAACTCTTACCTTACCGCAAGCAAAGCCTGGTTGGCCGTGCGACCTATGCATTCGACGACCGCTATATGCTTGAAGCCAGTATGGGTATGACCGGTAGCGAGAACTTCGCACAAGGCCACAGATGGGGTATTTTCCCGGCCGTAGGGGCTGCCTGGTATGCCAGCCATGAAAAATTCATGAGCGGACTGGATGCATATATCAGCAAACTGAAATTCAGGGTTTCTTATGGTATCACCGGTAACGACAACATCGGCGAATCCACCCGTTTCCCTTACCGGGAAAGTATCAATACGGGAGCAGGCGGCTACAATTTCGGATTAACGCCGGGAGCAAACGGAGGAGTGAGCAATTCGTCAGGCAATGGTATAGTGGAAGGAAGTTTTCCTATGCCGAACCTCTCGTGGGAAATAGAGAAAAAACTGAATGCAGGTATCGACCTGGGATTATTCAGAGGGCAGGTAGACTTTAGTGCAGACTATTTCTATAACCGCCGAAGTGATATTTTGTTACAGAGAAGAACAGTGTCCAACGTTTCCGGGCTCCGTGTAATGCCATACCAGAATTTCGGTATTGTAACCAACCAGGGAGTGGATGCCAACCTGATCTTAAAACAAAAGATCGGGGATGTAAACCTCTCTGCACGCGGAAACTTAACTTTTGCAAAAAACAAGATCGTTGAATACGACGAAATACCGCAAAAATATGAATACCAGAATTATACCGGTAATTCTATCGGTGCTCCCAAATTATACATTGCGGAAGGACTTTATACACCCGACGATTTCGACATCACGACAGATGCAAACGGAGCTCAAAGTTATAGGCTGAAAGGCGGTATGCCCCTACCGGCTGCAAACGTTGCTCCCGGGGATATCAAATACAGGGACTTGAATAATGACGGTGTGATAGACGACTACGACCGTACTTACGATCATGGCTTTTATCAGGAAGTACCGGAAATCGTCTACGGTTTCGGATTAAATGCAGAATGGAAAGGTTTCTTTGTCGGCATCTTCTTCCAGGGAACTGCCCGTACCTCGGCCAACTTATTGGCTAACAGCTACAATATGATGCCTTTTACACAGGGAGTAGACAATGGTTCCGCACGCACCGAGACGTTAGACCGCTGGTCGGCTGAAAACCCATATAATCAAAATGTCCTTTACCCGCGTTTGCATACCGGCAGATTCGACCACAACCAGTATGCCAGTACGTGGTGGTACCGTAACGCAGGGTTCCTCCGGCTAAAGAATATAGAAATCGGTTATGAATTCAATGAAAAAGTACTTAAACAACTAAAAATGAAGAATCTGAGAGTCTATTTGCAAGGAAATAATGTGGCAGTCTGGGATCATATCAAATTCTGGGATCCGGAATTAGGTAGTGCCAACTCAGGTGCCAAATATCCTCTTTGCAGTACATATTCTGTCGGATTAGAAGTAACATTTTAAAAATAACAAGTATGAATATCTTAAATAAAATAACATCAGTCGCAGCGATATGCATCCTTACATTCTCCTTTGCAGGATGTAACGATTACTTAGATGTATCGAACGAAATCGCGGAAAACTTAACACTCGAAGAAGTATTCGATAATCCCGACTATGCCCGCCGCTGGCATGGGAATTTGTTTAACAGTATCACTGAATATTCCAGTATCGGTAAAAACCAATACAACGGCTTCTCCGGTGTTTGGGTTCCTATGAGTGGCGAAACCACGGTCAGCGGGGTCGGATTTACTGAAATGATATCCGGTTTTACATCAGCAACAGCTCCTTTCCACCGCTGGACCTCTCTTTATCAGTATATCCGTGATGCGACTATTTTCATTGACAGGGTTATTCCTAAAGGAAATATCAACGACCAGTCCCAGCTGACCGTGGAAGACGTGAACAGAATGAAAGCAGAAGCCAAATTCCTTATCGCTTACAGCTATTTTTCACTCTTCGAACTATACGGCCCTGTCCCTCTTATAACAGAAATAGCAGACCCGGAAGATAAGGGGCTCGACTATTCAAGAGCGACAGTAAACGAAACCGTCGAATACATCGACAAACTCCTGGTTGAAGTCATCGAATCCGGGAATTTACCGGAAACAATCATCCAGAATCATACCTCGACAGGAAACGACCGTTATAATCTGAATGAAATTGTCCGGCCGACCGTTACAGCAGCCAAGGCATTAAGAGCCAAATTATGGGTATACGCCGCCTCTCCGCTGTTCAATGGCGGATATAGCGAAGCATTGGACGTAGTCAATACGGACGGCACAAGCCTGTTTGCTCCTTATGATGCAAATAAATGGGTAACTGCCAAAGAACGTCTGGAAGATCTTTTCGCTAATACAGATCAAAACGGCCATTCGTTGTTTACCGTACGCAACGGGGATGGTAGCATCAATCCGGATGAATCTCTTTATCAAATATTCCAGAGTTACAATGACGAAATCTTATGGGCCACAGGGAAGAACCTTTGGAACGGTTCTACTATGGAGCAAAACACGAACCCGAGAGACTGTTATGTAGGCTGGGGATATATCGGAGTTTCACAGGATATGGTGGATGCTTTCTTTGTTAAAGACGGACTCACGATCGACGACCCGAACAGTATGTACAGCGAAGACGGTTTTACCGAAGTAATGAACCCATGCAATGAAAATAAACGCGTCGATCAAAACGTATTCAGTATGTATGCAAACCGGGAGCCCCGTTTTTACGCCGGTATCGGTTACGAAGGAAAGAGCTGGCATATACAGCCGGTGGGAAGACCGGACTATACGCTAGGATTTGCCAAAGGAGAAGGATGCGACAACTCTTCGGCGGATAATCCCCGTACGGGTTATCTCATTACCAAATTCAAAAACCGTCAGATCCTGTTCACCGGGAACTATCTCAGAGCCTGGGCCCGTCCTTCCATCATTTTCCGGCTGGCAGACTTTTACCTCTATTATGCGGAAGTTTGTAACGAAATCAACCCGAACGATCCGAATGTCATTACCTACCTGGATAAAGTCAGGGAGCGGGCAGGTATTCCCGGATACAGGGAACTGGCCGCCACCGGTAAAAAGAATATCATAGGCAACCAGGCGCTTCAGCGGAAAATGATCCAGCGCGAACGTCATGTGGAGCTATTTGCGGAAGGCCAACGTTATTTTGATGCCAGGCGGTGGATGATTTGCGGAGAAGGGGAAGATGCAGACCAATCCAAGTTCCATTCGATGAATATGAATGGATATAAAGACAGGGAAATCGGCGCTTTCGACTCTTATTTCAGACGCATTGTTCTTGAAGACCGTGCCTGGAGACGTTCCATGTATCTCTATCCGATACCGCAGGATGAAATACAAAAAAGCAGGCTTCTGGTTCAGAATCCTTTGTGGTAAATAATTAACTTTGCAGATAACTAATTTATGGATAAGCCTTATACGAACAATATATGTATAAGGCTTATCTTCTTATATTTAATAGCATGAAACAAAAAAAGCAGTTCATTTTCTTATTGTTAGGCCTCTCCTTATGCTTCAGTCACAGCGTATACGGAGAGAGCGGTACGAATGATGAAAAAACAAAAACAATCTCCTTCCGTGGCATTTATGCCGACGACCCTTCCGGCCGGGAAGGTTTGTACAACCCCGAAAGAGGTTTACGGTTGGAAATAGCAGTCGATATCGCCAATAAAAAAGATGTATGGAACCCTAAGCAGTTTCCCGACATAACCGGCCATTTGGAATCGGAATCCGCTATTTACGCTTCCGACAGCATCAGCCTGGTTCAAAGTTATTTCTATCTCACAGGCTTTGCCGGAAAAAGCTTATCGGAAGAAGCCTTCAGCACGATGGATACCTATTTCAATAAACTGAGGGAGCTGGATAAAAAGGCGGTATTGCGGTTCGCTTATGAAACGGCCTTTATGGGAAGAGCGGAAACCGGCCCTACGCTGGATGACGTTCTCCGCCACATGGAACAACTAAAGCCTTTCCTTGCTCAAAACGCAGATGTCATTCAGGTGGTGCAGGCCGGTTTTATCGGTGCCTGGGGCGAGTGGCACAGTTCATACCACGGTTTGGAAAAGTCGGATGCCAGCAAACGAACCATTCTGGAGAAAATACTCTGGATGACGCCGGAAAACAGGATGGTTCAGGTAAGAGTACCCGAATATAAGAACCTGATAGACAAAAACAGCCAACAATATAACAGAACCTCTTTCCATGACGATTTCATCATAATCAAACCTCATAAATGGGACGGAGGCATGCATGAAGGCTCTCCGCACTTCAACCAGATCGTACGGGAAAGCCCTTATTTAATCATAGACGGCGAATTACCCTGGGGTACCTGGAGCATGAACGAAGATCCTGACAATCCGGAAGCCGGATGGATCGTCGACGGAAAAGCTACAGCCAGACAGCTGTTCCTGCAACACTACACATCGCTCAGTGCCATCCATAACTACAAAGAAAAAGGCACTACCGACAAATATTCCATGATCTACTGGAAAGAAACTCCCGTCGATGAAGCATTCTTACAGGAAAACCGGATGCCTGTTTCTGCCGGTTACTTCCAAAACCGGGATGGTAGCCCTGTCCAAAGGAACGTATTCGATTACATCCGGGATCATCTGGGGTACCGATTGGAGCTGCAACAACTTCAAATTAGCGAAAAGCCTGCAGCAGGAAAAGAAATCTCACTCGACCTGTCATTGATCAACAGGGGCTTCTCTACATTATTCAATGAACATCCGGTTTATTTCGTCCTGATCGATGAGCAGGGGAAGGTGACAGAATTCCTGACAGACACGAACGTCCATGATTTTCAGCCATACGATCCGAAAGACAGCGAATGTACGCCTTTAATCCATACTATTAAAGGAAAATTCACCGTTCCACAGGATCTGGCTGCCGGAACCTATAAGGTAGGCCTGTGGATACCCGACGGTTCCGAACGTCTTAAGTACAATAGCCGATACGCGATACGCTGTGCGAACGGGGATATGGAATGGTGGAATTCATCAGACAATAACTATGGTGTCAATATACTGGCTACATTAGAAATATCACCTCGCTAACAAACCACCTGGCAGTTTATGATCTTTAACTGCCAGGTAAAACCAACCTCATTTTCACTTCCCCACGCTCATACTTTCCAATAAATATAGAATATTTCACAAAAAGAACATTCAATTTTCAGTATAACGCCTTGACTTGAAAAGAGAATCTATTACTTTTGTAGCACTTTTAATTCTTTAGACTAACACATATTCTATCATGAAGCAAATAACCTTATTTTGCACTTGCTTGCTATTGGGCATAACATCCTGTAGCAATCCTTCTGTCACGACAACTAACAGTGACATTTCTATTGCCGACTCCATGCTCACCAATATCCTGGAGAAGTATAATGTCGAAAAGTATCATCTCCTTTCAGAAACCTATCCGGTAAACCCGGAGAATCAGGTCACTTATCTTGCCGAAGGAAGCGAACAGAAAAAGGATCAGGAAGTATCGTTCCTGTGGCCTTACTCCGGCATGTTGTCGGGCTGTATCTCCCTGTATGAAGCGACTGGGAATGAAAAGTACCTGAAAGTCCTGGAAGAGCGCATTATTCCCGGACTGGATCTATACTGGGACAATACACGTACCCCGCACTGCTATCAGAGCTATCCGATGTTCAACGGCGAAAGCGACCGCTTTTATGACGATAACGACTGGCTGGCCATCGACTTCTGCGACCTGTACGCACTCACCAAAGACCAACAGTATCTATTGAAGGCGAAGGAACTATACGAATACATCTATAGTGGTTGGGATGAAATGCTCGGCGGCGGTATCTACTGGTGCGAACAGAAAAAGACATCCAAGAACACCTGTTCCAATGCTCCGGCAACCGTCTTATGCATGAAACTGTATAACCTGACGAAAGAACAAAAGTATCTTGACCAGGCCCTGGCAACCTACCACTGGACGAAAAATAACTTATGCGATCCAGCCGACCAGGTCTATTGGGACAACATAAGCCTCGATAAAACAATCGGTAAAGCCAAGTTCACCTACAACAGCGGACAGATGATCCAGGCCGGTGTACTTCTCTACCAGACTACTTCCGACGAAACCTTCCTGAAGGATGCACAAAATACGGCCAAAGGCGCTTACAATCATTTTTTGAGCAAACGTACTGGTATTGACGGAAAAGATGCTTACTTTTACCCCTCAAATCCATGGTTCAACGTTATCCTGCTGCGCGGACTTATCGCCCTGGCAGAGGTGGATAATAATTATGAATATGTAAATACGATGGCAGACAATGCCCGTTATGCCTGGAAGTATACCCGTGACGAGAACGGTTTCCTGGGTAACGACTGGGCCGGAACTAAAAATAAGAAGTTCAAATGGTTGCTGGACAATGCCTGCATGATTGAACTTTTTGCAGAGATCAATAACATTCAATAATCATAAAACAAAAACGTAAACTCACCATGACTACACGTAGAAACTTCCTGAAATCCGGGAGCCTCTCACTGGCAGGGTTGTTAGTCGGACAGAAATCGTTCGCTCACATGGCTGAATCAGCTTCCACCGGTTCTCCGGTTATCTCCGAGACTTCACAGTACACATGCCTTCGCCCGGCACCGGAAAAACGGCAATTCACTTCAGCAGCCGTAGAAAAGGCGATCAAGGCTACTAAAGCGAAACTGAAAGACCCTAAACTGGCCTGGATGTTCGAAAACTGTTTCCCGAATACGCTGGATACCACCTGCGAACATAAGATGTTGAACGGCAAACCCGATACTTTCGTCCTGACAGGCGACATCCATGCGATGTGGTTGCGCGACTCGTCGGCACAGGTTTTCCCCCATATTAAATTCGCCAACGAAGATCCGGCGGTAAAAACCATGCTGGCAGGTGTTATCAACCGTCAGACCTGGTGTATCAACATCGACCCGTATGCCAACGGCTTCAACGAAGGCCCGACAGGCAGCGAATGGGAAAGCGACCGTACCGACATGAAGCCGGAACTCCACGAACGCAAATGGGAGATCGACTCGCTTTGCTACCCGATCCGCCTGGCTTACCATTTCTGGAAAAAGACCGGCGACACTTCTCCTTTCGACAAAGACTGGGACAAAGCGATGAAATCGGTCTACAAGACTTTCATCGAACAACAGCGTAAAGACGGCCTCGGCCCTTACCGCTTCTCACGTGTTACCGACCGCCAGGGCGATACTTTGCTGAACGATGGTTACGGTAGCCCGGTAAATCCGGTCGGCCTGATCGTTTCGTCTTTCCGTCCTTCGGATGACGCTTCTTTGTTCGGCTTCCTGATCCCGTCGAATATGTTTGCCGTAACGTCTCTGCGCCAGCTGGCCGAGATGATGCGCGACATCAGAAAGGATAATGATTTTGCCCGCCAGTGCGACTCATTGGCTGACGAAGTGGCTGCTGCTATCGAGAAATATGCTATTGTAGAGCATCCGGAATTCGGCAAAGTGTATGCGTTTGAAGCAGACGGTTTCCACAATCACGTATTCATGGACGACGCGAATGTCCCCAGTTTGCTGGCTATGCCTTACCTGGGATGTATCGACGTAAACGATCCGGTATACCAGAACACCCGTAAGCTGGTGCTCAGCTCTTCCAATCCTTACTTCTTCAAAGGTAAAGCCGGCGAAGGTATCGGTGGCCCGCATATCGGCTTCGACTTTATCTGGCCGATGAGTATCATCATGCGATGCAACACCACCAACGACAACGAAGAGATACGCCAGTGCGTAAAAATGCTGCGCGACACGGATGGCGACACCGGCTTCATGCACGAATCGTTCCACAAAGACGATCCAAAGAAATTTACACGTTCCTGGTTCGCCTGGGTAAACACTTTGTTCGGCGAAATGATTTACCGCCTGGTACAAGAAGGTAAAACGGATATTCTGAATAATCTGGGATAAATAGAAATAACCGACTTGGTAAGGGCAGGCTCCAAACCTGCCCTTTGTGCCAAGGGGCTCAAAACAACTGCCTTATGAAAAAGAAATTAGTCATATTGACCGGTGCCGGCATGAGTGCCGAAAGCGGTATCTCCACCTTTCGCGATTCGGACGGACTATGGGAAAAATACCGGGTAGAAGATGTAGCGACTCCCGAGGGATTTACTGCTAACCCTGAGTTGGTACTCAACTTCTACAACCAACGGCGCAGGGAACTGCTGAATACTAAACCGAATGCCGGACATATCGGACTGGCCGAACTGGAAAAGGATTTTGAGGTACACATCATCACCCAGAATATCGACAACCTGCATGAACAGGCAGGAAGTACGGACGTAATCCATCTGCACGGGGAACTGATGAAAGCCTGTTCCGTCCGTGACCTCAACACAACATATGACATTTCACCTGAAAATCCGGATATTCATATCGGAGACAAAGACCCTCACGGCGTGCAGCTCCGCCCTTTCATCGTCTGGTTCGGTGAAGCTGTCCCGATGATCGACCCGGCCATACGCATGGTGGAATCATGTGACATATTCGTCGTTATCGGCACGTCGCTCAATGTTTATCCGGCCGCCGGATTACTGAACTACGTACGCCGCGGCCAGCCTATCTACCTGATAGACCCCAAAGAGGTGAATACCTACCGCAACGATATCCACTTTATAAAGTCAGGGGCTTCGGAAGGTGTTAAAGAGCTTAGTAAAATACTAAAGGTATCCGGACACTAACTCTAAAACGAAACTCTATGCCCCTTTTTGATAATTTCTGGAGACAAGAAACATTGCTCACCATTGTATCCCTACTGTTTCTCCTGCCGGGTTGCCATGCAGACAAACAAAGTAATTATCCGCCCGAAACCATCACGAAATCCAATCAGGATTTCACTTTCAACCTCTATAAGGAAGTCGTCCAATCCGAAACCGGGAATATTTGCCTTTCTCCTTTCAGTGTTAGTTTCTGTCTGGGAATGATTATGAACGGGACAGAAAGAGATACTTATGACGAAATAAGACAGTTGATGGGTTTTCAGGATTTTACCCGCGAAGATATCAACCGGTATATGCAAACGATTCGCAAAGAATTATCAACAGCCGATACATCCGTCACGATTATAAATGCAAACAGTATCTGGATCAACAATCGGTTCAATGTTCGTAAAGCATTTACCCGGCTGAACAAAAAATACTATCAGGCGGAAACATACAACGAACCGTTCGACTCAAACACCATATCGAAAATCAATCAATGGTCGGCCGATCATACTAACGGGAAAATAACGAAGCCGGTTCAACAAATAGATAACAAATTTCTAAGTATTCTGATCAACAGTATCTACTTCAAAGGGAGATGGAACTATGAGTTCAGAAAGTCGGCGACAATCGACGAACCTTTCCTGACCGCAGACAGTTGCCTGATAAATACTCCGACAATGATCAAGAAACACTATATCAATAGCTACAGGGATGAAAAAGTAACCGTGGCGGAACTGCCTTACGGAAACGAAACGTTCAGTATGGTGTTGTTTCTGCCTACTCAAAAAGATGGGGACATCAATGAAATTATAGCCCATCTCAACAAAGAGCAGTGGGAAGGATGGTTAAATAACCTCTCGCTCCATAAATTCGAGCTTCATCTGCCACGCTTTAAAATGGAGCAAAAGATAAACCTTGAAAAACAACTAAAGGCATTAGGCATAAAGAAAGCCTTTATTGCATCTTTGGACTTTGCCCAAATGTGTCAAACAGAAAAGTTTTATATTCATAGTCTTTCGCAAAACTCTTTTATCGAAGTGAACGAGGAAGGGACGGAAGCAGCTGCCACCACTGTAGCATCGATCATCGCAGAAGAAGAGATCGCTTCAAACTTTCCTGCGATTATCCGTTTCGACCGTCCGTTTGGCTATATGATTCAGGAAAAGAACTCCGGGATTATCCTCTTAGCGTATACAGTTCAACAGCTGAAAGAG
>OGFC01001502.1_pt1 | contig 13231 bp, 9 predicted proteins | sample 1570841 | NCBI WGS metagenome assembly OGFC01 (sample SAMEA2582137, study PRJEB24529) | metagenome | biome: Human gut stool | place: China | collected 2011 | reverse complement strand
TTTTGTGGTATATATAGTGGTATATATAGTTGATAAGAATTAAAGATTGTTTTAAATTCTTTAAATGTTCGCATTTATACACAAATGCGAACAGTTTTTTGAGGTGGCTATTTTAAAGGAAAAGAGGATATTATGACAGAGACTGAATTTCTTGAACTGTATAAAAAGAAGAGAAAATTGAAAAATATAAAAGAGGCAAAAGAGAAGTTGGAACTATTTTGGTATGTAATTTTTACAGGAATTGCTCCTGAAAAAAAAGTAATAGTAAAAGATTTTGGAACATTCGAAGCAAAGAAACTCCAACCAAGAAAGATATATGATATTCATAAAAATAGTTTGTATATGACAAAAGAAAGAACAGCAGTGAGATTCAGAGCAAAAAATAATTTTACAGAAAAAGTAAATAACTGTAACTTATCAGATGAAACTGGGATGAAGTAAAGTAGTTTGATAAAAAGTGCAGTTAAAATAAAAAACGGGAGGAATTATAGTTATGATTAGCAATTTTAATGAGGTAGAAAAATCTTTAAAGAGATGTCTAAAAGAAAAGGTATCAATAAACACAGCCACTGTGGTAGGATTTTTGATAGCAGGAACAGTGGCATTTGGAACAGAGGCTACAGTAACTAAAGAATACACTAATGAGAACTTTTCAACTGCAATAACTGAAGAGGTAATGAATAATCAATATGGATTAATGTTAAAAGATAATACAAAATTTAAAGGGGTTATATATGAATTTAAATTTGGTGAAGAAAAGCCTTCAGCCATTGAACGTCTTATAACAGTTAGTAAAGGAAAAACAACACTGGATAAAGATACAAATCTTTCAACAAGTGAAGGAATGACTTTATTAAATATAGTTGGAGAAGATAAAACTGGTATTACAGAGGTAATTAGTGAAGCAACTTTAATAAATAATAACTCTTCTTTAGAAGAAGAAAATGATCGTTTTTGGAGACCAACAGTTATTGTAAATGGTTTTCAAGGTAATACTTCTTTTACAAATTCTGGAACAATAACTAAAACAGGACATCCAACATATAATTGTGCAGTTGATTTATCTGCTGGTAAAGATTATACAACAACTTTCACAAACAGTGGAATAATTAATGGACTTATAAAGTCAGATGCTGATGACAGACAATTAGGTAATATTGTTATAAACCTAAAAGATAATTCAAAAATAAATGGAGAGTTCTCTTTTGCTGGTGGTGGAACAAGAACAATAAATATTGACAGTAATAATAATGGTGGTAAGGAATTAATAGTAAATAATACTGAAGACAATGAAACTTTTATAAAAACTAATAATAGTGATATTACATTAAGAGGAAAAATACAGTCAAAAGGGACAACAGTAGAATTAAGTAATAGAAATGGAAATAATACTTTAACAAACTATGCTGATATAATTGGAAAAACAGGAATAGGAGTAGCAGATACAGAACAAGATACAAATCCAGAGGCTAAAAATAGAACAGTAACAATAAAAAACAATGGAAAGATTACTGCATCATTTGAAGGAATACATAATAATGGGTACTATACGAAGTATAATAAAGTGTCTATAGAAAATAATGGAGATATTTTGGTAAATGATTTTGAAAAAGATGAGTATACTTATGGTAGACCTTATTACTATAATACAGGAATATATTCAGCATCAGCACCATATATGGAAACTCCTGGAGAAGTAGTTAATAATGGAAATATAACTATCGAATTAAGTGAAGATCAACAGAAAGAATTAGAAGAAAAATATAAAGAAACAGAGGGAAATATGTTTCTTAATATTCATGGATTAAGACTTCATGAGCATACATGGGGATATAACAATGGAAAAATTCTTGTAAATTCATATGGTGGTATAGGAGTTGTACTTTCTGATGGCGATATAAATGCAAATGCTCTTGAAGATGTATATGGATATTTTGAAAACAATGGAACTGTTGAAGTAAATGGAGAAAATGTAATAGGAGTACAACTTAGAAATGCGGAGGGAATAACTGCTAAAAAAGAAGCAATAAATACAGAAAAAGGAAGTATTTTAGTATCTGGAAAAAATGCCATAGGTGTAAAAGTGGAGGGAGCATCAACAACTTTCACGAACAATGGAATAATTACATTAAAAGATGGAACTACTAATGGAATAGGAATATCTATCGACAAAGGAACAGCTACAAATAATGGAACAATAGCATTAGGATTAGGAGAAGATGGTAAATCTGGAAATCTTGCTATAAAAAATGAAAATGGTACAGCTAAAAACACTGGTAAAATAAAAATAACAGATAAAACATCTGAAGAGTTAAAAGATTTTGATATTTCAACTTTATTTAATGGAAAATATTTTAATTCAGGAATGATTGTAGATAAGAATGGAAAGGCAATAGAAAAAGAGGGAGATATAGTAATTAATGGTGGAGAAGTAAATGCAGGGGATATAAACAATGCTGGTGGAAATGGAAGTATAGTTATCAAAGGGGAAGAGACAACAATAAAAGGTTCAACAGACCAATCTATTGAAGTAGAATCTCTAAATGTTACAGGAAAAGTAACTATTGCAAATGGAGAGAGCAATGCACCTGTAGAAATAAAAGGAACTACAACTAATCTAGATGCTAGTGGAAGTATAGCAGTAGGAAATGGAACAAGTAAAGCTGATTTAACAATTACTAATGGAACAGTAAATGCAGAAGCTGATAAAACAGCAGTAACATTTGCTCATGCAGACTCAACTTTAGAATTATCAGGAACAACTTTTAATGGAAATATAGGCGATGGAACTACTAATGGAACATTAAAAACAGCAGGAACAGAAAAAGCAACAGTAATAACTGGAGATGTTAAAGCTAAAGCACTAGAACTAGCTGGAACAACATCAATAATAGGAAATATAGAAGCTAAAACAATGGATGTAACAGCTGGAAATACTGAAATAACTGGAACAATAACAGGAGCTGAAACAATTAATATAGGAGTTCCTACCGTTAAGTTATTTTCATTAAACAGAATGGCAGTTCCTACTGATACAGAAAAAGCAACAGTTACATATTCAGCAGACTCAGCAATAAAAGGAACTGTTGGATCTGGAACAACAGTAACTATTGGAGCTGATGGAATGCTTAAAGCTGAAGTAGATAATGATGGAAAAAATCTATTTGGAAATTCTGAAAATGTAACTGTAACTGGAGATGGAACAATTCAATTTCTTACTTCAAATATAAATAAAGAAAATTTAACATTAAAATTAGGAAATAGTGTAAGTATTGACGGTATATCTAATATTATAACAAACAGCGAATTTTATTCATATAATAATGGAGCATTAAGTTTTATAAAAGGTAATGTAAATAATAAAGAATTAGCCGATATGTATAACAAGTCTTTTGTAATAAATAATGTACTTTCTCAAAATAAGGATGTTAGAGAAGCTCAATTAGATTCTGTTTATTCAAATAATGTATATTCAGAAACAGTAAAAATGGCTATGGATACTTTGAGAATGAATGAAGATGCAGTATTGTCACTAGGAGGAAAACCAGAAGAAGGAAAATGGACAGCACAAGGTAAAATACTGTTTAGCAGAACAGAATATGACAGAGATGGAAAAGTAAATAATTACGGTGTAGAAACAAAGACAACAGGATTATTGGGAGCAATGGAATATGGAGTTTCTGAAAAATCATCAGTAGGATTTGCTTTCTCAGGAACTAAACAAGATCTTGATATGAAAAATGCAAGTGCAGATGGAGATGCTTTCTACTTTGGAGTATATGGAAAACAAGATGTAAATAATTTCAAACTAACAGCAGGATTAGGATATCAATTAGATAAAATAGACGCTGATAATAATGTAATAGCTTCTACAGGAGATAAATATAATTCAAAAGCATTCAGTGGATATGCTCAAGGAAAATATGTAATAAATGCAGGAAATGATGTAACAGTAGAACCAAAAGTTAAATTGGCATTGACAAGATTAACTCAAGAATCTGTAGAAGATAAGCACTTTGAAATGGAAAAAGTAGAAGCAACAACATTTGATACAGAAGTAGGAGTAGATTTAATAAAAACTATAAAACTAGAAAGTGGAAAAATGAATCTATTAGCAGGAATCAGCTACACAAGAAGTATGGGAGATACTGATAATAAATTCAAAGGAAATTTCATTGGAACAGATGGAACAAGAGGAAATAGATTTGATGTACTAGGGGCAAATTTAGGAGAAAATACTCTAAAAATTAATATAGGAGCAGAAGTAGAAAAAGATAATGGAATCTTCTATAATGGTGGAATAAATTATAAATTTGACAATGAAGACAGAGAAACACTTGGAGCAACAATAGGAGCAGGGTACAAATTCTAATTATAGAAGTAAAGATTTATCATAACTAAATCCCAGCAGCGAGGATGGCTATATAAGTCATCCTCGTTGTACTTTATAAACTAAAAGGAGATATGAATGAAAAAAGTATTAATATTAATGGCAGCTCTATTAATGATGAGCTGTGGAAATAATTCAAAAGAAATAGATCTTTCATTATTAGAGAATAAAAGCGGAATTTTCTATGAAAAGGGAAGTGAAAAACCATTTACAGGAAAGGTAACAGCTAAGTATCCAGATGGGAAGAAAATGCTGGAAAGTTATTGGAAGGATGGAAAGCAGGAAGGCAGACAGATTCAATACTATGAAGATGGAAAGCCTAAAATAGAAGGAGTATTCAAAGATGGAAAAGCAAATGGAGCTATAAAAGTATATGATGAAACAGGAAAAATAATAGTAGAAGAAGAGTGGAGAGATGGAGTAAGAGTAAAAAAATAATGAATAATAAAGAGTTTTTACACTATTACAGAACTTCTTCCTAAGAAGATATTTAAATATATTCAATCTAAAAATTTGAATATAACAAAAAAAATGATTTTGAGGGAATTTTATATATTTTTTTATTTTAGGAAAAGCTGACAAGAAGGGAGCCTTCAAGTCAGCTTTTGATAATTAAGCTATTTTTATAGCAGTCTAAAGATTTGCTAAATATTGTACGAGAAGCTTATATGTATTGTCAAATGATTCTAAGTTCAAACGCTCATTAGGAGTATGAACATCATAAGACTCAGCTCCCAATGTAACTATATCAATGTCAGGAATAATTTTTTTGAATACTCCGCATTCAAGTCCCCCATGAGTAGCTTTTATCTGGATATCTCTGTCATAAAAATCTTTATATACAGTTTTTAAGATTTCTCTCATAACAGAATTTTCACTATACTCCCAAGCTGGATAACGTGAACCGCTCTCCCATTCAAAACCAAATAAATTGCAGAAGTTAACTAATATTTCCATACCTTCATCATTATATGATTCTATTGCTCCACGAAGAGAATATGTACAGATAACTTCATTGTCTACAGTTTTGATTACTCCCATATTTTGAGAAGCAACTGTGAGCCCATCAATTATCATACTTCTGTGTTTAAATCCGTTAGGAAGCATATATAACATAGTAATTATAGAATCGCTTATATCTTTTGAGCACATTTTTTCTGCTTTATCTTCATAAATTTCTATAGTAAGACCTGCATCACTGTACATAAGTTCTTTTTTAATTTTTTCTTTCTGTTCAGCAACAATATTCTTGATTTTTTCAAAATCAGCTGCACTAGCAAAAATAGCAGTAGCTTCTCTAGGGATAGCATTTTCCTTTGAACCACCATCTATATTTACAAGATTGATTCCAACTTCTTTATTTAAATGATAAAGAACTCTGCTGCATATTTTATTTGAGTTTCCTCTTTCAAGATGGATATTTCCTCCTGAATGTCCTCCATAAAGTCCTCTTACTTCCAATCTGTAAGCTTTGGAATTGCATTTAACCATTTCTAATTTCTTTTTAAGTCTAAATCTTAGACCTCCAGAACAAGAAACATAAGTACTTAATGAACTGCTGTTATCTAAGTTGATAAGTCTTTTTGAAGTAAAATCGTTTTTATCAAGAGCTTGAGCACCTATAAGCCTAACTTCTTCACATACTGTAAAAACACATTCAAGGGCAGGGTGTTTTAAAGTTTTATCAGCAAGAACAGCCATTGTCAAAGCAGCTCCAACACCATCATCAGCTCCTAGAGTAGTTCCCTTTGCTCTTACAAAGCCATCTTCTATATATAATTTTAAAGAATCTTTTTCAAAATCAAAATCACAGTCTCCATTTTTTTCACAAACCATATCTATATGGGATTGAAGAATAATTGCAGGATGATCCTCATATCCTTCACTTGCAGGTTTGTAGATTATGACATTGTATAATTTGTCTTGTTTTACTTTTAGTCCTAAGTTCCCAGCAAATTTTACAAGATAGTCACTTAATTCTTTTTCATTGTGTGAACCATGAGGAATTCTAGAAATATCCTCAAAATATTTTTGGTGTGGCAGGTATTCATTTAAAACATAATTCATTTTTACTCCTCCCGTATTTTCAAAGTCTTATGTAATTATTACCCCAAAATATCATTTTTAGCAAGAGATATTTTGATTTTTTTTAAATATTAAGGTATATATATAAGTGAGAACATAAAATATGAGCAGGGAGGATAAAAATGGATTATACATCAATGAAGTGGAATAAAGAAAGTTATAAAGAGTTTATTAGTGAATTAAAGGGAATGCAGGACGAAAAATATAGAGAATTTCATAATAAAATAATTGGAGCAGAGGTTGAAGTTATTGGATTAAGAAGTCCAGTGGTGAAAGATATAGCTAAGAAAATAGCCAAAGGAGACTGGCAAGGATTTCTTGCTCAGAAAAAGGGGAAGTACTATGAAGAAACTACTCTAAGAGGTCAGGTAATAGGCTTTGCCAAAGCAGATAAAGAGATAATAAAAGAGTATATAGAAAAATTTACTGATGAAATAAATAACTGGGGAGTGTGTGACAGTTTTATTGGTAATTTGAAAATAATAAAAAAAGAGAAAGAATATTTTTATCCAATGGTTAAAAAAATGGCAGAATCTAAAGATCAATGGAAGATAAGATTTGGACTTATAACCCTCATGTCTTATTATATAGAAAAGGAATATTTAGATGAAATATTTGAGATGTGTTCAAAGGTAGAAAATAAAGAATATTATGTGCAGATGGGTCAGGCATGGCTTGTTTCTACATTGTTTATAAAATTCAGAGATGAAACTTTAGAATACTTGAAAGATAATTCTTTGGATAAATGGACGCAGAATAAGGCTATTCAGAAAATAAGAGAGTCATTCAGAGTGAGTGAAGAAGATAAAGAACTGGTAAAGAGTTTGAAGAAATAGTTTTTGGGAGGCAGCATCATGTTTCATAAAATAGATATGGAAACTTGGGAAAGAAAAGAATATTACCATTATTACATAAATTTTATAAAATCTAAATATAATCTTAATGTTGATATGGATATAACAAAACTTTTAAAATTAGTGAAAGAAAAGAAATTAAAATTTTATCCTACAATTATTTATGCAGTTATGAGGGGAATAAATAAAAATAGAGAATTTAGAATGAGCTATGATAAAGAGGGAAATTTAGGGTATTGGGATTACTGCAATCCCTCTTATACCATTTTTCATGAAGATGACAAGACTTTTTCAGATATATGGAGTGAGTATTCAGAAGATTTTTCTATTTTTTATTCTAATGTGATAAATGATATGGAAAAATATAAAGATGTAAAGGGAATAAAAGGCAAGCCTGGACGAGGGGATAATTTCTCTCCAGTCTCTTCTATACCATGGCTGAGCTTTACAGGTTACAGCAATGATACTTACAGCGAATCAAGTATGCTTTTTCCTGTAACTGTATTTGGAAAATATTATGAAAGAGATGGGAAAATACTTCTTCCATTTTCTGTCTTTGCTACTCATGCAGTGGCTGATGGATACCACACTTGTAAATTAATAAATGATATTCAGGAAATAGTTTTAGATGTAGAAAATTGGCTGAATATATAAAAAAAGAGTGATAAGAAAGCTAGATTGAATTTTAGAAATTTGGAAATTAGAAAGGTTTGTGTAATTAATGAAGTAAGTAAAACGTGAAAAACAGTATGTCTGAACGTAGTGAGTTTACTGTTTTTAGTTTTATGAACAAAATTAATAACAAGCCTTTCTACTGGAAAAGTTCTAAAATTATATTTCTACTTTAATCACTCTTTTTATCTATAATAATGAAAGTTTTTTATAATTATTTTTCTTTTACACAAAGAACATGATAAACGCCATCAATTACATGAGTTCCTTCAGTTTCATGTTCAAATCCTGGGAATGCTTTGTCCCATAGAGATAATGCTTTTAGATATTTAATTTGAGGACTGTTTTCGTCTCCAAAGTTTTCTCCAGACATAAGCATTGGGATACCAGGTGGATAAGGGATAACAGAGTTGGCTGTTACTCTTCCTACTAATTTATCAGCTGGAACTAATTCAACCTCTTGGCTTACAATTTTGTTATAAGCTTCTCTTGGAAGCATTTCAGATTTAGGAAGAGTTGAATATGCTTCATTTAAAACTTTTCCTGGGTTGTTAGCTTTTAGGTAAGCAAACATTTCATCTCCTAAATCATGGAATCCCATTTCTCCATAATGCTCAGGATGAGCAGCAACTAATTCAGGAAGTACATCTTTTAATAGAGTATTGTTGTCATAATGTTTTTTAAATGAAAGAAGTACATTTACAAGTGTGCTCCATTTTCCTTCTGTGATACCCATTGAGAATAGGAACATAACTTGGAAGTCTGTTGTTCTTGTAGGAACGATTCCATATTTTGCTAAATAAGCAGAAACTAATGCAGCTGGAACACCTTTTTCAAGAAGTTCTCCATCATCACCCATTCCTGGAGCAAGGATACTAACTTTGATAGGGTCTAACATTGCCCAATTTTCTGGAAGGTTAGCAAATCCGTGCCATTTATCTTCTGGGTGCATTATCCAGCAGTCTTGTTCTGTAGTAAGAAGTTCCATAGGTGCTTCTTCAAAGTTATATTCTTTTTTAGTTTTAGGATCAGTTACTTTTTCAGCGTTCCAAGGTTTGAAGAACCAATCATCTTTAGCAGTGAATTCTTTGTATAATTTTCCAATTTCTTGACGGAATTCAACAGCTTCTTTAACAACTTCTTTTATTAATGATTTACCAGAATTTCCATCCATCATTGCAGCACCAATATCATTAGATACAGCTATTGCGTATAGTGGTGAAGTTGTAGCATGCATCATGTATGATTGGTTGAATCTGTCTTCATCAATAGGGTTTTTACCGTTTCTTACATGGATAAATGAGGCTTGAGATAAAGCATTTAATAGTTTATGTGTTGAGTGAGTTGCAAATACTGTAGAGTCATTTTTGTAATCTTTTGGATTTCCTCTCATAGCAAAGTGGTCTTTGTATAATTCATTGAATCTTGCATAACCATACCAAGCTTCGTCAAAGTGGATATAGTCTGCTTTTCCTTGGAATATTTCTTCAGCTTTTGCAGCATTATAGCAAACACCATCATAAGTACAGTTAGTAACTACAACATATTTAGGATCTACTTCAACTCCTTTTTTCATTTGATCAGGAAGAATAGGTCCGATTATTCCATATCTGTTTCTTGTAGGAGTCATATACACTGGTTTTGCTCCTGTAAGGATAAGTCCCTGTTCAATAGATTTATGACAGTTTCTGTCAATAAGAGCAGTGTCTTTATCTGTAAGACATGCTTGGAAAACAGTTCTGTTAGAACCTGATGTACCAACTAGCACACTGTAACTTCTATCTGATCCAAATATTCTTGCTATATTTTTTTCTGAATCTAAGAAAGCACCAGTGTGGTCAAGTAGAGAACCTAAACTTGTTCTTTCAATTCCTGTATCTGTTCTGAAAAGATTTTCTCCGTAATAGTCAAAGAATTTTTTACCAATAGCAGTTTTTAAAAATCCAACTCCTCCTTGGTGTCCTGGAGCTGCCCAAGAATATTCAGCAACTTTGTTGTAATTGAATACAGCTTTAGCTAGTGGTGGTAAAAGTGTATCTCTATATTGTTTAATCTCTTCTGAAATACGTTCTCCAATGAAATCAATATCATTTTCCAATATCCAGATATATTCATCAATAGAGTTTAATGTACATTCATCAAGAGATGATGTAGTATCAGCTTTTTCAGCTAATAAAAATACTGGAACTCCTTCTTGTCTTTCATGTAATACAGTAATTAAATTAACAAATTCTTTTTCTTTTTCAGCAGATTTTTTATTGATGTCCCAATCTACAAGCAAGCAGTCAATAGATTTATTGATATCTGCTTCTTCAGCTGCCTCTTTGAAGTTTTTTACTTCTATTATTTCAATTCCTCTTTCTTTTAAGTCTTCTTTTAAAAGAGCAATTCTTTTTGTTACAGGTGAATCTTCGTTTAAAAAGCTGTTTTGGATAACAACAGTTGTATATTTAATACCTTCTAAACTTTTCATTTTAATCCTCCTTAATATATTTTTAAAGCTAAGCTCATGTGGAATATTATTTTCTACCTCATGAACCTCTCATGTCATAGTCATACACATAAAAACAAATTTTCCTTTTAAAAAAAATAAAAAAATTTAAAAAAGGAAAGTTTATTTTTTTTAGAATACCCGTTTTAGAAGTGATTAAAAACAATAAAAGTTTTAAAAGCGAATTTAAAGGAGGAGTTATATGAGTACTGAAAATAGTAGTACACAAAATACTGCTAGCACAAAAAAACTTGGAGTTCTTGCATTAGCTGGTCTTGTTATTAGTGCAATGATAGGAGGAGGGATATTCAACCTTCCGCAAAACATGGCCCAATCAGCATCAGCAGGTGCTGTAGGAATAGCTTGGATCATCACAGGTATAGGAATGTATTTTTTAACTAATACATTTAGGGTATTATCTACAGTTGTTCCAGATGCTAAATCAGGGATATATAGTTATGCGAGATTAGGATTTGGTAAATTTGTAGGATTTTTAATGGCATGGGGATACTGGCTTTCTGCTGTATTTGCCAATGTAGGTTATGCAATTCTTCTTATGGATTCATTGAACTATTTCTTTCCCCCACATTTTAAAGGAGGAAACAATCTTCCTTCAGTAATAGGTGGTTCTATATTAATATGGGCAATGTATTTCATGATTATGGCTGGGGTACGTCAAGCAGCAAGTATTAATATGATAGGGACAATAGCTAAATTAGTTCCAATTGCATTATTTATCTTAGTTTCTATATTTGTTTTTAAATTTTCTATGTTTCACACTAATTTCTGGGGAGACGAAACAATAAAATCTCTTCATGATGTAGATTTAGGAAATTTAGGAGGACAAATAAAAAGTACAATGCTTGTAACATTATGGTCTTTCATAGGTATAGAAGGAGCAGTTGTTATTTCAGATAGAGCAGAAAGTCAGGCAGCAGTAAGTAAAGCTACATTAATTGGGTTCTTGTTGTGTTTACTTTCATACATGGCTATCTCAATGCTTCCATTTGGTAATTTATCTCAAGGTGAATTATCTGTATTAGCACCACCATCAACAGCACCTATTCTTGCAGATGTAGTTGGAAAATGGGGTAGTTGGTTTATGAATATAGGTGTAATAATTGCACTTCTAAGTTCATGGCTAGTTTGGACAGTTTTATTGGCAGAACTTCCATATGCGTGTGCAAAAGATGGGACTTTCCCAAAAGTTTTTGCTAAAGTAAATAAAAATGGAACTCCATCTTTTTCTCTTTTAGTATCAAGTATAGCTATGCAAGTTACTATGATATTTGTATATTTTGCTAGCAATGCTTGGAATGTAATGTTGAGTATTACTGGAGTTATGATACTTCCAGCATATATTGCATCAACTCTTTATTTATGGAAAATAGCTGCAACAGGACAATTCCCTAAAAATACAACTATTAAAGAAAAAACAGCCCTTATCACAGGAGTTTTAGGAAGTATCTATGGAGCATGGCTTATATATGCAGCAGGGTTAAAATATTTAGTAATGGCTAGTATCCTATTTGCAATTGGAATATTAGTTTTTGATAAAGCTCGTAAAGAAAATAAAGCAGCAAATGAAAGTACATTTACTCATGCAGAAAAAATATTGGCAATAGGGTTGACAATAATAGCGATTATAGCTTTATTCCTATTAATTACTAAAAGAGTCAGTCTTTAGAGCATAGATTAAATCAAATTAAATTAAAATTCGGAGGTTTTACAATGGAAAAAGAAAGTAAAGTACGTGCACCAAGAATCGATAAGACAGCAATCAGTCCTTATGAAAATTACTGTGATGGATATGGAGCTCCAGGAGCTCAAGGAAACGGATATGTTTCTGTATTAAAAGTATCAGTAGGAACAGTAGAAAAAACTGATGACTTTTTATTAGATGGTATAGTATCTTATGACAGAGCTGAAATAAATGATGCTTATGTAGGACAAATAAATATGCTTACTGCCTCATCTTTCTGCGGAATAGCAGGACAAGTATGGGGGCATGATTTAGCAGCTCATGATGATGTTGCAGCTAACAAAATTAAACCAGTTTTAGAAGCTACACAATTTGATGGATCTAAATTACCAGTTTATGATGCAAAACCATTATTAGAAGCAGGAATTGAACTTTTTGGTATTGAAAAAGAAAGAAGATTTACACTTGTTCCAGGAGCTCATACTATTTGTGCTAATAAAGGAGTTACTGCATACAGACCTAAAGAAGACAGACCATTAAAAGAAGGAGAAGCTTATGGAGTATGGTGCTTTATAGCTTTATCACTTTCTGCTGACAGAGATAACTGTGCAGACTTATTTATAGAAGATGCTGGATTATGGACTAAAAATGACAATGCAGAAGAATTAAAAGAATTTTTGGAAGAGCATAGAAAATCAGTTGTATGGTCAGTAGTAAGCTGTGGACAAGATTCAGATGTATTGTTTGAAAGATCATATGTCGGATTTGCTTATACTATCATGAAACCAGGAGAGATTGGAACATCTCTAACATGTGCTCCATATGTAAGCCTTGCAAGAAACGCTGTACCAACAAACGGCTTTAATTCTTTGAATGGAATGACATTAACTGAATGGCTAAAAGATATGAAATTTGATTCACTTGTAGAAAAAAGAAAAAAATCTTGCTGTAATAAATAATTTAAAACAGTGTAAAATCTAAAAAGTATAATTATATTGAGGAGGTTCGCCTCCTCTTTTTTGTTGTAAATAAAAAAA
>OGFC01001499.1_pt1 | contig 13249 bp, 10 predicted proteins | sample 1570841 | NCBI WGS metagenome assembly OGFC01 (sample SAMEA2582137, study PRJEB24529) | metagenome | biome: Human gut stool | place: China | collected 2011 | reverse complement strand
GAAAGCGGAATGGTTTCCGCCGGAAGACGCTCCCCGCGCCTGGCTGCGCGCCGCGAACGGCACGCGGTTCCTCCGGCCGGGCCTGACAGGGCCTCATGAAGACGGCTCTCCGACAGCGCCCGTCGCTTCCCACTCATCCAAACCGGGCGCTCCGCCGCACACGGCGCGCACGCAAGACGGCTCCGGGTTCCTCGCCCCGGGGCCGTCTCGCGTTTTCCTCCTTTATTTCTCTCCCGCTCCCCGGATGATTTCCTTGACCGGGCGGGAGGCCGTACCTACACTGTTGCTCTTTCCATGCCTTGCATGGATGACCATCAAACCTTCTTCGAGGAAAGCCATGGCTCTGTCCAAACTCCAGAAAGGCCTCGTTGGCCTCGGCATCGCCGTTGTCGCAGTCATCGCCGTCGGGTACGGCGGGATGCGCTATCTTGAAAACGCCGTCGTTGACGCCATCCGCACATGGGCGGCCCAAACTCCACAGGATGCCCACGTGGAGCTCGGGGATATTTCCTATACGCTGATGGACAACCATCTTGTCCTCAAAAACGTCCGCATGACGTATGTTACCCCGGCAAAGCAGACCGTGGCCGCTACCGTCGAAACGCTGGATATCCGGAATCCGGGGACCACCCTGCTTTCGCTGATGCGCGACCCCAAGAGCGAAATCAAGGAAACGGAACTTCCCGTAGCCGACGAGATCGCCCTGCACAACCTGTCCTTCGGTCCCGAACCGAACATCACGGTACGGCTCCGCACCTTCAAGGGCGTCGCCATTGAAACCGCCGCCGTCAAAACCCTGATGAGCACCGCCGGTGACGACGATCCGAAAGTGGCCCTGGCGATCATCTACGGTCTTTCGTACAAGGAAGATTCCGCCTCCGGCGTCAAGATAACGAGCAAGGCCCTGCCTTTCTCCCTCTCCACCGATTCCGCCGTCCAGAAATCCTACGCCAAAGGGCATCTGGACTCTTCCGTGACAAACGGGATCGTGTTCACCCTGAGGGGGCAGGACGTCCTGACGCTCGGCGAAATCCGGCTCGAGAACATGAACCTGCCGCCCCGCGACATCATGGAGAAGATTTACTTCATCGCTCCCACCGACATCAACGACGATGACGCGTTCGGGATCTTCCAGAACTTTTTCGCCGGGCCCAAGCCGCTCATCGGCGTCTTTTCCCTGAAGGATCTCAAAACCAGCAGCGTCCTGCTCGATGTTTCGCTGGACAAGCTGAACATCACGAACCCTTCGACCTCCCCCTACGCCCTTGAAGTGTCTCTGGAGCACCTCAAGATGCCCGTGGCCCTCGTGTCGGAACTCCAGCTGCTCTCGGTCATGGGCGTGCCGGAAATAGATGCCAGCGCATCCTATGCCATGTCCTTGCCCAACAAGGACAACCAGTTCAACAGCACCGCTTCCCTCAGCGTCGCCAAGCTCGGTACGGCCGACTTCGCCGTCAAGGGCGAATTCCCCTATGAAGAGTTCTTGGAGATCGTCAATAAAACCAAGAGCGTCGACGATCCCGCCACCGAGGACGCCATTGAAAACTTTGTTGAAAAGAACATCAAGTTCAGCCACATCGAAGCGGGATACGCTGATGAAGGGCTCCTGCCCCGCCTCGGCATCCTCGGCCAGAAGTTCATGGGCCTGACCCCCGAACAGTGTGTGGATATGGCCAAGAAGTACGTCAAGGAATCCCTCGGCGCCGCCGAAGGGACGGAAAACACGGCGAAGCTCATGGAGTACATCGACAAGCCCGGCGCTATCCGCCTCATCTTCAACACGGAAAAGCCGATTCCCGTTGAAGCCTTCGACACGCTGTCAGACACGGATCCCTCCATCAAGCTGGACGTGAACACCGGGCCCAAGACGGCTCTGGAACTGATGGCCGATCTGGAAAAGAAATAGCCCGCCCGATCCGGGACAAAACAAGAGGGGGGAGGATCGGAACGCCTCCCCCCTTTTTCTATCCTGCGGAATCCGTTGACATACGGGATCGCGTGCCCGTAATCGGGTTGCCCGATCCGGGCGCTTTTGGTATGAAAGCAAATTCGGGAAGCCTATCCCGGCAAACCCCGTCTACCTTTATGGAGTCTCCCCCAATGGCAAAAAAGCCAACCCTTACCCCTGAAGAAGCGCGCCAAGAGGCGTTGAAAACAGCCCTCGAAACCATCGAACGCAAATTCGGCCAAGGCGCCGTGATGAAGCTTTCCGATGATGTCCATGTCAAAGTCCCGGTGATCCCCACCGGGTCCATCGGCGTAGACCTCGCCCTCGGCATCGGCGGCATCCCCAAGGGCCGGGTCACCGAAATCTACGGCCCCGAATCCTCGGGCAAAACGACCCTCACCCTGCACGTCATCGCGGAATGCCAGAAGCTCGGCGGGACCGCCGCCTTCATCGACGCCGAGCACGCGCTTGACGTGACCTATGCCAGGCGCCTTGGCGTCAAAACCGACGAACTGCTCATCTCGCAGCCCGACCACGGAGAGCAGGCCCTTGAAATCGCCGACATGCTGGTCCGTTCCGGCGCGGTGGACCTCGTGGTCATCGACTCCGTGGCCGCCCTTATCCCCCAGACCGAACTCGAAGGCGCGATGGGCGAAACGCAGGTCGGCGGGCACGCCCGCCTGATGTCCCACGCGCTCCGCAAGCTGACCGGCACCATCCACAAGTCCCGCACCGCCGTCATCTTCATCAACCAGATCCGTATGAAGATCGGCGTCACCGGCTACGGCAGCCCGGAAACGACCACCGGCGGCAACGCGCTCAAGTTCTACTCCTCCGTGCGCCTCGACATCCGCAAGATCCAGACCCTCAAGGACAAGGAAGAAGCCTACGGCTCCCTTACCCGCGTGAAGGTGGTCAAAAACAAGATGGCCCCGCCCTTCCGCGAAGCCAAGTTCGACATCATCTGGGGCACGGGCATTTCCCGCTCCGGGGAACTCATCGACCTCGGCGTCGACGCCGGCATCGTGGACAAGAGCGGCGCATGGTTCGCCTTCGGGGCCGAAAAGCTCGGCCAGGGCAAGGAAAAGGTCCGTGCCCTGCTCGATGAAACCCCCGAGCTGCGCAACGCCATCGAGAGCCAGCTCATCGAGCATCTGGGCATGAACCCGCGGCCCGTCGTGCACGCACCGGAAGAAACCCTCCCGGACCCCGAAAACGCCCCCGTCGACGACATGGACGACGAAATCTGATCCGATGCGGGGAGGGGCTCCCTCCCCGCCGAACCTTTCCGGAGGCGATGCCGCCGGGCATGGCCTCATCCCCCGATCTCTCCACCTCCCGCAGGAGCCTGTATGCTGACAGCCAATGAAATCCGCCACCGTTTTCTGGAATACTTCAAAAAACACGGGCACACCGAAGTCGCCTCCTCTTCCCTGATCCCCCGCGACGACCCGTCCCTGCTGTTCACCAACGCGGGCATGGTGCAGTTCAAGAAAATTTTCTGCGGACAGGAAAAACGCGACTACGTGCGTGCCACCACGTCCCAGAAGTGCCTGCGCGTGGGCGGCAAGCACAACGACCTCGACAACGTGGGCCGCACCGCGCGCCACCACACTTTCTTCGAAATGCTCGGCAACTTCTCCTTCGGGGACTACTTCAAGGAAGACGCCATCCGTTTCGCGTGGACCTTCATCACCGAAGACCTGAAACTGCCCAAGGATCGGCTCTACATCACCGTCTACAAGGATGATGACGAAGCCTTCGAACTCTGGCAGAAAGTGGCTGGCGTCGCGCCCGAGCGCATCTTCCGCCTCGGCGAAAAGGACAACTTCTGGAGCATGGGCGATACCGGCCCCTGCGGACCCTGTTCGGAAATCCACTTCGATCAGGGGGCGGACATGGCCTGCGGCCCGGACTGCGGCATCGGCAAGTGCGACTGCGACCGTTTCCTTGAAATCTGGAACCTCGTGTTCATGCAGTTCGAGCAGCTTCCCGACGGCTCCCGCGTCCCCCTGCCCCGCCCGTCCATCGACACCGGCATGGGCCTTGAACGCATCGCGGGCGTGTGCCAGGGCGTGCGCTCCAACTACGACACCGACCTGTTCCAGATTTTCATCAACTACATGGCCGAACTCGCCGGTGTCCGCTACCGCGACAATGCCGACAACGACACCGCCCTGCGCGTCATCGCGGACCACAGCCGCGCCATCGCCTTCATGATCGCGGACGGCATCCTGCCCTCCAACGAAGGCCGCGGCTACGTGCTGCGCCGCCTTATCCGCCGCGCCTTCCGCTTCGGCCGCCTCATGGGGATGCAGGAGCCGTTCCTGTACAAGACCGCGCTCAAGGTCGTGGAAGTCATGGGCGAGGACTACCCCGAACTGCGCGCCCGCGCCGACTTCATGGCCCGCGTGACCCGCGAGGAAGAGGAGCGCTTCTCCTCCACCCTCGACAAGGGCCTCTCCATGCTTGAAGAGGAAATGGACGCCCTCGCCGACAGGGGCGAGAAGATCATTCCCGGCGAAACCGCGTTCAAGCTGTACGACACCTACGGCTTCCCGCTGGACATCGTGAACGACGTGGCCGAAAAGCGCGGCTTCAAGGCCGACGAGGCCGGTTTCAACGAATACATGCACCAGCAGAAGCAGCGCGCCCGCGCCGCGTGGAAGGGTTCCGGCGAAAAGGACATCGCCTCCCGTTTCCAGGGCCTGCTTGAAGACGGCCTCAAATCCGAATTTTTCGGCTACACGGCCCTGACCGGGGTGGGCCGCGTCGTGGCCCTGCTCGACGACGACGGCTTGCCCGTCGAAGCCCTGCCCAGCGGCTCGTTGGGCTACGTCGTTACCGATCAGACGCCTTTCTACGGCGCGTCCGGCGGCCAGTGCGGCGACACGGGACTGCTCACCGCTCCGGCTGGCTCGGCCAAGGTGCTCGACACCCTGAAGCCTTCAGCCGACCTCACCGTCCATCACATCGAAGTGGACGGCGGCACCCTGCTTTCCGATCAGGAAGTGGTGCTGACCGTGACCGAATCCATACGCCTCGACGCGGCCCGCAACCACACCTGCACGCACCTGCTCCATGCGGCCCTGCGCCGCGTGCTCGGCGACCATGTGCGTCAGGCGGGTTCTCTGGTCACGCCGGATCGCCTGCGCTTCGACTTCTCGCACATCGCGCCCATGACCCCGGAAGAGCTGGCCGCCGTGGAACGCGACGTGAACGCCGCGATCATGGCCGACTACCCGTTGACCGCCAAGCTCATGGGCCAGCAGGCCGCCATCGACATGGGCGCTATGGCGCTCTTCGGCGAAAAGTACGGCGACACCGTGCGCGTGGTGACCATCGGCAACCCGGATCACACCGAGTCCGTAGAGCTTTGCGGCGGCACGCATCTGCACAGCACCGGCCAGGCGGGCAGTTTCGTCATCCTGTCCGAAAGCGGCATTGCTGCGGGCACGCGCCGCATCGAGGCCGCTACCGGCTGGAACGCCCTCAAGCACGCCCGCGCCATGAGCGAGGAGCTGCACCAGCTTGCGGCCATGCTCAAGACGCAGCCCGGCGGGCTTGTCGCCAAGCTGGACGGCCTCCAGAAAGAAAACCGCGGGCTCCGCAAGGATCTGGAAAAGGCCGCCGCGCAGGCCGCGTCCGGGCAGGGCGGAGATCTCATGTCCAAGGTCGTGGAGATCAACGGCGTGAAGGTGCTTGCCGCGAAACTCGACGCCAGCAACATCAAGGCCATGCGCGAGCTCATGGACGACATCCGCTCCAAGATGCCTTCCGGCGTAGCCTGCATCGCGGCCCCCGTGGACGAGGGCAAGGTGAGCATGATCCTGTATGTTTCCAAGGACCTGCACGGACGCTTCACTGCACCCGCGCTGATCAAGGAAGTTGCCGCGCCCATTGCCGGTTCCGGCGGCGGACGCCCCGATCAGGCTCAGGCCGGCGGCACGAACCCGGCGGGCATTGACGAGGCGATGGATGTTTTGAAGGCGAAGATTGGGGAATAAAAAATCGGGGAGGGGAAACTTTCTGGAGAAAGGGGGAGCACCCCCATGTTTCCCCTTTCCCTTCCCCAAACCTGCCGGCACAGCTTGTGCCCCCCTTTTCCCTGCAAAGGCTTTTGGCCCTATCGAATCCCTGCTCACTCTTTCCATGTAAAAAAGCCGCTTCCTTCTCGTTTTCTGGAGGGAAGCGGCTTTTGTTGTTGAGGGATGAGTTCTCAGGCACAGGGCTCCACGCCAAACCGCAGTACCGTTTTCAGACGTGCCGGATCGGTTTTGCGGGCATCCGAGAGGTAGATTTCCCGGTGGCTGTCCGATGCACGCCGCAACCCGTGTTCCGCGCAGTAGGCTTGCATCATGTTAAAGCTTACGGGTTCGTCGTCGTAAGGGCCGACGTGAAGCATTTGCACACACAAGCCATCGTTCCAGTGCCCGAAAGAGGCCGACGCATAGAGGGGATGCGGTTTTTTCCTGCTTGTCGCGGCGAGGATGCGCTCGGCGAGTTCGTCCGTCACAAAATCCGGCTGGCGGATCATCAGGGTGTAGCGCAGGGCATCCTTGTTGAGGGCCTCTCCCGGCAGCATCGGTTCCGCCGTGTCATACTCCTTCCAGCGGGAACACGGCGTACTCATAGTAGCCTTCGGGGGCATCCCCTTTCTTCGGCAACATCTTGACCGCATATGACAGGGCGTACAGGACGCCTATGGCTTCGAGGAACGCCTCGCCGTTGGGGTTCCCTTCCCCGCGTATCATGAAAAAGGCGTGCTCGGGGACGGTAACCGGAGCAGGAACGGCTTTCGGAAGGTACAACGCTTTTTCGTGCTTCTTCCATTCGTATTTCATAAACGGCTCCCTAAAACACGTCATTCCGGCAAACAGAGCCAAGGTTCCCAAAAGATGAACGGCTCCATCCGGCATTCGCGCAATGCTTGGCGCTGTCGAAGGTCCTACCGTGCGCCTGACGGGGCCGAGCGTACCGGCGGCTCTGCCTTTACTTGTCCCCGGAACCGCGCCGCAGCACGAATTGCTGACATGGATACCCATAGCGGGTGACAAGTTCGGCCTCTTCGAAGCCGAGGCGCTTGTACAGGGCCCGCGGAGCCGCACCGAGCGGATCGTCTTCCCGGTACGTCGTCACGAAGATATCCTGATCGGCGGGGAGCACATCCAGCATCATGCGGACAAGGGCCGAAGCGACGCCCCGCCCCCGCGCCTCAGGATGTACGGCGAGGAAGCCGATGCCGTTGTGCTGATCCGAGAGCACCAGCACGCCGAGCAGCCCCCTTGCATCCTTGGCGCACAGCGCCCGCCGCTCCGCAATGGCTTTCCGCAGATTCCCCCGGTACTCGCCGAGCGACAGCCCGGGGAAGGCATCCCGGACAAGAGCAACCAGATCCATCCAAGCATCAATGTCCGCTTCCGACGCATACCCGACGGCACATTCCTGATTCATGTCTCCCTCCTTTGCGGCGGTACCCGCATAAACGAAAAGCGCAAACCCGAGGGCTTGCGCTTTTTGAGAGTTGGACACCCGGCGAACAACCGTTACCGTTGCTTTCTTTCGAACCTGGCGGGGTTGGCGGCGCCACCGCCGCCCGACTCTCTCGAACCTTCCGTATATAGAAAAGAATGCCGCCTGTCAAACGGAAGCCGCCCCCTGCATAAGAATAAATCAGACGATCATTCCGTTCAAGGCGCGGGGGCAAGGCTCAGGCAGTTCCCCGTAAAAAGCGCACTGCCGTTTGGCATGATACAGCGCCTTGCCCGCCTCCTTGTGCAGGACCTCGAACGCGGCCCCGTCGTTGGGAAACGCGGCAAAACCGATGGAAACCGAAATCGGACAGGGCACATCCTCATGCGTGACGGACGCCACACATATCCGGGGCAGCAGGCTCTCGGCGGACTCTTTTCCGACAATGCCCGGCATAACGAAGACGAACTCATCCCCGCCGATGCGGGAAGCCATATCAGCATCGCCGAGCTGTTCTTGCAGGACGGCACCCATCCGCCTGAGGACAACATCCCCGGCGCTGTGGCCGAACGTATCGTTGATGCCCCTGAAATCGTCGATGTCCACGATGCCGAGGAAAAAGGCCCTATTCTCCAGCCCAAACCGGCTTCAGCCTTCTGACGAGGGCATTGCGCGTAAGCAGGCCGGTAAGCCCGTCATGTTCCGCCCTGCGCTTCAAGTCCCTGTGCGCCAAACGCAACCGCCTTGTCAGCGTATCCCGCTGGAGGCCAGTCAAAAAAGTCTTTATCCTCAACCTGCTGTCGAAATAATGGGCGCAAAAGCCGGAGACGCTGAACACGGCTATATGGATCGCGTCGAACCATGCCAAGGTTGGGGCCTTCGTATGAAAAGCGACGAGGATATGCAAAAGGCAACAGGCATACGTGACAACAATCATCCGCCAGAACCTTTCGGTCAAAAGCTGCGGCGCGGCGGCAAACATGACGGGGAAAATGACGCTCACGCTGTCCGCGTACGCCGCGTTGCCAGTATCCCCTCAATATGGATGCCCGCCAGCAGTATTACTGGATACGGACCATGTTACGCAGGGCTGCATGTTTTACAGCAAAGGCCACCGCCGCATACACTATGCAGCTTGCCAGATAAACATATTTCCCGCCGGACAAGATCCCGAATGGGGTGGCGCACAAAAAAAGCACAACGTTAAGGAGATATCCCGTACACCCCGCCTGAAAACACAGCCGCGCGTCATGAAGCAGCACCGATTCAGGACAAAGCGAAAATTCCTGCTTTGTGAATCCGTACCTGTTGACTATATCGGACAGCCGCGTTTTCAGATCCATCCGTTCCACAGAACTCCCGCGTATTCCCCGCCGTTAGGCATACCGGATCATTTCAAACAGCTTGCGGCGCTGCGTGATGGTGATGTGGTAATACTGATTCTGCGGAATGTAGGTATAGGGCACGTCGCTCGCCCTCTGAAACAGGAACAGCGACAGCAAGGTACGGTTGATGGCCTGGTGCCCGACGATCATGAGCGTCCCCTCGCCGGACAGGAACAACGCCCGCCGCAAGCCGCGGGCCACGCGCTCCTTGAGCATCGCATAGCTCTCACCGTTGGGATAGATATACCCGTACTTATTGTGGGAACGCGCCTCATACTCCAGAGGCATACCGTCGCGCACGTCGGAATAGCGCATCCCTTCGCACACCCCGGCATTGATCTCGTCAAACTCGCTCAGGGCCATGCTGATGGTGTTCGGACGCGAACGCAGCAGCGGCGCGGCCGTCTCGGCGGAACGCTGCTTCGTGGACGTAAAAATGTACGGAAGATCCACGCCGTCGAAATGCGCGGCGAGCTTTTCGGCCTGCTCGATCCCCTTGGCGGTCAAAGACGGATCCCCGCCGAGGCGGCCCTCGCGGTTGTAGTCCGTCTCACCATGCCGCACGAGATACAGATCCTGCACCCAGCGGGAGGAAATGATGTCGCGGATGGCCGCATAATACGGGAGGTCGTTGCTCGGGGCTTCGTCCTGAATGCAGCTGTCCACGGCGTCCACGCGTATCCAGCACCGCTCTTTGCGGACCGGGGTGTATACGCTCTCGTAGTAGGCCAACCGCTTGCGGAAGCTTTCCAGCGCTTCTTCCTGCGTCATGTTGGCAAACTCGGGCAGACGGGTCTTGCGCCGGATGGACGCATCCAGCAACAGCGGATCGTCATTCACGCATTCGATGAACAAGACGGGCCGATCCCGGAGCGTCGCGCTCAGATCCACACGCTGATGCACCGTCCCGTTGGTCGCGTCGATGATGGCGACGTCGCCGCCCTCATCGAGCCATGCGCGGGCGCGCTCCATGTTCTGGTGCGTGATCTGATCCCGCAGCCTCTGGGCGCGCGTGTTGTCGGGATTGAAAAACTCGGCGGAACCGCTTTCAAGGCCGAAAAGCATCCGGCGCAACTCGCCGTTGTTGAAGATCGCGGTACGGATGCCCTGCTGCTCCAGCCCCGACCGGATGCGTTTCGCCAGCGTGCTCTTGCCTCTGGCGGGCAACCCCACCATTGCGACATACAGTTTCATGTCATTCCTCAATTGTCGCGCGCGGAGGCGGACCGCCTCACTTGCGCACGGCGAGCGTTAAACCCGTTGCTGCCGATAGGGGACCAAAAGGCCGCCTTCCCGCACGAGGGAAGGCACATTACGATTTGCGCCGGACACCGATGACGTTGGGCAGCGGAGCCCCCTGGCTTCCGGAAGCCCAGAACTCCGGCAAGGAACGCCCCAGCCAGATCTGGCTGCGGACGGGAGTGCGCAGGAAGAGGCCGGCCAAGCTTCCGCCCTCGGTATACATCACCACCCGGACGTCAATGGGCAATGCCAGCAAGAGCGCCCCGAAGTCCACGCCGGTTATCGGTTCCCGGCACAGGATGAACAAGATGGCCCCCGTGCCGTCACGGCCCACGGCGGAAATGGAGTGCTTCGGGCCGCCGGGCTTCCAGAGCAGACGCCGATCCGCACTGATCATGCGGTAATTCTGCACGACCATACTGTAATGCGGAAGCAGGTTCTCCCAATCGTCCGTGGAACGGTCCAGCAGGTCCGCGCCGGGCAAATCCGGGCTGTCCGGGCCCGCGACGAAAAACGCCCCGAACTTGGACACCACGCGCCCGTTATTGACTGTCTCGCCGGTACGGAGATACCCGGTGCTCGTAACGCCATCAGGCAGATACATGCTGGCATTGATGGCGGCGATCAGGCCCTTGCGCGTGGCCCAGGCTTCAAGCGGCAACGACTGTTTTTCAGAACTCGCCGTTTCCACGGTAAAATCGAAATACGCGGGATCGATGCGCAGGAACACCACTTCAAACGGATCGCCTCCGTCGAATTGCGCGGAAAACAAGCCGAGCTGAAGGCCTTCCTCCAGCTTTTCCCACGGCGGGAGCGTCTCAAAAACCCAGCGCGGCGGAGGTGGGGGAGCCGGCTGTTCCGCGCTCGGCTGTGGCGGAACAAGCGCGTTCTTGATAGCCGTGAGGCCATCCTGCGGCTCGGAAGGCACACCGTCAGCAAAGGCAGGGACGGCGGACAACGCCAGCACGCCCAAGAGGAACAACTGACGGAACACGGCAAACACCCGCGGCGCGAGGCACAAGCCGCGCCCGCTACGGCACATTGCATGTCGTATGGATGAGAAAAGGTGCAACGTCATGATGGTCAGGTCTCCAATGCCCCGAATAGTCAGAGTTTACGGCAATTCCGGCAAAGGCGCAACGCACCCGGGGCCATCCCCTGCCCCAACGCGCGACAAGGCGTTGCCCTTCGCGGAAATCCGGCATAGAATAAAGAACTTGGGATTATGACTGACTTTTGAAACGAGGTTTTCCATGAATATCGGCCAACTCATTGCGGAAAGGGGCAAGCCTTTCTATTCCTTCGAATTCTTCCCTCCGAAAGACCCTGACCAGTGGCCGGACTTCTTCAAGATGGCCGAACGGCTGGCTCCGCTGGAACCGCTGTTCACGTCCGTTACGTACGGGGCGGGCGGCTCCAGCCAGGACGCCACGCTGGAAATCGTTTCCCATCTGAAGAAAGAATTCCAGTTCGAAACGATGGCCCACCTGACCTGCGTCGGCGCGACGCAGGACTACATTACCCAGTATCTCCAGCGCCTGCGCGACAACGGCGTGGATAACGTGCTGGCCCTGCGCGGCGACATCCCCAAGGGGCAGGACATCGACTGGGAAACCGCCGAATTCCGCCATGCCGCCGATCTCGTCCGTTTCGCCAAGGCGCATTATCCCGACATGGGCATCGGCGTCGCCGGGTATCCGGCACCCCATCCGGAATCGCCGAGCTTCGCCAGCGACTGGCGCTACACCGTCGCCAAAATCCGTGAAGGCGCGGATTTCGTGATCACGCAGCTGTTCTTCGACGTGCGCGAATACCTCCATTTTGTGGACCGGCTCAGCGACATGGGCGTGTCCGTCCCGGTCATCCCCGGCATCCTGCCCATCCAGAGCCTCGAATCCATCCGGCGCACGCTCTCCCTGTGCGGCGCGAACATCCCGGGCAAGCTCTATCTCGCCCTTGAGGAAGCCAATGCCAAGGGCGGCGCGGAAGCCGTACGCGAAGCGGGCCTCAAGTTTGCCGTGCAGCAGATCCGCACCCTGCTGGACAACGGCGCGCCGGGCATCCACCTGTACACGCTGAACAAGGCGTCCATGTGCCTCCGCATCGCGGAAGAAGTGGGCGCACTGTAATGGCCGTCGATCTCGCCACCTTTTCGCCCAAGCGCATCCTTGTCTGCCAGCTCAGGCAGATCGGCGATGTGGTGCTCGCCACGCCGTCCATCGAGCTGCTCAAACGGCGTTATCCGGACGCCGAGATCCACCTGCTGACCGAAAAAAAGTGCGCCCCGCTCCTTGAGCACAACCCGCATCTCGGCAAGGTCTGGGCATTGGACAAAAAGGTACTGTCCTCCCTGCCCCAGGAAATCGCGTGGTACTGGCATGTGGCCCGCACAGGGTATGATCTGGTCGTGGACTTCCAGCAGCTTCCGCGCTGCCGGTGGGTAGTGGCCTTTTCCGGCGCCCCGGTCCGCCTCTCCTATACGCCGCCGTGGTATACGCGCCTGCTGTACACGCATTCCTCCGACATGCTCGACGGCTATTCCGCCATGAGCAAGGCCAGCGTATTGCGCCCTCTCGGCATCGAATGGAACGGCGAGCGCCCGCGCGTCTATCTCACGGACGAGGAGCACGCCTTTGCGCGCACCTTGCTCGCTCAGGCAGGCTTGCAGCCGGAACAGCGCCTCATCACGCTGGACCCCACGCACCGCCAGCCCACGCGCCGCTGGCCTCTGGCGCATTACGCCGGGCTGGTCAGCCTGCTTGCTGAGCGCGACGCCTCCCTGCGCTTCCTGCCTCTCTGGGGGCCGGGCGAGGAAGCCGAAATTCAGGAGTTGTCCCGCCTCTGCCCCGCCGGTTCGCTGCTCTTGCCGGAGCGGATGCTGTCGCTGCGGGAAATGGCTGCCTGCATCGCGGAAGCGGATTTGCATATCGGCAATTGTTCCGCGCCCCGGCACATCGCCGTAGCGGTAGGCACGCCGACCCTCACCGTACTCGGTTCGACCACACCGGCGTGGACCTTCCCCTCCCCCGAGCACGCCGACATTGCCCTGAACCTTCCCTGCCAGCACTGCAACCGCAACCACTGCCCCGATCCCCGCTGCCTCACCGGGATGCTGCCCGGCCCGGTCGCGGACAAGGCGATGGAGATGTTGAAGAAATAAGAGAATCGGGGAGGGGAAGGGGAGCCTTTTTCAAAAGGCTCC
>OGFC01001495.1_pt1 | contig 13277 bp, 8 predicted proteins | sample 1570841 | NCBI WGS metagenome assembly OGFC01 (sample SAMEA2582137, study PRJEB24529) | metagenome | biome: Human gut stool | place: China | collected 2011 | reverse complement strand
TATGGGGATGAACTTCTAAAGATGGATTATCTCGATCTGTTTGTTGCTATTATTTACTAATAGACGTCATAGGTCGTCCTATCCATACCTGAGGTTGTTGTAAACCATATAGATAAGCAATTGTAGAAGCAATATCAAACTGCATCATACTTTCCGGAATTTCAAACTTCTCTTTTATGCCTTTTCCACATATAATAAAAGGGGTTTCCATTTCTTCCATCGTACGTCCGCCATGATTATGATTTATTCCGCCATGATCGGCTGTGACGATGATGATTGTATTATCCCAGATGCCAGCTTCTTTTATAGCATTCATAATCTCTCCGACATATCCGTCTATTTCTTCCAGTTTTTGATAATAACCGGGAGTATCGTGTCCTGCATTGTGTCCTGTATGATCCAATGCGTCGTAAACGATATTAAGGAAAGTCGGTTTATGGGATTTTATATAATCGATGGCGTATCGAGCTGTTGCTACACTGTCTTTTTCTGCTTCAATGACATGTTTGTCGTAATTTAGAGCAGTTGTGTCTACTAAATAACGAATACCGTCCCATTCGCAAATATTTCCAATTTCAGCTGTCGGATTATTTTCTCTCAATAAAGAGAAGATAGTAGGAAAAATACCATTTTTATTAATGGCTCTCGATGGCAGATCCGGAACAGCTGATCCCCATTCGCAATAGCCATGGAGTTCGGGACCGGCTCCCATATACATGGATGCCCAATTGGGTGCACTGGAAGAAGGAAGTACGGATCTTTTCTTCAGCGTATAAGAACCATTATCCATGAGATAACGGATATTTGGAATTTGTGCCTTATCTACGCTATACGAACCCCAGGCGTCGATTCCAATTAGTACGATATGCTGAGCCGGTTCTATCTGTTGCTCTTTCTTTTCCTGACAAGAGCATAAACAGATACAAAGCGATATAAAAATGAAATGTAATTTGTTCATGATATCTTTTATTTTAAAATCCACATTAATTTATTGTAATCATCTGAGCCGTCATATTGGCGTTGCACAGCTTCTTCAACGGCTTCTTTGTTATAGTCATATTCCCAGATAGGATACATCCAGCGAACAGGGATTTTATTTTTATCCGTGTTCCGGTTTGTTGCCGGATTGATTGGTAATACTGGATAGCCGGTTCTGCGATACTCATAATAGGCATCCAATGGGTATTGCATATAGTAAGCCAAGTATTTTTGAGTGATGATCTGTTTTAATTGATTTTCAAAATTACCGTTTAGCTTGATGATATCTTTCTGTATATACTGATTAATATATTCATCCGTAATAGGACGTCCGGAATGGTATGTTTCTTCATCAGGAGTATTGTCTGCAATAAATTTCATAGCTGCGCGAATACCTTTATTATAATAGTCAGTTGCATTACCTGTAATCCATCCACGCAGAACAGCTTCTGCCAGAATGAAACATTGTTCCGCATAACCGATACGCACGTATGGTTCTCCGGTAATCAGATCTGTATAGCGGGCGTTTAACGTACAACATGCTCCGTCTGCATTTTGAGATTGAAGTGTAGAAAAATCATCAGCAGGATCCAATCCTATGTATGCATTTTTATCGTTGGCCTTTAATCCGGATGCGATCAAAGTCTCAGCTGGTTTTGCAAAATAGAATAAACGGTAATCGTCGTAGGCTTTCAACGTATCTATTACAACACTGGAAATTGTGCTATACATATAATGTTTAGAAACTGTTTTATTAAACGGATAAATTTGTCCGGCTTTGTTTGAAAAGACCAGCTGGAAGTTATCGTCATTGCTATCCATTAGATTGCCAGAAGAAACGATTTGTGCGAATCTTTCTTTTACACGCAGTTCGCTATGATTCTCTTTCTTGGAGAGGTACATCAATATTTTTAGCCGGAAAGCATCGACTACTTTTTTCCATTTGGTTATATCTCCTTTTAGAATCGGATCGCCTTCAAAATTGGAGGCCGTGGAGAATAAGGAGGCCGATTGCTCCAGATCGTTCACCAGATTGACCATGACACTTTCCTGAGTATCATATTTAGGCTTAACCAAACCTTCTTCTCCTTTTAAAGCTTCCGAATACGGGACGTCTCCTAATTTCATGGAAAAGTAGAATATTTGATAGCTTCGTATGAAGAGAGCTAAAGCTTCATAAGCGGCTTTATCTTTTTCTTCAGCCAGTTCAACCATTTTCAGGGTATTGACTAACGATTTGTAATCTCCGATAGAAGCACGTCCCAATAAGTTGTAATTATAGTTGTGCAGCGACTCGAGCCAGACCATTTGTTTGGCCAGGCAATTATCGGATATGAATCCCGAAGTCGTACCGCCTGTTTCTGTAATCTTTAACAATAAAGGCGTAGCCAATAACGCCGGAGTTACGGTTGTAGCCGAGTTGGGATCGGTGTTTAAATCATCAAAATTTCCAGTACAGGATGTGCTTATAAGAAACAGTCCTATGGCCAAAATATATGCGAATGTTTTCATACGATTTCTAAATTAAAAATTAACTTTAATATTACATCCAAGCATTCTTAGTGATGGAGAGTTTAGGTTTTCCGATGCTTTATCCGGATCAGAGAATTTAAAATCTTTAGTCCATAAGAATAGATTGTTGCCGACAAATGCAACGGAGGCACCTTTCATTCCGATTTTTGAACATATCGTTTTCGGAATATTGTAGCTTAAAGACAACTCTCTCAGTTTGATAAATGTCTGGTCGAGTATATGCTGATGTTTTGCATCCCAAACGTTTCCGGCTCCATGATACAATTTCATATAACCTTCATAGGAAACAGGTCTGTCATTCGGGGCAAATACGCGTGTATCTGATAAGATATGTCCCTGGGAGTCATATTCCACATTACCGGAAACAACTTTAACGCCTTGTCCTATATAATTTGTTTTTCCGTCTACAACTTCATCGTAGCGCCATTGGGTATCGCTGTCTCGATGGGCTCCAGTCATCCATAACGCCTGGTCCATTACAGAATGAGCTACGCCACCCACACGCCCGTCCAGCGTAAATGACAAGGTGAGGTTTTTATATCTTACCATATTGTTAAAACCGAATACCCAATCCGGTTTTTCATAACCGGCTACGCTTTTAAATTGACTTTGGATAGGATAACCATTATCATGGATTATATTTCCATTCGGGTCGCGTTCCCAATCATAATAGCCTAACCAATCCCAGCGCTCTCCAGATTTAACCCAATCATTTTGTGCAGAATATACAGGGTCTATTTTGGAATAGAAATAACGGTCGCGTGCCCAGTTGAATGTAGCATTCCAACCCCAGTCTTTGCTTTTTAGGATGTCGGCCGATATGGTAAGTTCCACTCCTCTTCTGACGTGTTCTTCATCGATATTTATTAATGTATATTCGAATCCGCAAGCATCACTGATTGCTGCTTCTTTAGTCAGATTATAATACAATTTATTGTAGTAAGCCACATCGAAATGAAAACGATTTTTTAAGAAATGAACAGCGGTTCCTATTTCATAACTTCGTGTGGCGCTCGGTTCGACAAGAGCTCCGCGCATTGTTGTCGGATAAGTTGCTCCATTCATGCCATCCCATAAATTCGTGGAGACAGAGTAACTTCGGTCTGTATCATAAACATCCAAATCAGATTTTGTCTGAGTCCACGAACCTCGTATTTTCCAGAAGTCAACCCATTCCGGCATTTTAATAAATTCAGAAGCGACTATACTTCCTGATACAGAAGGATAAAAATAAGAACGTGTTTCGGATGGGAGTGTCGATGACCAGTCATTACGAGCTGTAACGTCTAAGAAAATTGCACTTTTCCATGAAGCAGAAGCTTTAGCATATACACTATTAACCTGTTTTTTCTTGAGTGTACTATATACTTGTGCAGGATCCACGGATGCTTTGAGAGAATAGTATCCAGGAATGGTGATACCATTTGATGTTTTGCCATTCATTAGATCATCCTGGTAGAAATATAAAGTGGTACCGGCGAATCCGTCAAGAGAAAAATCACCCATTTTTTTCTCGGCAGTAATGATAAAATCGTTGTTTACACTATAACCGCCCTTATGTCGTTCTTCATAATATCCTTTTTTGTTCCAACCTCCGTATGCTCCGATCGAATTTCTCCATGTTTCTTTTTCTTTGTATGAATCGACACCTGTTCGAAGAGAAGCCTTTAACCATGGGGTAAATTCGTAACTGGCATTCATGAAAGCATTCACGATATCGTAATCGCTGGAGTGGATGATTTCATTGGCTATAAAATAAGGGTTATCGTACCAGACTTTATTAGGCCAGTTTTGTTCCTGATCCTTTTTATACCAGTAGTTTTTGTAGTCGCGGATATCTAGATCTGTTCCGGTCCAGACCAACATACTATAAATATATCCACCTGTTCCGTATCCGGTCCCTTCATTGTTTGGATAGAAACGTTTGTTATAAGTGAGGCCGCCGTCAAATGAAAAGTTTTTATACTTCATATCGCCTGCTACCGTATAATTCAACTTATTGAGTTTGGTGTTAGGGAACTGGCCTTTATTATAGATATGAGTCAGTGAAGTACGAACACTGCCGTATTTCCCCTTTTGAACTACATTGACGTTGTTATTCGTAACGAAACTAAATTCCAGAAAGTTCTTGAAATTGTTTTTCCCTTTTGAAACGAGCGGCATCTCTCTCCATTCCATATTGGTTGGGTCCCATTGTGTTGCTGTTCGTCCGATATCCATTTTATCGCCCCATACGAAATCTTCTGAATTATATTTTCCGTTCATTCCTGTACTATAGGAAGTCTGGACTTCAGGGAGACGTAAGAATCCGGAGTTGAACATCGTGTTGCTATTTACAGTCACACTTAATCCTTCTTCTTTCCCTCGTTTTGTGGTTACCATGATTGCTCCTGATCCTCCTCGTGAGCCGTAAAGAGCGGAAGCTGTTGCTCCTTTTAATACATCGACTGATTCGATATCATCAGAGGCAATATCTCGTAATGTAATATTACCGTATGGAACGCCGTCCACTACGAGTAAAGGTTCTTCACCACGAAGTTCCAAACTCGGAGCCTCATTGAATTCTGTACTGTTTTGTACGTTCAAACCGGCAATTTTACCAGTTAAAGCTGTTCCTACATCTACCGATTTTACGTTAGCGACGTTGTCTCCCTTTACTTTTTGAACGGCATAGCCCAACGCTTTTTCTTCCCGCTTGATACCCAAGGCTGTTACAACGACTTCATTCAAATTCTGCGTATCTTCTGTCAACTGTATGGTGAAGACTGTCTGGTTGCCAACCTGAATTGTTTTAGATGTATATCCGATATAAGAGATCACTAATGTTGATTTACTCGGTACAGATAAATTGAATTTACCGTCGATATCAGTAATTGTTCCGTTCGTAGATCCTTTTTCCAGCACATTGGCCCCGATGATCGGCTCTCCATTGGCATCGGTAATGGTTCCGGATATATTTTTGATCGTTTGTTGGGTAACCGCACTGACCAATACCTCTTTCGGTGAAAGAATAATACTCTTATCCAATACTTTATAACTGATATCAGTTCCGTTAAACAACTGTTCCAGTACATTGAATACGTTCTTCTTCTTACTTTTGATGGAAACGACGCGATTGGTGTTTACCTGTTTGTTGTTATAGAAGAAATGAAAATCCGATTGTTTTTCGATTTCATCTAATACGTCCTGTACCGTTTTATTATTCACGTTCAGGGTTAAAATTGCCGATTGGCTGTAGCTCTCGGATGCGTATGCCAATCCTATGCATACAAATAGCATTATTACGGTTAGTCTCATACATAATGGTATTTTTTTCAGGACAATAAACAGTGAATTCACCATCCTGAAATGTTGGATGCTAAAATAATTTGTCATAGATTTGTAAGTGATTTTAGAGTTAAAAAATTCATTTGCTAAAGCTTGTCGCCAAACAAGCCTGCAGTTGGTTTTCATACGGGAAAATACGCCAATATTTTTCCGTATGTTTTGTTTTTAAGGAGGTACTGTTACTTTCATACTGTATTTACTTAGGTTACACAAATAATTAATATAGTTCAACAATTGTTTTTTCTGAGATATTGCCTTTGTCCTGACTTACATCCGGATCTATAAACTTATACTGGATGCCGGATGATAACCGGAAATGTTCAAGAATAAGCGTAAGGTGCTGTCCGCTGAAAGTTCCGGTGAAAGAATTTTCATACAACAGATCGTTTTTTACGATAAATTCGGTATTGAAACGTTTGCTCAATATCTTCAAGGCCTCTTCAAAGGACGTGTTTCTAAAAATAACGAGTCCGTCTTTCCAGGCTATTTGGGTCGGGAGATAAGACGTATTTGTCTTGATTCCTTTTGTCTTTATATTATAAGATACTTCATCATCCGGTTTCATAAGAAATGACTCTTCGTTATTCTCCCGGTTCCGGAAGGATAGCCTGACTGAACCGGAAACTAAAGAGGTCGTCACCTGGTTACTCTCTTTATATGCTTCTATATTGAATTCTGTACCCAGCACCTCGGCTCTCAGGTCGAAAGGCGTATTTACGATAAACCTTTTAGACTTGTCTTTCTGCACGGAAAAATAGGCTTCTCCATCCAATTCGACAGTGCGGGTGTCGCCGGTAAACTTCTGGGGATGCTTTAAATAAGAACCGGAGTTTAACCATACTTTACTTCCATCCGGCAAATTCAGGGAGGCAACCATGCCGGGGTTCGTTTTTACTTCAATATATTCGACTGGGTCTTTTTTAGTAACGAAATAAACCGTACTAATCAGTAATGGTAAAATAAGAATGGCTGCTACTCTCTGGAACCAGACAAGATAATTCGTCTTATTCGGTTTGCGGAATCTTTTCTTTACATGCTCCAACGCATCTGCTGAATTTACTTCTTTTATCGTATTCAGTGTGTCGATCGCCATATAGATGTACTGAACATCCCGGCCCAGTTTCCGATTCTCTTCAGACTTCTGTAACCATTGCTCTACTTCCTGCTTTTGATCAGCGGAAAGTGAACCTGTATAATAGTTCAGAAGTATCTGTTCGTCTATATGTTTTTGTATCTCCATTTTGTCTCCTTTATAATTAAGACTAACGAATTGGGAAACCTCCTAAACGGAAAAGCATTTTTTTTGTAATAATTTTTTAGCAGCAAAAACTAAATACTCCTGTAATAGGTAAATGTGTTGAAAAATGTTATTTTTGCATGAATAATCGAATATGTTTTACTGATACTTAATACACGGTTTGCTATATGCTTTCAAAAATCACGGATAATACAACTGACGAGGTTCTTTTTGAAAAGATCCAGGTTGGTGATGTGAAAGCATTCGATATTCTGTTTATGCGTTATTATCCCTTGTTGTGTGCCTATGCGAAACAATTTGTGGATTTTGATGACGGGCAGGAGATTGTACAAGATGTGATGGTTTGGTTCTGGGAAAACAGTAGTATGCAGGTTATTGAGTCTTCCCCAAAAAATTATTTGTTCAGGGCGGTAAAAAACAGATGCCTTACGTTGATAAACCGTAATGAGCTGAAACAGCGGGTTGTCACTTCTATGTACGAGAATCAGCAATCACAATATGAAGATCCGGATTTCTATGTAGTGGAAGAATTGACCCGGAACATAGAAGCTGCCCTGTCCCGTCTGCCGGAAACTTACCGGGAAGCTTTTGAGATGAATCGCTTTCAAAGCATGACTTACAATGAGATTGCAGAAAAACTGAATGTATCGTCTAAAACAGTCGATTACCGTATTCAGCAAGCATTGAAACTCTTGCGTGTGGAATTGAAAGACTATTTGCCGTTGTTAATGGCTTTAGTCAGAATTGTCTGAAACATTTCCGGCTAAAGCCATCTTATTATCTTATAAACTTTTCATCCATTCTTCCGCTTTGGCCAAAGCTTCCGGTTTACCGATGTCGAGTAATCGCAGATTTTCAGCTGCATAAGCATGGATATTCGCTTTGGCACAAATAGACAGATAGAAATTGATGATCGGGAATTTACCCGTCCATTCCTCCATCCAGTCGAATATCTGCGGAGATAATACATGGATACCGCTGAAAGCATATTCATTATATAACTTCGGGTCGAAGTCAGGGTAATAAGATTTTACCTCTCCGGTTTCATGGTTTCTCCATCCGCACAGACGGTTCTTGTTGTTGAAAAGAAGGTAACGCGATGTGTTCCGTTTGCTGACCAGTAGGGTGGCTAACGGGTTTGTTTCCAGGTGACAGTTGTATAACTTTCTCAGGTCGACGTTCGACATGATGTCGACGTTGTGCACCAGGAAAGGTTCGTTTCCCTGAAGAAATTTAGCCGCATTCTTTATGCCTCCTCCCGTATCGAGAAGATATCCCCGTTCGTCAGATATATGGATCTGGATACCGAAGTTGTTATTGGCGGCCAGAAAATCAATGATCTGGTCTCCCAGATGGTGAATGTTAATAACGATCTGGTGAAACCCTGCATCCTTCAGCTTCAGGATCACGTGTTCCAACATGGGTTTTCCGTTTATCGGTATCAATGCTTTAGGGGTATTGTCGGTCATCGGTTTGAGGCGGGTCCCCATTCCGGCTGCGAAAATCATAGCTTTCATAATATTGCGTCAAAGATTTGTTCTATATTTTGTTCCCTGTGGGTCAGGTCTACTTTCACTCCGAACTTGGTATGCAGATGCTCTGCCAGATGTTGTGCCGAATAAACGGAACGATGTTGTCCGCCGGTACAACCGAAGGAAACCATCAGGTTTGTAAATCCACGGTCCAGGTAGCGTTTCACCGAGGCGTCCACAATGTTATATACATGCTCGAGGAACTGCGTAATTTCACCATCTTCTTCCAGAAAACGGATAACCGGTTCATCGAGCCCCGTAAAGTGATTGTATCGTTCATATTTACCCGGGTTGTTAATGGCCCGGCAATCGAATACGAAGCCTCCGCCGTTTCCGCTCGGATCGTTGGGTATTCCTTTTTTATAGGAGAAACTGACGATCTTTACTTCCAGCATCCGCTTTTTTATATCGTCCCTGAATTGTGTCAGTCCGGTCAGTTCCCGTAAAACGGAACACAGATAAGGATATTCCGGATACTCATTCTTTAATAACTGGCGCAGGTTATTGATTGCGAAAGGAACACTTTGGATGAAATGTGGTTTCTTTTCAAAATATCCCCGGAAACCGTAAGCGCCTAATACCTGTAAAGTTCTGAACAGGACAAAATGACGTAGCTGGCTGAAGAAATGTTCTTCATCTACATCTGTATATTTTCGTAAAGCCTGCAGATAATCTGCAAGCAATTCATTTCTTAAATCTTCGGGATAATTGGCTTTGGCTTGCCAGAGGAAAGAGGCTACGTCGTAATAAACCGGCCCTTTCCGTCCACCCTGAAAGTCGATGAACCAGGGTTCTCCGTCTTTCACCATAACATTACGCGACTGGAAGTCCCTGTACAGGAACGTAGGAGAAGTGTCACGCAACAGGACATCGCTCATTTTCTGAAAATCATCTTCCAGACGGTCTTCCTGAAACTCCATGCCGGTAGCTTTCAGGAAACAGTATTTAAAGTAATTCAGATCCCAGAGGATGGAACGTTGGTTGAATTCCGGCTGGGGGTAACATTCATTATAATCGAATCCATCGGCTCCTGCATACTGAATGGAAGGAAGCATCGTGATCGTTTTATGTAACAACCGGCGTTCTTCTTCATCGAAAACACAACTTCTGCGCCCTTTTTCTATGGCGTTGAAAAGCATGGTGTCTCCCAGGTCTTCCTGCAGGTAAAAAGAATGATCGTCAGAGTGATAATGTACTTCCGGTACGGAAATACCTTTTTCTCTGAAAAATCCGGACATATAAATAAAAGCTTTGTTCTCTTCCTGGGAAGATCCGCTGACCCCGATTAAAGTTTTAGGCCCCGATATTCTGAAATACCTGCGGTTGGAACCGGATGAAGGTAGTTCGGTCACGTCTTCTGCCTGTGAACCAGTATATTCGTAGTAGAGTCTTTTTAATTCTTCTGTTACCATATTTCGTTAATTACGGCACTAAGGTAAGTCTTTTTTGTCAGGGGAGGAAACTTAATTAAAAACATTCACTTTCGCGATTGTTTTTTATGCCGATGTAATCGGAGTTACTATACGGACAAATTCAGATTACTATGGCGACTAATCAGTGGTTGATAACCGTCTGCCGTATGGTTGATAATTGTCGGCCGTACGGATGATAACTGTCGATCATATGGCTGATAATTATCAGCCACTAAAAAGTAAGGGAGGAAAATGATATGAGTAAGGGTGGAAAGATACGTAATATCGGTGTGATTTTATATGGAAAGCGGTATCTTTTTACTTCAGTTTAGGAAAATGGGTGTATACATTATTGAATGTTTGTATAAAGAGTGCATTAATAGCGGTCGAAACATGTTGGCATTAAAACAACTAGTTTTGTACAATATACGTGATTATAAGTATCTTTAGCGTTTCTTATAGCAACTCCGAATTGAAAATATCCTATCTTTGTCGTTAGTATTAATAATATGTATAAACCAAAAGGAAGAATATATGAATAAAAAATCTACTCTATTAGCCGCTGCTTTGATGGCGGTAAGTTCGTTTATGGCAAATGCTGCGGGAATAACTCCTGATAAATGCGAAAAGGGGAATTATTATTATCTGATGGCTACAGGCAATAAATATCTTGCGTTAGATAACGCTAAGACAGATAATGTTGTTATAGAAGAATTTGCAACTGAAGCTGACAAAGCAGAAGATATTGCATCTCGTGATTTAGCCTTGTGGGAAATCACTGAAATAGAAAAGACTGGCTCTTATTTGATAAAGAATAAGAAAACAAGGGCTATTTTGTCTTTTAACCCGGAAAGTAAAGATGCAGTTTTAGAAGAAGGTGCTTATCAATGGAATATTACAGAGAGTGGTTTAACTGCTAAATATGGCAAAGATAAGACGTTGACACTTCGTCTGGATGGTGATGAGATTACATTTGAAGAAGGGAAGAGTGAATTAAAACTGGATATTATTCAACCGGAAAAGGATATTGTTTTAACAGCGGAATATCTGAAGCCTGGTTTTAATTCGTTTAAACTTGCTTTTAATGAAGCATTTCAAGATGAGATCTTCAAAGGGAATGAGTTGATTTTTGCAGATGACATAGATAATCCAGTATTTGTCACTTTGCAGATTAAAGGAAAAGAAAAAGCAGAAAATGGAACTCCTTTATTTATAGGTGTAGATACTCTATCTATGAAGCCGTCTAATGCAACAGGAGCTTTTGGGGCTGAGTTTAAACTGGATTCTGTTTATGCGAAGGATGCGCTTCATACTATTGGTAATAAAAACTTTCAGAAGTTTAAGTTTAAAGTTAATTTGCAGAATGATGCTTTATCAATGTATGTATTAGGTGCTCCTGATATTGAAAATAAATTAGAGAAAGAAGTTCAATATGCTCGTGTTGTTTATGTATCTCTTTTAGGAAAGAACTATTTAACAGTAGGTGATCCAGAAAAAGAGGGTATTTATGACGGTCAAGGTGAAATTCCCTCAATTTATGTTAAAAAGGAATCTCCTGTGTCTAATCTTAAGAAAGGCGTTTATTTCCTGAAAAGTGCTAGCAAAGATAAAGACGGAAAAGGTGGGCAATATGTCATTAAAAATGATAATCAGTTGAAGTTTATGGATGCCAATGAAAAGCCATCTAAATATTTATTAGAAGGTCAGTGGTATCTAAAACCTGAAACGGGCTTATATAGTGGTTTGTATAGCCTTGTTGACAGAAAAGATGACTCTAATATCTTGTTAAAAGGTGAAGTGCTCAAAGTGGAAGGCATGGAGAATACATATACTTTTGGTGCAAGTGCAGATTCTATCACCTTAGAATTGCAAGACGTTGATTTGAATAACAAACATCTTGGTTCTGCTTATTTTTCAAAAAAAGAACTTGCTGACAATGGTTATGTATTGAATAGTATTCCGACAGGCATGACAGAAAGTGATTTATATGTTGTTGCTTCAGATGCTGCGTTGAAAATTGCAAATGGAGATCAGGCTAATGCATTTACATTTAAGTTAGATTCTGTTGATATAGAAAAGATGGCTGCAGGTGCTCTATCTATAGGCGATACTATAGATATTGTTTCTTATAGTTTGAAGAGTCGATTTGGTGAAGAGCATATCATTAATGCTGAAGAACAAATTAAATTAGGAAAGACTATTACTCCTGCTGAATTTCAGTTTATATCTGATTATACAGGTAGTAAATATGAAATGAAGATAGTGGATGCTAGTGTTGCTAATAAATATGTATCAGCCGATTCTAAAACATCCGATTTGAAGCTATCTTCAGAAATAGCCTATTTCAAATTGTTAGAAGAAAAAGCACCTGTATATGGCACAATCGAAACAGGACACAAGCGCTTTGTTTCAGACGCAAAATCTCTGACTATGAATCCATTGAATTTATTTGCAGAGGCAAAACTAGAAGGACAGGATATTCTTAAGTCTACTTATGAAAAAGACAATTTCAGTTTGTGGACGATCAAATCAGATGCTTCAACTCCAGAGAAACCATTGTATTTTATTACAACTTCTTTGCCGACTGATCCTGAAAAACCGGAAGGTGATAGAACTCGCTACTATATGGCTTCTGATTCAGAGAATGACCGTGTGAAATTTGTAGCTGAAAATACAATCAAAGACATAAAGGATAATGTTGAAAATCCAGCTTTGTTTGCTTTGAGAGTGACAGAAAGTGGAAATTATCTGCTGGAAAATCAGATGAAAAGTAGTACACCATACGTTGGTATCGTAAACAATGTTGTTGTAATGGCTGAGAATGGAGCAGAGTTCTCAGTTGAAACTGCTCCGGCTCCTGTTGCTAACGAAGAAATCGAAGCTCCTACCACTGTAAAGGTAATTGGTGGTGTTGGTGAATTCAGTATCCGTAACGCACATGGAAAGAAGATTACTGTATCAAACATCCTGGGTCAGACAATCGCTACCCGTATTGTTTCATCTGATTATGTTACAGTTCCGACTACAAGAGGTGTTGTGATTGTATCTGTAGAAGGTGACAAGGCTTACAAGGTGATTGTGAAGTAAGAATTACCTGATATATAAATAAAAAGGCTGGCTCAAATTTTCTGAGTCAGCCTTTTTTTATGAGGATATATGATAAGTCTTTATTCTTCCGTGTTACTCTCTAGTTTATTCTTCAAATAAGCGATCCTGTTTGTTGATTTATCTTTTTCT
>OGFC01001494.1_pt1 | contig 13301 bp, 8 predicted proteins | sample 1570841 | NCBI WGS metagenome assembly OGFC01 (sample SAMEA2582137, study PRJEB24529) | metagenome | biome: Human gut stool | place: China | collected 2011 | reverse complement strand
GCCGTTGTACCAAAGTACCAAGGCTGGCGCTGTTGATGATTTGTTCCATGGACGCGGAAAACCGGACTCATAGAAGCGAATTGCAGCCATCTGGTGTAGAGCTCCGGACTGGGGTTTTCAATGTTCCCGGAGTTCTGGTTGAAGCCGCCGCCATCGCTGCCCCACTTGGGCTGCCCGTTATTGATGGTGGACAGCATCGCGGCTTTCTGCTCGTTCAGGCCAGCCGCCCAGGATACCCGTTCTCCCTTGTAGAACTGGGTTGCCACATCGCCAGACCAGATGCTGGTAGCATACCTCTGCGTACCGGGATAGTAATTGCGTGCAGTCTGCCAGACACGGATGCTGTCATCGGTATATTCCCGCTGCCCTTCATACATAGCCTGAGAAATAAAGGCGGTGGTAAAGTTACCGAACCAGTAATCTGCACCATTTGAGGAGACCTTGTCCGTCTCATCGTTCCACCATCCAACGATGCCCCGATCGAAAGCATCCTGAGAGTGGAGCCACCACCAGTTCCGTTCTGCTGCTTTGTAGGGATCGATGCTGCGCACGGTCACAGGCAGGAAGTAGTCTGTGTATTCATAGTGGCCCGGATAGAAGTAGTCTCCGGCCTCTGCGTCCACACCTTGTTCAGTCGGTGTTCCGTCAGAGAGCTTGGTCACCACACGGGGCTTGGTGATGCCAATCATCTTAATACCCTTGGATTCCATATCCTCCCTTAGCTGCGTGGAGGCCGCAGAGGGGAAGTTATCCGTATTCCAGGTGAATTCCCCGTAATTATCATCGCCATAACGTTTCCAGTCGTAATCAAAAGCATAGCCATCAATCGGAATATTCTTGGCCCGGTACAGCTCTACCATTTCATAGAACTCGTCTTCGTCGATATCCCACTCAAAGTTGGAGAATCCCAAAGACCACTTTGGCATCATGGGAGATGTCCCTGTGATTTTGGAGAAGCCGGCCATAATCTCCTTCGGCTCTCCCAGCATGATGAAATATTCTACGTCTTCTTTCTCGTAGCGGCGGCCCTCCGCTGGCGTTCCCCCATAATAGAATTCCATCTTGCGGTCGGTGGAGTTTGTATAGGGATAGCCGCCGTCAGAGTCCACCAGAATACCATATCCGGCAGTTGACCACATAAATGGGCCGCCGGAATTTCCCTGCTGCCCTGCTGCGGCCGTAGAGCTGTTGTCGTTCCGCAGAAGGTTCCCATTATCGCTGAAGCAGTCAAATCCATGAATACCATACATATTGCTGGATTCAGCGCGTACGAAGCGCACCCCGTCGTGGTAGATGCCTCCGCTCTCTGGTTCCCAGAACAGCGTAGTTCCGTCGGCCTGCATCGCCGTCATGCGGCATGGTGTACGGCTGATTTCAATGCGCATGCCGTCTGTCTGGATCACAATGGGATCGCCGGTAATGTCGATTTCCGTTGCCGTAGTGGTATCCCAAGTAAGCTCAGGGTCAATAATCGGGGTGTCTGGGCTGGGTTCCACAGACTCTGGCTGGTAATCTACCCGAAGGATATTGTCTTGGCATACTTCCAACGTAAGCAGATCTGACGCGCTCCCGCCGCTGTCAATCGTCAGTAAAAGCGTATTTCCATCTACTGCGGCGTCCGTCACATTTCCGAGCGCCTCCGATGCGGCCGAAGCAAGCGGAAGGCCCGTAAACAAGGTGCCCAGCATAGCGGCCGTCAGCAAGAGGGCAAGCAGCCGTTTTCTTATCGTCCGCATACAGTTCCTCCTTAATAAGACAACAGGGAGGTGCATAGGGAAGCCCCATGCACCTCCCTGTGTTGGTTCAAGTCGTCACTGATTCCGAAGTGAGATACAGTCTAGGTTGATTCCGGCGAAGTTCCCCGCCTGATAGGAAATTGTAATTGTATTTTGCCCCGACACCAATTCGACAGGAACAGATACTGTGTTCCAGCTATCCCAGTCTTGCGTTTTCGGCAGATCGAGCACTATGGACTCTCCGTTTACAAGCAGAGTCCGCTGGGCCGCCTCAGTCCCTGCAGAGTAGCGGACGTCCAGCAGAGCGGTGTCGCCGTCAGAGTTCACAGTAAATGTGACCGCACAGCCTTCAGAGGCAAACTGGTCCACAAACCCCTCACCATAATAGCCTTCGTGATCTGTGTTTACGGCTACATTGGCCTGCTCCGCATGTTCCGCTTCATAGGGAGCCTGATAGATCCCCTCAATCTCAATTTCAGAAGCGTCACCGGCGGCGGTCTTGATATAGACCAGCTTCTCGCTGCTGCTGTAGTAATAGGCCGTCTGAGCAGCTTGGAATTCATCCAAAGTAGCAGCACGCTGGATGGCCTGCCCGTTGACCGTGACACCAGTCGGCTCCGTGCCGAACACTTGCGTAGTGACCGGAATAGCGGCAGCGGGGATAGAGACGGATACCGAGCTGTTCTTAAAGTCCTCGCTGGCGCTTACGGTCATCGTGGACCGGTCGCTGTGGACAAGTGTATAGCTACTATCACCCTTCGGGTATACCCGGAAAGTCAGATTCGTGTAGTTGTCCACATCGTTGCCGATGGAGCCGCCCAATTCATAATCTTCGTTGAGATTCATGGGAATAATGCTCCCATTGCGAACGTAGACAGGGATAGAATCTACATCGCAGTAGTAATTCTTTGTGCCGCCTCCGGCGGTGAGAGCGTTGTGGAAGAAATCAATCCACTCGCCTTCGGGCAGATAGATTTCCTTTACGGTCTGCCCCTCTTCGAGGACAGGTGCCACAAGAAGCGACCGGCCAAACATATACTGCTCTTCTAAGTCGTAGGCTTCCGGATCCTCCGGGAAGTCGATCATCATGGCACGCATCAGCGGGGTGCCATCCTCTGTGCACTGCTGTGCCTCACTATAAATATAGGGCAGAATGTTCATTCTGGTATTCACATAATACCGGAACGTGGGGATGATGGTATCATCTCCGGTGCGCTCCTGCACATTCCAGGGACTGCGCTCCTCGCTGGGGCTGGGATTTGCCTTCTCGCTATGGAACTGCATGATAGGCACAAACGCCGCTGCCTGGGTGCTGCGCTTGTACAGCTCTGCGGTTGGGAAATCGCCGGTGAATCCAGCCAGATCCCATCCCCAGAATGGGATGCCAGAGATACCAGCACTTAAACCGGCGCTGATCGAATCTTGAAGCGCATCAAAGGTGGAAGACTGATCGCCAGCCCAGAATACGCCGGTGGACTGGACGCCTGCGGTGCCGGCGCGGCTGAAGGTCATACCGGTACCGGTGTTTTCCTCTGTAAAGTCGTAATACGCTTCGATATAGGCATTCGGATACTCATTGCGCATTTCCAGGCCATCGCTTCCGTCGTAGAAGGAGGTATTGCGGCCCCAGACCATTTCACCGCCATCGGTCTTGAAGCCATCAATTCCAATATCATCGAACAGGTAAGCACGCTTAGACATCCACCAGTCCACCGCGTCCGGATTGGTGAAGTCCAAAAGCAGGCTATTGCCGAACCACCCGGAGGATGGGATACGGTATTGGCCTCCCTCGCCGTCTCCGACGGCGTAGCCTTGCTCAATCATGTATGCCTCGTCATTGTCCTTCTGCTCCCAGGCATAATCGGTGTATTTGAGCACAGGAATCTGCCACAGCAGCACCTTCATCCCATTGTCATGGATGGTATCCACCATAGAGGCGGGATCAGGCCATTTCTCGCTGTAGGTAAAGTCACTGCCGGAAAACGCCTCTCCGCCCGGCCTTGCCGTATAGGTGCTGTCATTGAAGATATAGAAGGTGTTTTCGTCGCTCCACTGTTCCAAGACCACTACAGAGGCCGGAATGTCATAGGCCTCTGCGTTTTCTACGGCCGAAAGCACCTCGGACTGTCTATCCCACTCATTGGCGGACATCCAAAGCCCAAATGCCCATTTGGGCATATCCTGGGGCTTCCCACTAAGCTCGGAATAGCCGCCAATCACCTCTTCCGGCGTTCCGCTGATAATATAATAATCCAGCACAGGATCATCACCAGAGGTATTCACGGTAAAGGTATACTGGTTCGGATCGCTGTCTGCCATATCGAACTGAGCGTAATAGGTGGAATCAAGATACAAGCCGTATCCCTTGCTGGAATAAAAAAACGGTACGGCCAGATAGCTTCTTTCGCCCTGATTCTGGTACTGGTTATAAACGTAAATATCCACCGTTTCTCCACGCTTTTCAATTCCGTTATAACGCTCCCCAAATCCGTAAAACTTTTCACTGGAAGGCGATTCATACCTGCCACGGAAATTTTTCACGAGGCCGGCGCCATCCGTCAGCCAGGATAGCTCGCTGCCAGTGCCTCCGTTCTGCGTCAGAAGTTTGCCGGTATCCAAATCCCGCACTTCCACGCCGTAGGGCGACTTTGTAACCGTCACTTCAAGTGCGCTGGTGGAAATAATGATGCTATTGCTGTCCTCTTCAATACTGTAGTCAGCAGCCCCTGCCTCGAAGGCCACATCTCCCAGCGGGGAAAACTGGAAGCGCAGGACATCAGCAGATGGGAAGCTGAGTCCCAGCTTAGGCGTGGAATCTCCTTGGTCAGGCGTTACATTCAGAACAACGAGACCCTCTTCCTGCGAACCGAGTTCTACAGACTGCGCGCTTTCCCATTCCACTACGTGGAAAGAGAAGGGGCCGATAGACTGCGTGTTCTGCCCGTCTTTGTCTGCATAAACGGTGTACTCTATAACATCGCCCTGTGCAAAGGGGCCGATGGCAGCTTCCCAATAGCTGTTATTCCCATCGTTGTACTTCCATTCCGCGCCGACATCCTGCTGTGGCTCTCCGTTTTTGGTATAGGTAAGCCATACAGACTGCCCCGGTTCGATAGGCCATGTTGTGCTCTTGATATAGATCATCTCACCGGCGATGGGAGTCAGAGGGTATATCTCGGTGGGTTCATGGTCATAGAGATCATCAATGCCATAGGGATTGTGCCATATTCCGTCCAGGGCGAATGCCGGGGTAACCAAAGAAAAACATAGAAGCAATGCTATACAGACTCGAAAAATCTTTTTCAATGCGCAATCCTCCCTTTTTCTTTCGGTAAAACAGTCTGCTTCAGAGTTCCATCGCTCACCTCCTCTGGGTGCGGCTTGTCCGGGCGGTTCTACAAATCGGCGGAGAGCAATGCCCTTAGTACATCAGGTTCTTCTCGGTCTCAGGGTCAAAGAGGTGGATAAGGTCGGGGCGGAAAGCAAAGTTGATCTCCGTGCCGTAGGGGATGCCGGCCCGGTGCTCGGCGGGCAGGTCGGTGGTGGGGATGCGCAGCACCACGTCGCGCCCCACGGCGTTGACGTGCAGGTACACCTCGCTGCCCATCATCTCGGACACGTCCACCTTGCTGGACACGGTATCGGTGCCAGGGGCGGCGGCAAAGGCGATGTGCTCGGGACGGATGCCCACAGTCACCTTGCGCTCGCCCACGCCCTTCCCGGCCAGCAGCTCCTGGGCCTTGCCGCCCAGCACCACGGTGGCCTCGCCCACCTTGAGCTGGTACTTGCCGTCCTTCTTCTCCAGCTCACCGTCGAAGAAGTTCATCTGGGGCGAGCCGATGAAGCCGGCCACGAACAGGTTGGCGGGCTGGTCGAACACCTCCTGGGGGGTGCCGATCTGCTGGATGAAGCCGTCCTTCATGATGACGATGCGGTCGCCCAGGGTCATGGCCTCGGTCTGGTCGTGGGTGACGTAGATGAAGGTGGTGTTGATGCGCTGGCGCAGCTTGATGATCTCCGCGCGCATCTGGTTGCGCAGCTTGGCGTCCAGGTTGGACAGCGGCTCGTCCATCAGGAACACCTGGGGATCACGGACGATGGCGCGGCCGATGGCCACGCGCTGGCGCTGGCCGCCGGACAGCGCCTTGGGCTTGCGGTCCAGGTACTGGGTGATGTCCAGAATCTCGGCCGCCTCCCGCACCTTCTTGTCGATCTCCTCCTTGGGTACCTTGCGCAGCTTCAGGGCGAAGGCCATGTTCTCATATACGGTCATGTGGGGGTACAGGGCGTAGCTCTGGAAGACCATGGCGATGTCCCGATCCTTCGGCTCCACATCGTTCATCCGCTTGCCGCCGATGACCAGATCGCCCTCGGAGATATCCTCCAGGCCGGCGATCATCCGCAGCGTGGTGGACTTGCCGCAGCCGGAGGGGCCGACCAGGACGATGAACTCCTTGTCCGCAATCTCCAGGTTGAAGTCGTGAACCGCGGTCACCTTGTTGTCATAGATCTTCTTCACATTCTTCAGGGATACAGTTGCCATGTTCAGGGCCGTAAGGGCAATGCCTCCGCAAATACCCTCTTGCCCGCAGAGAGCGTCACTCTGCGGACGTTACGGCAGGTCTCCACACTGCCGCACCGCCGGCCCGGCGGGCGTTCCTCCTTTTTGACCGCTCCTCCGCCCTATGAAAATGGAGTAGGGTCGGAAGGCTTGAATTTTGGGGCGCACGTTTACCGGCTGACCAGCTCGCCGCGGAAGAAGACGTCCTTGACGTCGAGATTTTGATCCAGAACCACCACATTGGCCCGCTTGCCAGGCTCCAGACTGCCCACCCGGCTGAAGATGCCGATGGCCATAGCCGGGTTGACGGCGGCGGCCCGCACGGCATCCGCCAGGGGGATGCCGAAGGATACAGCGGTCTTCATGCACTTCATCAGGTCGGTGACGGAGCCTGCCAAGGTGCCGTCGCTCAGGGTAGCCCGGTTGCCCTTGACCTGAACGGCCTGACCGCCCAGGGTATAGTCGCCGTCAGGCATGCCGGCGGCCCGCATAGTATCGGAAATCAGGATAACCCGCTTGGAGCCGAACATCTTGAACACGGCCCGCACCACCGAGGGGTGGATGTGCACGCCGTCACAGATGAGCTCCACATTGCACAGGGGGGTGTCCAGGGCGGCTCCCACCACGCCGGGGGCCCGGTGGCTGAAGGCCGGCATGGCGTTGAACAGATGGGTCACCTGCCGGGCCCCCAGACGGAAAGCCTCCATAGAGGTGCCATAGTCCGCCGTGGTATGGGCGATGGACACGGTGACTTCTCCCTCCACCGCCTCAATAAACTCCATGGCACCCGGCTCCTCCGGGGCAATGGAAACGAGCTTGACCAGTCCCTGGGAGGCGGCCATCAGGCGGCGGAACATAGCCACGTCGGGGGCGTGGAGCCACGCGCCGTTCTGTGCGCCCTTTTTGGCCATGGAGAGGAAGGGTCCCTCCAGATTGATGCCGCAGAGGGCGGCGCCGGGCTTATCGGCGGCCCGATGGGCGGCGGCCACCTGACAGATCTTGGTGAGCTGCTCCTCCGTCAGGGTCATACCGGCAGGGCAGATCTGGGTGACCCCCCGGGAGAGCTCATATTGTGCCATAATCTCCAGGCCCTCTGGTTCGGCGTCGGAGAAGTCCCGGCCCATGCAGCCGTGGAAGTGGACGTCGGTGAGACCGGGGATCACATAGCAGCCGGAGGCGTCATAGGTCTTCCCGTCCGCGCTGGAGCCAGAGAGCAGGCGGCCGTCAAAGCAGATGTCCCGCTGGACAAAGCCCTCCTGCAGGTCGAACACTTGAGCGCCGGTTATCCGCATACGGTCACACCTGCTTCCACCAGCTTGTGAAGGGCGGCCTTGTCGCCCACCAGAGTTACGTCAGGATGGAGCTGGAGCACAGAGGCGGGAACCTCCTTGGTCACGGGGCCCGTAAACGCCTTGCAGACAATGTCCGCCTTTTCCTCGCCGCTGACCACCATCAGGATGCTGCGGGCGTTCATGATGTTCTTGATACCCATGCTCAGGGCGTGGCGGGGCACCTCATCACGGCTCTCAAAGAAACGCTTGTTGGCCTCAATGGTACTCTCGGTCAGATCCACCACGTGGGTCTCCAGGCCGAAGTCGTCGCCGGGCTCGTTGAAGGCGATGTGGCCGTTATGGCCCATGCCCAGCAACTGGAGGTCAATGCCACCCAGCTCCGCAATGAGTTTATTATAGGCCGCACACTCGGCATCGGGGTCCTTGGCCAGGCCGTTGAGCACGTGGGTGTTCTCCGGATGGATGTCAATATGGTCGAAGAGATTGTCCTGCATGAAATAGCGGTAGCTCTGCTCATGGTGGGGGGACAGCCCGAGGTACTCGTCCAGGTTGACGGAGCGGGTCTCCGCGAAGGACAAGTCGCCCTTCTTATACCACTCCACAAGCTGCTGATAGAGCCCTACGGGGGTACCGCCGGTGGCCAGACCCAGCACGCAGTTGGGCTTGTAGATCACCTGCGCAGAGATAATGTTGGCCGCCCGGCGGCTCATGGCCTTGTAGTTTTCGGCTTGATAAATGCGCATTGCAACCATCTCCTATCTTTACAGAGTGGGACGGGCGCAGCCTACGCCCGCCCCTGGGCGTTCCAATGGATCAGCAGAACTTAGCCACGGCGGCGGCGATCATAGCGTGGGCCTCGTCCACTACAGCCGCATCGCTGTCGATCAGGGCGGGCATGGGCTTGCGGACCGAGCCGCAGGGCACGCCGTCCTTGGCCAAAATTGCTTTCTGTACGGCGTACAGGTTGCCGTGGGCGGAGCACATCTTGTAGATGATGTGGTCAATCTCATTCTGGATCTGGCGGGCCGCCTCCATCTCACCCTTCTGGAAGTGCTCATACACCTTCAGGAAGAGCTCGGGCATAACGGCATAGGTACCTCCGATGCCGGCGCAGGCGCCCATGGCCAGACCGGAGATGAACTGCTCATCGGGCCCGTTAAAAACGAGCAGATCCTCGTCATGCCACATCTGGATATCCTGGGTTGGCATGGAGGAGTTCTTCACGCCGATCACACGGGGGTTTTTCTTCATCTCCCGCAGCAGAGAGGTGGTCAGGGCCACCCCCGCCAGTTGGGGGATGTTGTAGATGACAAAGTCGGTGTTGGGGGCGGCGGCGGAGATATCATTCCAGTACTGGGCGATGCCGTACTCGGGCAGGTGAAAGTAGATGGGAGGAATGGAGGCGATGGCGTCCACCCCCAGGCTCTCCGCGTGGGCGGCCAGCACCTGGCTGTCGGCGGTGTTGTTGCATGCCACGTGGGCGATGACAACCACCTTGCCCTTGGCCTCGGCCATCACGTTCTCCAGCACCACCTTGCGCTCCTCCACGCCCTGATAGATGCACTCGCCGGAGGAACCGCCCACATACAGGCCGTTTACGCCCTTGCCAATCAGGTGGCGGGTCAGGCCCCGCACCCGCTCCGGTGAGATATTCCCTTCCTCGTCATAGCAGGCGTAAAACGCGGGGATAACACCGTGGTATTTCTTCAAATCGCTCATGATAGTATCCTTCTCTCTTCTCAATCAGAATCTCATTTTATAGAGGCTCCGTTCTTTTGGCGGCACATTTGTAGCGCAGGCTCCGCTGGCTGTGCCAGCGGAGGGGCAGCACGAGTGGCGCGTCAGCCCTTGACTGCTCCCATGGCTATTCCCTGGGTAAAGTACTTCTGGAACGCGATGAACACCACAATAATGGGGATGGATGCCAAGGCCGCCCCGGCCATGATGAGGCCGAAGTCGGAGGACATCTCGCCCTGCATGTTAGCGATAGCCAGGGGCAGGGTCCACTTCTCCTCACTGGTCAGCATAACCAACTGAAGAAAATAGTCATTCCAGGTATTTACAAAGGTAAAAATGGCCAGAGCGCCGATGCCGGGCTTGATCATGGGGAACACCACGCTGAAGAAGGTCTTCAGCTCCCCGGCGCCGTCCACCCGGGCAGCCTCCAGAATTTCATTAGGGATCGTCTCAGAGAACTGCTTCATCAGGAAGACACCGAAGGGCCAGCCCACCGTGGGCAGGATGACCGCCCACAAGGTGTCACTCATGTGCAGCAGCTTCATCTCCTGAGCCAGAGGGATAACAATGACCTGTTTGGGCAGAGCCATGGCGCAGATGATGATGGTAAACAGGATGGTCCGGCCGTAGAACCGCTTTTTGCCCAGCGCATAACCAGCCAGGGCGGCGGTGATGCAGGTCAGGATCATTGCCATAGCAGAAATAAACACGATATTGAACAGCCACAGGAAGGCCGGCTTTGCAAACAGCTTATCATAGTTTCCCATCGTGGGATTCATCGGAAACCAGACGGGCACCTTGGCGTTAATATCGATAGCACTCTTGAAGGAGCCGGTGACAATCCAGTACAGCGGGAACAGGAAGAAGATGGCCAACATGATCAGAATCACTACGGCAAACACCTTATAGGCTGTGGAGGTGCCACTCAGGTCGGTCTTTTTCACTTTGACCGGGGTCGTATTTGCACTCATTTTCTCACTCCCTCCTCAGTCTGTCTTCGCCACTTTGAACTGGATGGCGGAGAAAATGGCGATGATGACGGCCAAGACGACACCGATCGCGCAGGCGTAGCCCAAGTCGTACAGCCGGTAGGCGGTGTCATAGACCTGGTACATAATGGTCATGGTGGAGTTCAGCGGCCCACCCTTGGTCAGCAACTGGATCAGCGCAAAGCACTGGAAGGAGTTGATAGTCGTGATAACCAGCACGTAGAGGGTAGTGGGCATGATCTGAGGCCACTTGATCTTCCAGAAAACCTGGAGCTTGGTGGCGCCGTCCACCTGGGCGGCTTCAATGAGGGACTGATCCACGTTGCCCAGAGCCGCCACGTACAACACGATGGGCTGGCCGATAGAGGTGGTAAACAGAATCAGGATTATAAACCAGATAGCGGTTTTAGGGTTGCCCAGCCAGTCAAAGCCAGTCGTGCCCGCCACCTGGTTAAGGATGCCATTGTAGGGGTTCAGAATCCACTTCCACACCACCGTGATGGCCACCGATCCGGTGACCACCGGCAGGTAAAACACACAGCGGAAGAAGGAGCGGGAAATAGAGTGCATCTTATAGATGGCGGAACTCACCCACAGGGAGAAAGCGGTGACACAAGGCACCGCCACCACCACGATGAGCAGAGTGTTCAGGAACCCCCGGTGGAACACGGGATCCTGGAAGAGCTTGATATAGTTCTCTAGCCCTGCGAACCCCTTGACGCCGCCCAACCCATACTCGGTAAAACTGTAAAACAGGCAGATGAACATGGGTACGACCACGAAGGTAACGAAGAAGATCAGGCTGGGCAGCAGGAACAGATAGGCGGAGATGGTCTCTCTCCGTACCAGGGCGCGGCTCATGCCGGAGAATTGGGACTTTTTTTGGGGCTTCCGTCCGGCCTGGGCCGCCACGGTATTTTGCGTCATGAATGTCTCCCCTCTTTCAAGTGGTATTTGCCTTTTCCTTCACCACTCCGGTGAAAGGAAGATGTGCCCGCCCCCTCTCAGCAGGGAGCGGGCACAGATATGCGCATTCAGGTTCCTTCGGTCAGGTTCAGCCGATATTGGCATTAGCCTGCGCCGCATACTTATCGGCCGCGGTCTGCACATCGGCACCGGTGGTCATGATCTCGGTCAACATGGGCCACCAGTAACCGCGCTGCTCGGTCCAGCCGCCAGTCAGGTTGTAATAGCGGCCCAGGTAGTCGCTCATCAGGGCGAAGGGGGCACGGGTCTCGGCGTCAGCGTCGCCGGTGTAGACATCGCCCCAGTCGGAGTGGACAGGGAAGAAACCGGTAGCCTTTACCGCCTCGACTCCGACAGTCTGGTCGTCGCAGACAAACTGCACAAACTTCTTGGCAGCCTCAATCTTGGCCTCGTCCTTGTTGTTGAACACGCCGAAGCCATAGGGGCCGGCCATCTCCAGCTCGGGCTTGCCGTCGTCAGAGGGGAATGCCATGGCGAAGGGGGTGAACTGGGTCTGAGCGGCATACTGGGTGTAGTTGGCGTAGTTCCAGCAGAAGCTCACGGCGCAGGTCTGGTTGGCGAAGGCCTGCAGCTCGTCGGCCGCGGCGAAGCTGGCATTGGCGGACATGGAACCGTTGCTCACCATATCCTGCAACAGCTTGAGAGCCTTGACGTTGTTCTCGCTGTTGGCGGTGTAGGCGGTCCCGTCCTCATTGACAAAGTAGTCGGAATACAGGTTGTTGACGAGGGCGCGGGTACCTTGGTCACCGCCCTGGGCGCCACAGTAGATAATGCCCGGAGTATTGATGTTGATGGTACCCGCCGCAGCGGCGTCACGCACCGCTTCCATAGCCTTCACGAAGTTGTCGGTGGTCCAGGTACGGGTCTCCTCGTCGATATACTGGAGGGCACCGGCCGCCTCAAAGGCCTCGTAGTTGATGGCCATACAGTGAGCGGCCACGCTCAGGGGATACATGTAGTAGGTGCCGTCCAACTGAGACACGGAGGAGATGCCCTCGGCAATGTCGGAGCCGCCAGTCTCCCACAGGTCGGACAGATCCACCATCAGGCCCTCACGGGCGTAGTTGCCCACGATACGTTCGGGGCCCTCGAAAATGATGTCGGGGCCGGTGCCAGCGGTGATGGCGGAGGTCAGCTTCTGATCACCGTCTTGATAGTTGATGGGAGTGACGGTGATCTTGATATCGGGATTCTGCTCATTGAAAGCAGCAATGATAGGCTCCCAATTGGATGCCTCGGCAAACCCACCGACATTGAAGGACCAGAGGTTGAGTTCAACGGCGCCGCTGGAGCTGCCGCCGGTCTCGCCGCCGGGCGCGGGGGATTCACTGTTACCCTGGGAGCCGTTGCCGCAGGCGGCCAGCCCCAGAGTCATACCGGCGGCGAGCAGGAGCGCAAGAGGTTTCTTCATGTTCATTGTTCTTCCTCCTCATTTTCGATAAATTTTTCTTTCCAGGACATCTCGTCCGTTGTGTAGATTGTATAATTCCGAGGGTGTTTTGTCAATATGCTTTTCGAAGAAAATTTTATTTCTCCAAAAATTCTGCAAATTTCTTTCACGTTTTGCAATACGCGGTCAAATGTGCTTGTCTGAAAGCACCTCCGCCACGGCCTCCCTTGTCTCCGCACTGCCCTGCACATCCCTGCGGCACACCTCATGGAACAGCACGTCCATCAGGTAGAGCTGCGCTACACGGGCCGCCACCGAGCCGCCCTGGAGGGGCCCCTCCAGAGAGCCGCACTGAAGCACTACGTCGGCATAGGCCGCACCGGGGGATTTGGGGAACCGGGTGACCAGGATGGCCACCGCTCTCCGGTCCCGGATGATTTTCAGGTTTTTCAGCAGTTCCTCCGTGGAGCCGGAGTAGGAAAAATACAGTACCACGTCCCGGGCCGTCAGGTGGGAGGCGGCGATGGCCTGCATGTGGGAATCCAGCACCGCGTAGAAGTTGGGCCGGGCGGTGCTGAACAGATGGGCGCACTCCTGGGCCAGGATCAT
>OGFC01001483.1_pt1 | contig 13391 bp, 10 predicted proteins | sample 1570841 | NCBI WGS metagenome assembly OGFC01 (sample SAMEA2582137, study PRJEB24529) | metagenome | biome: Human gut stool | place: China | collected 2011 | reverse complement strand
AAAAATTATCCTTTTGAACAATTTCTTTTCTGCCGCCAAAACAGCTTCTTTATAATAACTTTTATAAACAAAATCAATAAACAGCTGTGATTTTTTAATATTTATAAAATTTATAGTTATCCCTTTTATAAAAATATAGCAGCTTATATTATATCCCCCTTGTCTGTCAAAGATGAACGTGATATTCTAATAGTAGAAGATGATGCCACTACTCGCTCTGCTTCTTTATTATACGATGAAGCCTTTTTCATCTTTGTTATTATAACGATAGATTTTCCACAGCAGCATTTATTTTCAAGAAGGAGCTGATGACATGGATACAATCTTTTTCGCATTCACAGTGTTATCTTTAGTTTTATTGGGTATTGGCCTTATAAAACCACATTGGGTATTACCTCTCAGCGTACTTGAACCCAAAACAAGGCGTAAAGCAGCGATCATCTATTTCATTGCTTTTCTTATTTGCCTTGGCATTGCCTCTAAACTAAGCTATTCTTGATAGTTATTCAATTATCTTCCAAATACATTGAGTCTGCTTTGTATTAAAAATATCCACGCAAAAAAATAACACTCTAGTTTAAACTAGAGTGTTTCTTTTTTGTAATATGGTGCCGAAGGCCGGACTCGAACCGGCACGTGGGGTAACCACGCTTGATTTTGAGTCAAGTGCGTCTGCCAATTCCGCCACTTCGGCGACTCAATGTTCTGTAACGGAACAATAACAATAATACCGTATCTATATATAATTGTCAAGCATTTATTCAAACTTTTTTAGTAAACAACCAGCTGCATTTTGCCGCTTCTTAAAATCGATTTTTAAATGCTTTAAAACATTAACTTCAGCAAGCCACAAGCTGATTCTATTCGGCAGTGTCGGGGAAAATACGTTTATGCAGCTTATATGCAAGTACAAGCCCTAAAATGCCTGTGATCATCTGCGGCCAGCCCATAATAAACAAAATGAATAACGCCAGCTTTTCAGGTACTGCAACCAGCCACAAAACGAACAAACTGCTGCAATATAAAATAAATGTTTTAAAAAGAGGCGCGGCGATGATGATCCCCTTTCCCCAGAAGCGGGCACACAGATATACCATCACCAAGTTGCCTACAGCCACTACCGGTATCAAAAACGGAAGCGGCAGCTGCCCTTGAAAATACGCCATTACCGGCAACAGCACCGCGATCATTACAGACGGCCATAAACCAACGGTACGGGCCGCCAGCACCAAAACCATATTCACCAATGTACCGACGACAAAAACAGTCCACATAGGCGGCATAGGGATCACTAAACGCAATGCCTGCAGGACCAGACCTACGGCCAGCAGCATCGCCCCTCTTACCCAGTTATTATTTTGCATTCTATTCTCCTATTTTGCCGGACATTCACGTTCTACAAAAGCTTTAAACGCAGCCTGCAGCTGCGGCACGACCTTACCTACACCGCTGCCGATGAATTTGCGGTCTATTTTAGTAACTGGCATAATCTCGCATCGAGGGCCGCATAAAAATGCTTCTTCTGCTTTCAGGACAAACTCCATATCAAAAGCTTTTTCGATGACCTGCATATCAATATCAGGTGCCAGACGTTCCTTGATCAGCCTGCGGGTAATATTTTTATGAACCAGGTTATTATCAGGATGTGTCCATATCATTTCATCTTTGATCACCATAAAGCTGCTTTCAGTGCTTTCAGTTATCTTACCGTTCTCACGAATAAAAAGAGTGTCAAAAGCGTTGCTTTCACGTGCTTTTTGACGTGCCAGAACTTCAGGCAGCCTGTTTAAGGTATTAACGTTACATAACTGCCAGCGATTATCCTCAGTCGTAATAATATTGACGCCGCTCTCACGTTTTGCCGACAATACTTCCCGATCAGTTTCCACGATCGTCATTGTCAGCTGCGGCACCGACATTTCCGGAAACGCCAGCCCATAATCGGCAGTCCCGCGAGTAATTTGAGTATAGATCTCTCCATTTTCAATACCACTTTCAGCTATCAGTGCTTCATGGAATTCAATCAATTCTTCAATCGTGTAAACGGCAGGTATTTTCACCTTAATAACAGATTCGAATAAATTATCCATATGAGGTAATAAAGCAAAACAACGGCCATTATAAACAGGCACTATCTCAAATACACCGTCGCCAAACTGGTGCCCCCTGTCGTGTACCGAAACTGCCGCCTCTTCTGCCGGCATGATTTCACCATCTACAAGAACTAGATTTTTGTACATAATTAAAACCTCCATATGCAAATTTTGTATTAAAATTCACTTTTTTGTCACCGGAAATATTGTATAATATAGAAAGAGCTGTGTAATATAACAGCTTTAATATTATACAACATTTTGTTAAATTTGTCCGCAAAGCTTTGAATAAAATGGTATCCGTATAATAAATTTATGAAAGAAGGTGACTGCCTATGGCTCATTTACCGCCGATAGTCGCTGATTTAGCGATGATCCTCTTAGTTGCAGGTATTACGACGATCCTGTTCAAAAAACTCAATCAACCTTTAGTACTTGGTTATATTATTGCCGGTTTTATTACCGGACCGCATTTCAACTTTTTCCCCACTGTATCAGACACCGCTAATATCAACGCCTGGTCTGAAATAGGCGTTATTTTTCTTTTATTTGCACTGGGTCTCGAATTCAGCTTTTATAAGCTGAAAAGCGTAGGCAGCACAGCTTTTATAGCTACCTTCGTTGAAATAGGCGGGATGCTGATCGTTGGCTATTTCACAGGCCATATGCTGGGCTGGGATCATATGGACAGCCTGTTCTTAGGCGGTATGCTGGCCATGTCGTCAACTACCATCATCATCAAAGCCTTTGAAGACCTCAAGCTCAAAGGTCAGCGCTTTACAGAAATGGTTTTTGGTATTCTGATAGTTGAGGACATCGTCGGCATCATTATGATGGTATTGCTTTCAACTTTAGCCGCTGCCAGCGCCGACATTTCGACGCTCGAGCTGATCGAAAGCGTCATGCGCCTGCTGTTCTTCCTGGTCTTATGGTTCGTTCTTGGTATGTATCTGGTCCCGTCCTTCTTTAAACGGGCTGAGCGCCTGATGAACGATGAAACTCTGCTGGTTGCTTCTATCGGCCTTTGCCTTGGTATGGTAGTACTTGCTACCCACATGGGCTTCTCGGCAGCCTTAGGCGCTTTTATTATGGGTTCTCTTATCGCCGAAGCACCAAGTGCCGAAAAAATAGAACATCTCGTCAAACCGGTCAAAGATCTGTTTGGAGCTGTCTTCTTTGTATCAGTAGGTATGCTTGTTGACCCTGCTTTACTGCTGGAATACGCGGTACCTATCATTGTACTCGTTATTGTTACCTTAGTCGGCAAGCTGCTGCTTTCCGGCGCCGGTGTACTGCTTTCAGGCCAAAACCTCAATACTTCTATGCACTGCGGTTTCAGCCTTGCTCAGATCGGTGAATTTTCCTTTATCATCGCATCTCTGGGCATGAGCCTCGGAGTTATCAGCGACTTTTTATATCCAATAATTGTTGCTGTTTCTGTAATGACAACCTTTACTACCCCGTTTTTCGTTATGGCAGCAGAACCTGCTTATCAGTTCACTAAAAAACTATTGCCGCAAAGAACTCTGGAATGGCTTGACCGCTATACGGAAGAAAATCCTGATAACGACGGTAAAGACAGTGACTGGCGCGATTTTCTGCGTGAGTATTTTATCCGCATTTTGATTTTTACGACTATGCTCTCAGCTGTCGCTTTAGGCTCTTATTATTATCTGCAGCCTTACCTGTCAGGAAAAATGTCAGCTCCCTACAGCAATCTGCTGACAGCGCTGCTGACTCTGGTCGTTATGGCGCCGTTCCTGCGGGCAGTTCTTGTCAATAAAACCAACCATCCTGAGCTTTTCTCAACTTTATGGTTTAAGAAACGTTCTAATCACATCCCTTTAACACTGCTGTTATTTTTAAAAATCCTGATCGCAGCAGCATTCCTCTACTTTGTTTTTGCCAAACTACTTGGTCTGCAGTCACTGCTGGCTGCGCTGGCAACAGCAGGCGCTGCTTATTTCATCTCCTCATCCGACTGGCTGATGGGCGAATATCTGCGTATGGAATCACGTTTTCTTGTCAATCTGAACGAGCGCCATATGCTCAAACATCGTGAAGCTCTTGCTGAAGCTGGCGAAGAACATCTTTACGGCTGGTTCGATGAAGAATTACAGCTTGCACGCTATAAAATCTGCGAAGACTCACCTATGATAGGTCAAACGCTGACCCAGCTTGCATTCCGTGAGCTTTATGGCTGCAACATCCTGCAGGTTTCAACTCCTGAAGAAGTCATTGATATGCCCGGGGGGCATCACATTCTGCAAAAGGATTCTACTTTGTTGATGATCGGTACTGATTCTCAATTCAAACTGTTCGACACCGCCATCAATACTCAGCGTTTGTGTATGACTCTGGTGGAAGAACCTATCACGATGCGCGAATTTATGCTGCGTGAAGACAACGATAAAGAAAACGTTTCGGTATTCTTATCGTGCGCTATCACTATCGACAAGCACTCGCCTATCCTTGGTAAATCGCTCAAGGACACCAATATCCGTGATGACTGGCACTGCCTTGTCATCGGCCTGGAACGCGGCAGTTACACTATGACCAATCCTAATGTTTCGCTTGTTTTTGAAAAAGGCGACCTGCTTTGGGTCTTAGGCAAGCAAAAAATGATCAATCAATTAGTACGTGAAGAAATCCTTTAAAAACAAACAAAAAAACCTTCGGCTGTGCCGAAGGTTTTTTATTTATTTCCCCTGTAAATTTATAACAACTATTTCCGGTTTCAGCTCCGTCCGCACCGGCGGTCCCCAAAATCCGTAGCCATTGCTGACAACAGCAGTCAGGTCACCAAATCGGGCCAAACCATAATCCAGCTTATACATCCGCTGCGTAACCAGCCTGTTCGGGAACATCTGCCCTGTATGGGTATGCCCAGCCAGATACATATCATAACCGGCCTCAGCGGCAGCATCCATCCGCCGCGGCTGATGATCGATCAGGATACTATAATACTTATCGTTATCGACGCTCAGAGCCTGCAACGGAACAATACTTGTTGAAACACGATAATCATGCAAACCGGTAATTTTCAATTTATCATCAACCACTGTACTCTCATCAGTCAGTATACTGATATTATTGCCTGCCAGCAAAGCTCTCAGCTCGTCAGGCCGATCAAGATAATCATGGTTTCCATAAGCTCCATATACCCCTAATGGTGCCTGAAGCTCCTTTAACGGGGCCAGTGAATCCTCCTCGATGATATATTGCAGCCGCTCATCCATAATGTCACCGGCAATCAGTACTAAATCGGGCTGCTGCGCATTGACCAGCTCTACTAAGCCCTTACTGTAATCATAGCCAAGCTCGCGTCCCAAATGGATATCGCTGATAAGCACTATTTTATACTGCTTATCAGACGACAGCTTATCGGTAACAACGGTTTCCGTACGTACAACAGGGCTAAACGCACGCCAGCTGCCCCAGGCAACAAAAATTGCCAGAACTATTGCGCCCGCAGCGGCAAACTGCATAAACGGCAGCTTGAATGAAAAAATACGCAAAACTGCATATACGATACCATGCACAACCATCAACAGCAGCGAATAGTACAAAAACGCGATCCAATAACCGCTCAGCCAGGCCGAAAGCTTTAACAGCGGCAATGGCAAACTTTCAGGCAAAACACGGCTGCCAACAGTATTAAGCATCAGCAGCACATATAAAGCGATAAACGGCGCCGACCTCATAAAAGAAAATGCATGACTGTAATAAACCCACGCCAAAGAACTCAAAACAAAATCAATCAAGGAAATAAACAGAATTACACTCAAAAGAACAGTCTCCTCCCGAAGCTCAGTTTTTATACTAAATATTATTCATAGCCTGGAAAACTTCTATGCCTTTATTATACAGGTTAAAGTCCGCTCCAAGTCAAGTGGTAAAGCTGCTATTTTAGTCCCTGAATGGATAAATTTACAAAAAGTTTGAACTTTCCTGCGAAGAATGCCGGCTTTTTATTTTTACAGCACAACTATTTGCTTTCTCCCAGGCAAACATACTCATCTGATCTATATACCCTGGGGATAATCATTGCCAAACATAAAATAAGAAATACGATGCCGCCCCACATCATATACTGCATTCCCATATGTGCAATCACCATCCCGCAGACTGCCGACCCTAAAGCAGTCCCCAAATTAGCGGCAGTCAAAAAAAGACCATTGGCAAAATCAGGTGCCTCCGGGGCCGCAGTAGTAATCCAATACTGGTTGATATTCGCATTCATACCTCCCAAAACTCCCCAAAGCAGCGTGATCAAAACCATAGCCGGCACCGAGGTACCGCTCCAGAAGAATGCAGCATAGACAATCCCCAATGTGACCGGAAATATTATGACCAGCTTATCGGCAGACGCGCCTGCACTAAGCATACGGCCGGCAATAAAATTCCCGACGATATTCATCAAACCATAAACAAGTAAAATCAGGCTTACCGTATTCCACGAAAAAGCAGTGATATTGGTCAGATAGCCTGAAAAATATCCAAAAACTCCAAAGACAGCTCCATTCATAAACACAACGGCTGCAATAGAAAACCATAATACCGGCTTCTTTAAAACACGCAGCTGCTGCCCATACGAAAGCCTTGCTGCCACAGGCAGCGATGGTATATACAACCAGGTCGCAATCAACGCCGCTGTATTGACTACGGTAAAACCCGCCATAGCAGCCGTTAACGAAAAACTGCCGGCAATAAAGCTGCTGACCGGTACTCCCAGTACCATCCCGGCCGATACCCCCACAATGACCTTAGCAACAGCCCGGGGAGCTGCTTCCGGGCTGACTGAAGCAGCCGCAACAGAAAAAGCAAGCGAACAATAAACCGGATGGAAAATCGCCGGCACAACTCTTGCCAGCAGCATAACTGCGAAATTATCAGTAAAGACAGAAATAAGATTACCCAAAACAAATACGCTCAATACCAGAAGCATCACCCGCTTCCTGTCGATGCCCGCAAAAAGCAGCGGCATCACCGGACCGGCTGCAGCCACTGCCAAAGCAAACAAACTGACCAGCAACCCGGCCTGTGCGATACTGATACTAAATTTTTCTGCCAGAAGCGGCAAAATACCCAGCACACCCATTTCTGTATTGATGATACCAAAAACACCTATCGTCAAAATAAAGATCAGCAAATTATTTTTTTCTTTCATAACCTCTCCTGTTAACAAAAATGTGGACCCCCAGCATCCCGAGAATCCACAAAAACAAAACTTTCAGCAAATCAGATCTGCAGCTTTTGCAGCAGTAAATTATTTTAAATTAGCCTTGAAGAAGCTTTCGAGCTTATCAAACGGAATAAGCTCTACCCTGTCATAAAGATCTACGTGGCCTGCACCGGCAACATAATACAGTTCTTTCGGTTCAGCCGCACGTTTATATGCATCTTCGCTAAACTCTTTGGAATGTGCCTGATCACCGGTAATAAAGAGCAGCGGACGCGGAGAAATTGTTTCAATATCATTGAAGGGATAAAAATTCATAAATTTAGTATTACTGGAAAGCGTCGGATGTGTCGTTAAAAGCGGCGAAGAACCTGCAGGAGTAAATTCTCCTCTTGGCGTACGGTAAAAATCATAGAATTCGCGTTCAATAGGATTGGACTTTTCCGTGATCTCATGTACGGTCCCGCTTGTGTATTTAGTTGCGCCACCCTGGAATTCCACATAACGCTGCTCCGCCGCATCAGCAATGATCTGTTTTCTTTGTGCAAGCGTCAGAGAATGATTAAGTCCATTGCGGTTAGCTGCACCCATATCATACATACTAATAGTTGCAACGGCTTTCAGGCGGGGATCGATTTTAGCGGCGCTGATAGCAAAACTGCCGCTACCGCAGATCCCGATCGCGCCAATCTTTTCTCGATCAGCAAAAGGCCCTGTACCAAGGTAATCTACCGCCGCGCTGAAGGTTTCAGCATAAAGCTCAGGCGCAACGGCATTGCGTGGCTGGCCGTCACTGCCGCCCCAAAACGCCAGATCGACAGACATAGTTACAAAACCGCGTTCTGCCATCTTAACAGCGTAAAGATCAGCGCTTTGCTCTTTTACTGCCCCCATTGGATGCCCTACTATGATAGCAGCATGTTTTTTCCTTTTGTCCATATCTTTCGGCAGATACAAATTACCGGCAATATTCATCTTGTACTGATTTTTAAAAGTGACTTTCTGGACCTCCACCTTATCACTCCTGTAAAAATTATCAGCATCAGCAGGCCTGTCGGCAGCAAACACAGCGCTTGTACCAGCCGTCGATAAAATCACCCCTAAAGCGATACTCTTAAACATTTTCAAATAACGGTCAGCCAAAACTTTCTTTTTCATACTTCTCAACTCCTTAAAATCATTGATCCATTTACAATAAGTTTCAAAACAGAGCCTTTCAGCTTCAATGATAATTCTGCTTACCCGGCTCCTTTGTCTTAATTATAAAAACAGAATCCATGAATATCAAATACATATATTAAATACTTTGCCATACTTGAAAAGTATATTAAAAACTATTATAATACTTATATCGGAGGTGAAATTTTATGGATATCAGAACCCTGCAGTATTTCCTTGCCGTAGCCCGCGAAGAAAGTATCAGCGGTGCAGCCGAATTTTTACATATGACACAGCCACCGCTTTCAAGGCAGCTCAAAGAACTGGAAGCAGAGCTTGGCAAACAGCTTTTTATCCGCGGGAACCGCAAAATAACGCTGACGGAAGATGGTATGATCCTGCGCAAAAGAGCAGAAGAAATCGTTGCTCTAATGGAAAAAACCAAAGCTGAAATCAACGCCTCTGCTGAAAACATTACAGGTGATATTTATATTGGCTGTGCAGAAACTGAAGGTATGCGGATGCTGGCTAAAATAATCAGTAAAATACGCCAAGAATATGACCATATACATTTTCATATCTTCAGCGGCCAGGCCGAAGACGTTTCCGAACGTCTGGACAGCGGACTGCTTGATTTTGGCTTGTTTATCGAACCGGCTGACCTTAAGAAATACGATTTTATAAAATTACCGATCACTGATATCTGGGGTTTATGGATGACCAAAGCCAGCCCTTTAGCTGAAAATAAAACTATCAAACCTCATGATTTGCTGGGCCTGCCGCTGATTATTTCCAACCAGGCCATGGTCAAAAATGAGATAGCCGGCTGGATGGGAGGAAATTACGACAATCTGAATATCGTCGCTACCTATAATCTTTTATATAACGCTTCCCTTATGGTAGAAGAAGGGGTCGGCTATGCATTAAGCATCGACAGAATCATCAAATCATATGACGACAGCCCGCTTTGCTTTCGCCCATTAGAACCAACACTTGAAGTCGGGCTTGATATTGTCTGGAAAAAATATCAAACCTTTTCCAAAGCCTCTGAAAAATTTTTAGAATACCTGAAAAAAGAATATATTTAAATATGGATATAACAAAACAGAGAGAGCCTGGAAAGCACTCTCTGTTTTTTACTGTCAGGAAATGATATTTTATTTTACTAAACCCAAGCGTTTCAGCCAGGCGCTGACATCGCTCTGGGCATTTTGCGCGTTGCCGCCGCTGACTACCAATGCATCCAGCACTGTAGCTCCGGGAACAGCTTTCTTTAGATCGCTGACACAATTAGCTACGCCACCGCCGCCATGAGTAATGAACGGCACGATAGTTTTGCCGGACAAATCATACTGCTCTAAAAAAGTGAACATCGGCATCGGCATCGTGCTCCACCAGTTAGGCACGCCGATATAAACGACATCGTAATCCGCCATATTTTCTACACGTCCGTTAATTGCAGGACGCGCGTTATTATCACGTTCGGCTCTGGCAAGCTCAGTTGTTTCACGGTATACTTCAGGATATGGAGTGACAGTAGTCACCCTGAACATATCCGCACCTGTTTCATTACCGATCATTCTGGCAAGAGCCTCGGTATTACCTGAACGCGAATAATACACGACCAAATCCTTACTGCTGTTAGTTTTATTTTCACTCTGCATAATTTTCCCTCCATTATCAGTAGAAATAGCTTCGGCATTACTGCCGCCGCAAGCCGCCACCAGCATTGCCAGCATCGACATCAGCACCACAACAATTTTTTTCATACTATACCTCCTCATCTTTTATTCTACCTAAAGCAGCGTTTGGTATTTTACCATAACGCCTTTGCCTTTAATTCGATTTTACAGGCTAGAGTCAACTTTAAGTCAAGCATTTACAGTTAAAGTTTGCAAAAAGTTCATATTATAAATTTCAGCATTGATGCCAAAAACAAAGAGCGTATATCCACTACAGGATATACGCTCTCTATTATTTTCTTTACAACGATTTTCTAAAATGTCCAGCGTGCGCCGGCATTCCATTGCCAGTCTTTCTTAAAGTCACCGCCGCTGCTGCGTTCCACATCAATATAAATATGACTGTTGCTGCCTGTTTTTAATGCAGCGCCAATACCATATTCAAACCAGGTATCGTTAAAAGCATCAGCAGCCTTAAAGCGGTTTCCACCGCTGTCAGCCATCGTCACATCATATCCTCCGCCAAATTCGTGCAAAAGATTAGCCTTGACATAAATATTGGCCTGATTTCCGATCTCCCTGCCTAAATTAAAACCTACACGCCCCACAGCACTGTTGATACCATCTTGCTGTACAGTTATGCCATTGCTGGTCTGGTAACTGTCGCCACCCAAATATCCTAAAGTCAGCTGCGCCTGCGGTTCAATATACCAGCCCCTGCTCAATACATTTTTACGCCCGTATTCAGCACTCACTGCCACACCTACATTGTCAAGCTCACCAGTTATCTTGTTGGCATTGCTGTCATATACAGTAAAATCATTAGCAAGCCGGCTTATCTTAAAAAGCACATCCAGATAATGCCCTTTACTGCCGATCTGTGTACCATAAAAACTGATCGCTTTTGCATCATTCCCACCATTACCTCTGCGGTAACTGCTGCTGCCATCAGTATAATTCAATGCCACACCGTTGTAACGCACAAAATCATCTGTTCGTTTTATAACCTCATCATAACCAAGCTCATAAGCAGTATATTTATTTTCAAAACCCCAGCTTCCAGAACGGCCAATCTTACTGCCGTTCACTCTGAACCAAACGCCTTTGGCATCGTCACCATTATGGCGCAATTCGCCCATACGCTGCATCAGTTTATCGTTTTCACTCCGCCATGTATAATAATTCAACGCGCCGGCCGCCAAAACACTTTCTACCGTAGTTGTCGGCCTTTCAGCAGGAGAAATATTCTCGATCTCTTTCAAATACCAGTCGGTCGTATAACCGCCGGTATTACTTGCCTGCTGCCCCAGCTCATAGCGCTGCCAGAACAGACTGCCTTCACCATCGACAGCAGTAAAAGTTCCGTTATTTATATTAACACTGGCCAAAATTGTACCCAAAGCATCCTTGCCTAAAGTTGGATCATTATCACGTCCGTTGATCTCGTGCAGCTTTAAAGCCTGTGTACCTGTAAAAGTATCTGTAACATACAGCTTATCTGCTTGATCAACTGCCGTACCATCAACATCAAGTATGATCGTGCCACCACTGCCGTTTAAAGACTCGGTCTTTAAAGTACTGAAAGCATTACCATCTGCCGTCATATCAAGCCAAGCTCCATCCAGTGTCAAATCAGTCACTTCTGAATTTCCAGTCAGCTTCCAAACGGCATTATTACCAAAACTCAGCAAGCTGGTAGATCCATTGTCGGCATCAATACCAGCTGCACCCTGCCAAAAAGACCCTTCCGTCATCTCCAAATCAATTCTACCACCATTAGAAACCTTTATATTGCCCAGCATATTGAACTGCGCAGTTCCGTTGACCTGTGCTTTATTTGCAGCAGTACTGCCCTTGCCGTTAATATTGATCGCATTAGCTGCAGCATCACTGCCGGTAAAGATATCAACAGAATCATGCAGCTCTACATTACCGCTGCCATAGATATAAATTCCCTGATTCCCCTCTTTTTGGGCATCAATACTTACACCGCCGTTAAGGACAACCTTACCTCCGTTATCGACATAAATACCATAGGATTTATTTCCGTCCATCTGCAAATAACCTTTACCATCCATAGTGATCAGACCGGTAGAAGCATAAATTCCTTTATTGCCATTTCCCTCCGCCTTTATGATGGTATCACCATGTAAATCGATCACGCCTTCAACAAGGCCATTGCCATCTTTAGATGTATGTATTCCAGAAGTATTGTTACCATACATATTTATGACCGTATTCTTTTGCACATCAACAGTTCCGCCGATAACGCGTATACCATAGCTTTTATCACCATAACTGTCAATATTTAAATTACCGCTCAAACCTATTTTCCCCGCATCGTTGTTAGATGCAGAAAATATCGCGTGTCCAGTCTCGCCAATAGTAGTTATATAAGTATTTTGCGCAACGTTCAGCTTTCCACCGCTGGTATTGTAAATACCATAACCTCTTTGATCACTTTCAGCCTTAATAATTAAATCTCCCTGTACGTTCAACACGCCGCTGGCCGAATTTACTGTAACCCCCCTGATACCTGAAGATGGAACTGTATCTCCTTTCACAGCAATCGTCATATTTCCGGCAACATTCATCTGAGAACCGTTATAAATATTAACGCCATAAATACTGTTCCCATTAACATCAACGTTTAAATTATTGATATTTATTTCTGAAGCACTGGCATAAATACCATTTACGTCTCCGGTTTTATCTTCACTTACAATATTCAAATCACTTAAATTTATTTTAGCGCCATTGCTGACCCTAATGCCATACCTTACGTCGCCAACAGACTTTTGCCCGTTGACCTTTATGGTTACAGCAGCATCAGAAGCAGATGCCGCCAAACTTATCTCCTTGTTACCACTCAAATTTATACCGCTATTAGCCCCGGTATCTACATTGATAGTTGTATCACCGTTAATAACTGTACTGTCAGTAAGCGGTGCCTCAGCATATACAGAACCTGAAAGAGACATTAAAATCAATGCTGCCAAGCCAAAATTTTTCTTTTTTAACTTCATAAAAGACCTCGCTTTCATTCTTAAAATACTCAGAACCAAGATTTTCAGCAGCGCTGTAAATATCAAAATATTTATACGCATGATTTTCTCTAAAATTCAGCTCAGTAAATTCACTCATTTTAACATCTCCTTTCAGATCTTAAATTCAATAAACGCTGATATTTATCACTTCTTTGCATTTTCAGCATTCAGAGCAATTATTTTATTCAAAATGTTTTAACTTAACAAAATGTTTAAAAATATTTTAATA
>OGFC01001470.1_pt1 | contig 13487 bp, 5 predicted proteins | sample 1570841 | NCBI WGS metagenome assembly OGFC01 (sample SAMEA2582137, study PRJEB24529) | metagenome | biome: Human gut stool | place: China | collected 2011 | reverse complement strand
CAGTTGTCCTCATATCTTCTTACACACATACCTTCAACTCTCCTTACGTCTCTTCTTCCCCCAGCTTCCCTTTCCGCTCTTTTTCATATAAGCCACACTCGCCAGACTCACACCTAGAAAACCGGCAGTTGCCAGCAGCGCTGTGCTTCCGATTGCATATCCCTGCTTCACGATATGGCTGTTTCCTGTCAGTCCTGCGATCCATGTTCCGGCATTTTTTCCCTCTATTGGTAAGCTCTGCTCGGCGAACACATAATCCTGTCCTGCATTCATCTTCACTTCTACTATATTTTCTTCATCGATCTGCAGGTCCTTTCGTATATAGATTAGATCTTCCTTCGCATAGGAATACTGATATACGCCATAATCGTGATTCCAGGTAGCGGGTACTCCGATTCCGATATAGACCGGTATCGGGATCTGCTCCTGCTTGCACTGTAATAGATATATGATGTCACTCGTACCGACATAATCATATAGATTCTCCTTATGGACGCATCTTGCCCCAAATTCAAATGTGAGTGTCTGTATATCCATATCTTTGATATCATCATACATCACACGCAGGCGGTAATGCATCTTGCCCTCGCCTCGATCCACGACCCGCATGACGATGTTTTTCTTTTCTTCCTTTGCTTTTTCAAACAATGCCGGAAAGATCGTCAGCTTCTCCTGTTTCTCCTCCCATTTATAATACGTTATTCCTGCTTTGTCGGTACCGTTTTCTTTGATTCCGTAAGAGCTCTGATTGCTTCGTGCGATATTGGCACGGAATACCTGCACTGCATTTCCTCCCTGACTTCCAGACGTTGTACTGTTACCGGAAGGCTTCGTGCCCTGATTATTTTGCTGGCTGTTATCCTTATCATCCGGCTTGTTCTTATCGCTGCTCCCCTTGTCATCATTTCCCGGCTCCTCCTTCTCCGGTATATCGATATCGATATCGTCATTTACGTTTCCGATCAGCTTTCCATACATCTTTCCTTCGATCTCCTGATTCCACGGAAGATCCGTTACGATGTTCCCGTTTCCATCGACCGTCGTATGCTCATCCTCCTTAGCCTGCAGCATTATGGCATTCATTTGCAGCAGCACGGTACAGATCAATACTCCATACAGCTTTCTCATCATCCTTCACCTCTTCTTCAGTTCAGTACATGAACGACGCTCTCTGCCACTGCTTCGCCGACAAACTCCTCGCTCTTCCTGTCATAATTCTTAAAATGGATATTCACCGGATAATCTCCCTTGGGAAGATCGACATCCAGCTTATCCTTCTCCAGATAGTTTCCCGGCTCCATCGCTCCGCTTTGATAGATGCGCTGGTTATTATCCTTTCGGATCATCTCCACTACCATGAGATAATGATTGTTCTTTGCATTTACAATTCGTACCAGTCCCTTGCTGCTGCCATCCGTGAATGTCAGATTGCTGTTGATATTGATCTGTACACTGCCTTCTGCCACCTTGTCATCCATCATTTTCTGGATTTCTTCTCTTGTCATCCCGGGCAGATAGCCTTCCTTCGCATCCCGCTCCCTTGCCAGACGATCATCCTCTGTCTTCCATGAATTCATAAAGAGCCAGATTCCCGCACTCAGGCACAGCAGAAGTAGGAGCAGCAGACCATTCCGCTTCCTATTGCCTTTCTTTCTGTTATCTTCCTTTGCTTCCATATCCATTCCTCTCCTGTTCTATTTCTGTACGAGGATCGTCAGCTCGCTGCCTGCTTTCCCCACATACTCCTTCGTTTTCTCATCATAGCCTTCAAAGTAAACGATCACTGGATATTTCCCCTTTGTCAGCTTTACATCGAGCTTTGCCTTCTCGATCTTGTTTCCAGGCTTGATCGCACCACTCTCATAGATCAGCTCTCCCTGCTTCTTCTCTTCATACCGATAGATCTTTACGATCATCAGATAGCGGTTCTGCGGGCTGTTTTCGATGCGCAGTGTCCCTTCGCTCATCCCATCCGGAAAAACCGGCTGCGTATTGATGGAGATCATGAACTGCCCCTCTGCCACCTTGTCATTCATCAGCTTCTGTATCTCATCCCGCGTCAGACCATCCAGCGTTCCTTCACTTTGATTCGGATCCAGCCATAGGTCATCCTTATTCTGCAGTAGCCAGACCCCGCAGCCTACTATCACCAGCAACAGCAGAAGCAATAGCCACTTTCTATTTCTTATATGATCCTTTCGATCTTCCATTCACCATTCTCCTTCCATCGTACGTTTACATAGGGAAAGAATCGCTTCCTCCCTTATGTAAGAGCACGATGTGCTCTTCTCTATAGATATGTAGTGCTTATTTCTGAGTAATCGTATAGACAACGTCAAATGCCAGCTCGGCCTTTGCCTCTTTACTTTCATCGATTGCTGCCTTTGTCGGTGTTCCATCCAGCAGCAGTGATTTTTCATTTGCTTTTGCTACTTCAAATCCGGTAACAGTATTTTCTCCATATTTCAAATCCACTCCAGCGATATTCAATGCGACGGTCTTCATCGCTTCCTCTGTTGATAGACCGGATGTCGCATCGATACCGGTTGTCTTATCTGTCAGTGTCCATTTTCCTTCAGCGGCATTTTGGATCGTGATCTTCGTCAGTGCGACACCTACCTGGGAATCGCTTGCAACCTTGATCTTATAATCTCCCTTTACAAACTCATTGCTTCCGTCTGTCGCTCCCTTCACTACCGCGAAATCCACACGGATCGGCATCGTAACCTTCAGCTGGGCCAGCTCCTTACCGGACAATGTTCCCCAGACCTCTCCACTCTGATTGGTCGTTGAATCTGTCGTATCGATATCCTTTGTTTCATTCTTCTCCGCCGCGTTGATCGGTGAGATCATAGCCATCATCATGGCTGCCATGCTCAGTGCTACTAATTTTTTCATTTTGTTTTCTCCTTTACCTTTCCTGGGCCGTATCTTTTACATCCCCGGTCCGTGTCTGGGATACAGCTTCTTGGTTCCGCTAGTTCTGTATGACGATATTCAACTGTGCCTTCGCCTCACCTGCCTTTTCGTTATCTTCGTCGTATGCCTCAAAGGTTGCCGTACAGGCATAGGTGCCCTTTGCCAGCTCCACATCCAGTTGATCCTCACGGATCACCTGTCCGGGTTTGATCGCGTCGCTGTAATAGATTTCCTTTTCTTCGCTGTCGATCACGATTCGCACCTTCATGTTGTAGTTATTATTTGCTGCATTCTCGATACGTAGCGTTCCCTTGCTCTTCCCATTCTTGAATACCGGGGTACTGTTGATCGAGATCGCCAGCATACTTTCATCCACCTTGTTGTTCATCAGCTCCTGAATCTGATCCCTTGTCATCCCATCCAGACTGCCATCCTCTGCTGCACTGTCGAAGCGGAAGCTGTCCTGCTTCAGGAACCAGTATCCCGCTCCTCCCAGAGCGAGAAGAAGCAGGATCGCGATGATCAGCCTCTTCCCTTTGTCTTGCTTGTGCTCTTTAGCTTCCATATCCTACTCCTCTTTGATCTCATATAGCTTCTTTTCATAGGTCGCGACATCCTCTTCACTGATGGAGGTGATAAAGCGGATCTGATAAGCTTCCCGTATCTCCTTGTTGGCTTCATCCGGCCATGGCCACACCTGATCGTCTGCACCTGCACCGCTCACATAGTAATCGGCACGGCTTCCACGTCCCATGAGGAACAGGTCCTCCTTCTGAGAAGCTGTCTCTGTCTGGAACCACGCTCCATTCTTCAAACTGGTAAAATTGGAACCGTCGTTGCTCATTTTCAGATATGCTTCATTTGCCTGGATCGTGGCGATACCGCCCTTCATGACTCCCATCAAAGACGGCATACCATTCCCTTTCACTGCAAGTCTGTCTACGCCGATGGTGACCGGCATGGAGCTGTCGTTCTTCAAAGACGCATTATTCGTACTCTGTCGTATGAACTGCCCATCCAGATTCATATGGATCTCTTTCGGCATCAGAGCATCGATCTGTGTGGACATCGTGATCGTTCCCTTCAACAGTGCGGTGATCCCTTCTGTCGTTGAATCCTTCAATGTCGCCTGCCAGACATACGGTCCCGGATCACTGACCGCATTCACTCGATACACGGCAAGCTTCATCGTTTCCGCTCGTGTCGCATCCAGCGTCGTCTTCGTGCCATTCGTTCGATCGACGATGCTTCCATCCTTGTCATAGAGGATGATCTCTGTCGCAAAGTTCTTATTCCCCCATCTGCTTCCACGCTCATATACGGCATCCGTTGCATTCCCTTCGGCATCTGCGAATACCGAGATCTCATTACGGACAAGATCGCCCTTGTCACCTGTCTCTTTCATGAAGGACATGTCCTCGATCGTGATCTTCCCCTTTTTCAGGGTGGACGGGAATGGGATCGCCTCACTCAACGCCATGGCAGCTTCTTTATTCTTCGTATTCTTGACATCTGTCGTTTTGAAGTCGATGAACGGTGAAGGAGCCTTTTCCTCACTCACGACAGCCGTACTGTGACGGTATTCCTTCGTTTCAGCGATCCTTGCGTGCAGATAATAGAAGGTCGTCCTGTCCAGATTGGTGAATTCATGTTGTCCGGCATGTTCCCCTTCTGTGAGCTTTGTCAGCGTATCCCAATCCCCGCTATCCGCAAGAGGTGAGGTCGAAGAGGTACTGAGATAGTATTCATAGCCGTCCTGAACCTCCACATACAGGTTCGTATCCAGATCCTGCTGCAGGACAGGTTGTATCGCCTTATCCGGATTCTCCGGCTTCGTGATGACGAGCTTATTCGATTTCGTTATCGTTCCCTCAAAGCGTTTTGCACTGTCCCTTGCAATATAGTCGACGATGATATAGCTGCCTACATCATCTGCGGTATACGTATAGCTATAGGAGATGCTGGTTCCGGTGACAACGGCATCCTCCACCTGTTCCACGATCGTATCCCCATTGCTTCGACGGATGCGGAAATATCCTTCATCATAGCCGTCACCGGTAAAGCTCATCATGACCTTGTTTCCGATATCGCTGTCGGTAGTGCCAAAGGTACTCAGCGCCTGCACATCGAGGCTAAATTCATCGAACAGCTCATTTTCCGTTGTCGCGATTGTACTCGCTGCACTTATATCCGATGGTGCATAGACGCTGGTCCCCAAGAATCTCGCATACAGCTTATAGCTGCTCCTTCGATCCAGCTTTCTAAACCAGTTCTCTTCAAAATCCTTTTCCTCCTGCCAGGTGATGTCCGCATCGATCGCCGTACCGTCCGCCTTCACCTTCTGATAGCCGACCTGTACCTGCGGTATCTTGTCCATCCCTTTCGGATTATAGTTCGATGGTGCCTTGAACTGGATGCTGTTTCCATTGATCTGCAGGATCTGTGGCGCATCCGGTGTATTCTGTGCTGCCTTATGATCGACATAGACACTGTCGGTTATCGACTCTCCGCTGAACTGTCCGCTTGGCGCTGCCACATATACTGCATAGATATAGCATTCAAAATCCGCCTCCTGCGTCTGATAGCTGCTTGTCGTACCCGGTGCGTCCTTCTTCACAAGGACAGGGTCCTTCCCCTCCTTCTTCCGATACCAGTAGAAGGTACCGGACTTATCATCCGTTCCCTGATATTCCGCTGTCAATGTATCCAGCAGACTGTAGGTAGCGGAATGTGTGATGGAGGAATTTCCCTTGATCAGTGTTCCCTCCAGCTTATCTGGTGTTATGAATTCCACCTGTCCGCTATAATCATCGACACCGGTCAGCGTCGCCTTCAGATGATAGTCGGTATATTTCAGAGGGACCTCGAAGGTGGAATATGACACATCGTCTTTGACCTCATCCACGCGTCCCAGTGCTTTCAGCTCCGCATCGATGTTCTGCCAGGAAGCAGCATTTTCCGGAGTCTTCGTCACGTAATACCTCCATGTCGCTGTCGGTGCCTTGCCATACAGGGAATACTGCAGGGTCTTCTCCTGCAATGTCTTCCACACTACGCTGCTGTCGCTCTCCTTGATCTGTCCGTCTGTTCGAGGGTTCCGTAATAGAGGCTCCTTTGCACTCAGCTTCCCACGCGTGGAATTGATCTCACTTGCGACATTGGTATTCGTCTCCAGCCTTGCGGCATAGACGACATAGGTCCTATTGGCAGGCACTCTGATCTCCATAGAAGTCTCTGCCTTCAGCCAGCGCTCCACATTGTTCCTATCATCACTGAGCTTGCCCTCCTGCTCTACATCCTTCGCTGCCTTCAGAGTCGGTAGATTGTCATTGGAGGCAAGACGGAGATAGTAGTAGACATCATCCACTTCACTGCTTTCAAGCTTCAGGATACTTCCTTCCCGGGTATCATCCTCTGCATCCGCCGTAACGACAGGCGCCTTCGGTACCTCGTATGCCTTTTTGAACACCCTGCCGAAGCTACGTGTCACACTTCCCTGAAAACCGCTGCCTTCCTCTGCCGTATAGGTCACGGTCACCTCCGGATTTCCATCCACCGGCTCGATATACAGCTTATTGGAATTTCCACCCTTTTCTGCAGGGACAGCCACATCATCCAGCTTCCACTGCCAGCTTCCCTTGGAATCATCGCCGCTGTATGGATATTTCCCTTTTTCATAGGTGACCTCCAGCGTATCTTCTACACCGGTTGTCCCGGTATATGTGATGTTTCCCGAGAGTGTCGACTGCAGGGTCCGCGATGTGATACCGCTCGACCAGTCGCTGGCATCGTACCCGGTCCTGGCAGCTTTTCTCACATAGAGCGTATACGCTGAATCACGGATCAGCGGTGTGATCGACACCTCTTTTCCCCAGGCTGCCGTTACGGGATAAGGTGTGATGGTACTATCGCCATCCTTTTTATACCCGAACTCATAGATATCATCACTGGAGTCGGAGACCTTGACTCCTATACTGTATTCATCCACTGTGCCGAGAGCTGGAAGGACACTACCGATCGTCTGGGAATCGTTCTTTATGCTGGTACTCGTAGCCATGCATTCATCCTTATAATCCCCGGTACCGATATAGGAGGCTTTGATCTGATAACCGGAATCCTCCGGTACCAGCTTATATGTGATCGTATGGGTATCCGCACTGGTCGTCGTAGGGAGCAGTGTATTTGAAAGATCTGTACCTACACGCTCCAGGACCCACATACCAGTCTGATCCTTCGTGTTATCATCCTTATGAGATGCTGTGAAGGTCAGGGTCTGATTGACCCTTGCAGTACCGCTGACTGTGACGGTATTATCCTGTACACTGGAGCGGTCTGTCGTCATCTGGACGGCAGGAGACCAGCCACTAGGCTCATAGAGATCCTTTCCTGCTCTTCTCACATAGATGTAATAGGTCGTATTGCGTTCAAGTCCGGATATGGTGACCGGTGTATCAGCTGCGACACCGCCGCCGGACACAGGCTTTATTTCCTCACTCGCACTCTTACGGTAACCGAATTCATATGTAGTTCCGGCTTCCACGACACTCTCCTGTACCTGTAGGGAGTGATCCTTCTTTGCGGCTGTGATCTCGACAGGTGCCTGAGAAGGCGCCTCCTGTGAACGCTTCAATATCGGATCGGTCTCGATGGAGACAGACTTGTCAAAATCTGTATCTGCCAGGGCGGAATATGTGATCTTTATTTTAGAACCGGCATCCGCATCCGTCAGCTCGTAGGTCAGACCATAGTCTGTAGAGGTCTTCGGCGTGAGTGGGGTGATCGTTCCATCCTTCGTCCTCTCGATTTTCCAGCTTCCCTTTTGAAGATTGGTATCTGCGATAGAAGCGGTAAGGGTACTTCCTGCATTGATGACGCCGTTCAGCTTGATCGGGCCTTCGATGTCGGTCTTCTCAGTCGTTATCTTACAGGCCTCACTCCATGCACTCGGTTCATAAGAACCATCTGCAGCACCGGCGACTCTTGCATAGAGCCAGTAGTCCTTGTTTCTGGATAAGCCGGTGATCTTAAAATCGGATGTAGAATGACCGGCAATGATCTTATCTCCGGAAGAAGAAACAGCATACGCGTATTCATAGTCAGCACCGCTGATTCCGTTTGCCTTGACCGTTACCCCATTATCGCTTTTCTCAGAGGTCGTCAAGCCGTCCGGTCTTACAGACGTAACTGCGGCAGTAAAGCCGGAGGACATGGTCGCATAATTCGGCGCACCAACATCGACGTTGATTTCATAGCCGATATCGGAGGATTTTAATGTATAAGTACTATTTGTAGCACCTGAAATAGCTTCTCTTGAAACAGTCCCTGCTTTTCTTCGATACCACTGGAAAGTAGTGGCGCCAGAAGCATTGGCTGTCAACACCTTACCAGGATTCGTTGTGCCATTAACCGTTACAGCGTTTAGCGCATTTACTTTCTTTTTTACTGTAAAGTCATAGGTATTAGTTGCATATCCACCAATAGTAGAATCAGGTTCCGTATAGGTGATTGTGATAGTAGCACTCTGTCCAGCATTACCAACAGGTATAATCGTTCCTCCACTCGTTACTTTTAATATACTAGCGTTGCTCGTGCTTATAGAATACTCATTTTTCTGTAACTCCTCTGGCACTTTGATGGCTCCAGAAATATTTCCCTGAAACATGTCTGTTGTACTAGTCTCATTTGCTTTAGCTGACGTAAATGAGCCTCTAGTTGCTGCATATAGAGTAGCTATAGGATGCTTTGCAGACCATGCTAATCTTGGATAATAGCCATCTTCATATACCCATCCATTTGCTCCAAAACTACCTTTCAATTTATCTCCAATCATATCAGATGTAGTCTTTGCTACTGCACTTCCAATATATTTGTAGCTATAACCGCTCATAACAGTAGAATCATAAAAAATATTTGAACCAGTAACAGATAAGGTAGCTATAGGACCAGAATTTTGTGCTGCTATTCCTGTCGTTTTAGCTGCGACGTAAAGATTTTTTCCTGTAACATTAAAATCTCCAAACATATTACCGAGATGAGCTAATTTACTTCCGCCACCATACACATTTGTATTTATACAGTAAACATTATTAGCAGTTACACTTGATTGGGAACCACCTAATAAACCTCCTAATGTCATATTGTTGGGAGTAGTAACGAAGCCTCCAACCGTAGCTACATTTGTTACGGAAATCTTACTTCCTGAGGATGCTCTTCCTAATAGATAACCTGTATCCTGATATGCATTAAGTTCAGAATCTGCTAGTAATAAATTCTCAAACGAAACATAATTTCCACTATTCGTAATGACTGCTCCACTTTGTGTGTTCTGATCTCCAGTATATGGAATATTGACCTTTGCGTTATAAAATATCAAATTTTTTATTACCGCATATTTAGAGGATGTACCTACTACAAATACAAACAAAGGATTTTTTGTTCCAACAATCGTATGATAATCGCCATCTAATTCTCCAGAAAAAGCAGTAGAAGAGTATGCTATTTTATCTTTACTACTCATATTGATATTACCTGTTAATACGTATTTAGATGATGAACTTCTATCTGTATAAGGTGCTTGTTTTAACATGAATTTTTCTAAATCGTTAGCATTATTTATAGGTATGCCGTATTTATATGGTATTCGATCACTTTTATATTTCTTACCTGATGGAATAGCATTTAAATTTACATCCACATACAGCGCTATATTACTTGGCACTGTTAATTCTGCATAAATATTCTTACCATCCCATTCTATCCATTCCTTCTCTGTTGAAATCATCGTATTACCACTATAAACGCGATTGCTATCCGTATGTGCTGTCGGATCAGACTCATTGATATACATCTCAAATCGTCCCTTCAATGCATCTCCTGTCCAGTTTTCGACTGTCGCTGTGACCTGTGTTCCGGAATAAGCAGCATCGTTTCCATCCCCATCCTTTGTGCTTGATTGTATGGTAATCTGCTCATCATATATCTTTTTCACATAGGTAGCTGCCATCTTTTTGATACTTTCGCCACCATATCCAATGTCACTGTTTGGCACGAATTCTGCTTTGATGTAGTGTTTCCACATATCCTCGCTGATCGTCAATGTACTCGTGTCACTGTCTATCGTTGGGCTGTATCCACTTGCTAGCTGTTTCCACTTCGCCGTATCATCTATAGATGGCGCAGCAGTCGTTCCTGTAGCACCACAGTCTGTCGTACTGATGTACCATTTCCAGGTTCCTTTGTTGTTGTTCGCATCTTTTAATGTCGCGCTCACAGTCTTTCCTACGACTTCATTTCCCGTAAATGCGATTGTTCCTGACTGTGTTACCGGACCCAGCTCCACACTTTTGCTTCTGACATTACTCACCTGTGTATCTGCAGTTTCCTGTTTCACAATATATAATGTGTAAACTCTATTTGCCTCAAAATAGGCTTTCTCATAGTCCTGTGTGAGCTGAAAGTTGGTGGAAGGTACCTTCGTCCAGCCTGCCGCAGTCATCGCACTCTCTGTTGTTCCTTCCGGTGCATTCGGTGCTGGTATGGTATCCTTCTGCACGCGATACCATACGTTCTCCTTCGTATTCAATTCAACATTCGTTTGCAGGTGATTATCTATATCACTTATCTGTGTAAATGTTGTGATCTCCGGGTCTGTTGCCACATTCTTTTTGATACTGCTGGTAACTGCTTCCTTATCGCCTTTAAAATCTCCAGCTCCTGTGTATACTGCCTTCAGCTTCTTTCCGATATCGCTTCCTGTCGGTGTATATTTTGATATCGTTTTATTGTTTGTGATACCGGATGTGATCTGAACATAACTGCCGTTATTTTCACGATACCATTTCCAGCTTCCGTTCGTATCATCCCCTGATGGGATATAATTGGCTTTATTGTAGCTGGCTGTCAGCTCTTTTCCTGCCGTATCGATACCGTCAATGCTCACATACCCCAGAATGCCGGTCAATTCCGTTTTCATTTCCAGATTCAGCAGGCACCATGCACTTGCTTCATAGTTATCATCCTTGGCTCGGCGTACCCAGATGTAATAGGTCGTATTACGATCCAGCCCTGTGATGGTTACATCCGCCCCTTTGTATGCTTTGGTATCTACCAGCTTATTCGTGGGAGCGTCCTCATTATTTTCTTTTCCATACTGGAATTCATAAACGACACCCTCATCCGCATCCTCCCCCATCTTAAATGTCAGTGTGGTATCGGTCTGCGTTTTTCTCTGCGGACTGACGGTCGGCGCATCGTATTGATCCTTTGTATATTTCTGTACTTCTGTTGAGGTTTCTGTGATGCTGCCGCTAAAGCCCTCTGTCGGTGTAAAGGTGACCTTGTAGGTGGTTCCCACAGCCTCTGTTGCCGGGATCATATAATAGGTGGAATCATCCCCCTGTGGGAAGTAGTTCGCGATGTTGCTTTCTACACCGTTCTGTACCTTCGTCCATGTCCAGGTACCCTCTTTCGTGTTGACACCATCCAGTTGTACGATAAGTTTTTCTCCCTGGATCGGATTCGTAGCACCGGTATTTGCATAAGTGAAATGCATACTTCCTGTCAGATTGGTCTTTTCTGTTTTCTTAACGATTCGCTGATCCACAGCAGACCAGTCAGATTTGTAATGCTCTGCCTGTTCTGCATAACGCAGGAATAAATAATAGGTCGTATTACGCTTCAGATTTTTCAATGTTATCTCTGTATTTGGTGTATATGTCTGCACGATACCATCTTCTCGATATTCCACAGGGACTCCATTTTCACTAAGTGAATATCCAACAATAAATTTTTCATCCACACCAAGACCGCTACCTGCTGTATCCTGACTAGGCAGCGTGAATGTAAATGTTGAATCTGTTGCACTCACCATATTTGATGGTGTCGTTTTTTTAGGTGCCTTTACCTCTGCCTTTTTAACCTCTTCGCTCTGCGAACTAATTTCACCAGCATAGAATTTTGTGGGATCACCTGAATAAACGGCTTCAATCTTTGATCCTATATCTCTTGGATCCAAAATCTCATAATACGAATCTGTGGAAAGAGAAGATGATCGTTCTCCATCCGGACTCACTCGATACCAGTTCCATTCACCCTTTTGCGTTGGTACTCCATTCTTCACAACGGCAGTCAGTGTCTGTCCATAAGCTGTAGTATTATTGGATACGGATATCTCCACTGTTCCTATAACATGTGGGTAATCCGTTTTTTGTTCTACATACAAATCACCCCATAGAGAATCTTCATAGCCATCTTCCCCAATCTGCTTTACATAGATATAATACATCTTATTTGGATTCAATCCTGTAATGGTCACTGGATTACTCCCTCGCGTCAGTATATCAAATGGCACGATTTCATCATGTACTCCCTGCTCAATATAGCCGAACTGATACAGGCCTTTCGTAACAGAGGATGGCAGCTTCACTGTTAGTGATATGTCTTCACTCTCTGCGATTTCCGGTCGGACATCGGGTTTTGCTGTTGCAGCTTTTTTTACCTTCGTATCCATAGCCGCCTTGACAGCGCCGCTCGCTCCTCCGTCTTTTTTCGCAGTTGCTTTCACATAGATGAGCTGATTTACATCCTTGCCGCTCAGCAGATAGCTTTTTCCTGTACCAAGGATCTTTTCATCATGATCGCTTCCATCCGCATTTTTCTGATGCCAGGTATATGTAACATCCGCATCGAATTTGTCCTGTGTAAGCTTTGCATACAGCTGGTTTCCTACGACCATATCAGCTGCGCCCGCTTCTTCGGTCAATGCACTGTTCCTATAGATCTTGATGCCGTTCAGTTCTTCCTTTATGACCGTTGAACTGGCTCTCGTTACTGTTCCCTTGTAGCTTTGATCATCACTTACGGTAAAGGTTGCACGTATGAAGTATCCGCTGTCATCTGTTGTCGGTGTATAAGTACTTGTTATACTGTTCGTATCTGCATTGCTTTTCAGTTCTTCCCAGCCGCTGGATAAGGATTTGCTCTTCTCCCATGTCCAGCTTCCTTTTTCACATTGCGCATCCTGTAAGGTCGCAGTGATTTCTGTACTTACCTTAAAGGTATCGCTCAGGCTGACACTTCCTCCCACCAGTCCCTTATTGGTCGTAATGGGATAGGTCTTCATGGTTTTGGCTGCCATATCGTATTCATTCAGTACATAATCGGTATGCCAGTCCAAATCCGACCAGTTGATCACATCACTCCATAAGTACCTCTTCCAGCCACTTTCTATAGCTGCCTTATGTGAAGCCGGCGCCTCTGCAGGTGTTGTCGTGACCTTGTAATAAAGGCGTTCCTTCATGTTGAAGCTGATCTGCGTCTTTGCTTCTGCAAGGGATTCTCCGGCGATTGGTGATTTCGTAAGGATTCTCGCAGATGCAGCCTTCAAGGTCCTTGTACCACTCTTCGTAGCTGCAATCAGTTCTCCATCCGTATCCTTTGTTGGATCAGTACTCACTTTCGCAAGCAGGGTATTCCCATTGATTCCGATATTGCCTTTTGCACTCCATGAGACAGCTTCTTTCCCTGTTGAGGAGGGCAGTGCCACATCCTTCGTCAGTCCCATCAGACTT
>OGFC01001465.1_pt1 | contig 13568 bp, 14 predicted proteins | sample 1570841 | NCBI WGS metagenome assembly OGFC01 (sample SAMEA2582137, study PRJEB24529) | metagenome | biome: Human gut stool | place: China | collected 2011 | reverse complement strand
CTTTCCCATATGTCATAATTGTGATATGATTAATAATTATATTTATCACAATGAACAATAATAATAAAAACGTTCGCAAGAAAGCTAAATTTCACTTACTTTTCATCTTATATGTTTTAGCTTTTCCTATTCTGCCTAACTTCAAATACATACCAGCAAAGCTAACTCCATAGCTACTATAATTCAACACCATTTAAAATCTGTTTCAAGATTTTTTTGCAATTACATAATCCATTTCCAGTATGATTCCATAGGTATTCATCAGCATTATTGCGAAAACATAAATCATCTGGTATCTGCATTATCTCTTTTGACCAATACAGTATGATTATCTATACCGTTTGATTAAAGCAACAATTTCCATTATAATGGTTTTATATGTATGCAAAACAGAAAGGTACCGTATGGCTGAAAATATAATAAAACAGATTCAGATAATGAACACTCATTCACACAGGGAGAATCAAACAAAAGCAACTGCATCTAAGAGACATTCCCCTGCCGCATTACGTACGGCACATAACGGCGATTTAACTCGACAGCTTATAACAACAAAATATTCATTTTCAGCCATCGGTGTATATACCAGTGCTCATTATACGTTACGACGGCGCAGTAAATATTCTTTTCGCGTCCAGGCATAATGAAGCTGGACTGATATAAAATATTTTCATACGAACAGATATACAAGTTAGAAAGTAGGGATTTTATGAACCATATATTTGATATAACAAAATTTGATGCTTACAGAGAAGATAATCGAAGAGAAGTAAAAAAAGCCAATGGTGGGTTGCCTGTTTCTTTATGGGAAACCTATTCTGCAATGGCGAATACATACGGCGGCGTAATTTTACTTGGAATAAAAGAATTACCCGATAGAAGCTGGAAGACAACCGGACTAAAGCTTTCTGATCAGGAAAAAATCCTGGATGATTTCTGGAATCAGGCGCATAATCCGCAAAAGGTGAGCATAAATTTATTCTCTGAAAAGGATGTAAGTGTATATACGATCGGAAATGATATCGTTATTGCTTTGCATGTACCAATGGCAAAGCGTGAACAAAAGCCGGTTTATATCAATAACGATATGTTTCGCGGGACCTATCAAAGAACGCATACAGGGGATTATCATTGTACAAACGAGCAAGTGAAAGCTATGCTTCGTGATCAGGTTGAACAGACTTCAGATATGAACATTATGGAAAACATGGAGGTTTCTGATTTAGATTTGGAAACCGTTCACAGATATCGCAACAGACATCGCTTTTTCAAGCCGTCACATCCCTGGATTGATCTCAATGACGAGGATTATTTGTTTATGATTGGAGCTATTGATAAGGATAAGCATGGAGCGTTTCACCCGACAGGTGCAGGCTTACTGATGTTCGGTAATGAATATCGTATCGTACGCCAATATCATGAATTTTTTCTGGACTATCGCGAAATGCTGGATCCGGCGATTCGCTGGACTGACCGCTTATATTCCTCTTCAGGCGAATGGACGGGAAACCTCTTTGATTTTTACTTCCGAGTCTATAACAAAATAATCCTGAATGTGAAGGTGCCATTTAAAATGAGTGGCGGTGAACGGGTGGATGATACTCCGGTTCATCGCGCACTGCGTGAGGTACTTGCGAACTGTTTGGTGAATTCCGATTTTTATGTCCCCAGAGGCATTGTAATTAAGCAGAAAAATGATATATTGATTATCGAAAATCCGGGTACGATTCGTGTAGGAAAATATCAAATGAAAGTAGAAGGCGAGTTTGATCCAAGAAACAAAGCGTTAATGAAGATGTTTAATCTGATTGGTATTGGTGAGCGTGCAGGCAGCGGTGTTCCGGAGCTTTTCTCTGTATGGGAACAGGAAGGATGGATGGAACCGGATATTAAAGAGACATATAATCCGGGACGCACGATTTTAACATTGCCCTTTATGAAAAAGAACGAAGAAGCAAAGCGGCGGAAAGAAAAGTGCGGGAAGAAAAACGCTTGCGCAATACGAAATGATATTATCTATGATGCAGCCGGATGTATGGTATCGCTCCTCTGACTTTTCACAGCTACTGCATGTGAAGGAAAGAAGAATTCAAACCTTATTAAAGGAGCTATGTGAAAACGGCTGTATCGAGGATAATGGTCTGATCAAAGGGAAAAGATATAAAAAAGCCCGTAATTAAACAGGTGACCATGATAAGCGTCATAGTTCATGATCTGAAAAAGAACCGCTCCACATGATGATCAGGTTCATAGTGGGCGGTTTTCTTAGTTTCATGATTAAATATGTGGCTGCTTGGATTTGCCAGCAGGTGTTATCAAAGTTGAAGTGAACAAAATTTTTTTAACACCTCTAAAACACCTTGTTCTAAAAATCAGGATTATCTCTGCCAATGGATGTTGATGCATATCTAAACAATGTCCATCATGTAGTGAACATGCCACCTTCCTATGGGACAGTAGAAAAATAACGGCCGCACACAGCAGTCGTTATCTTTCTTTATGCTTCATCCAGTACACGCTGCATGGTTTCCTGCAGTTGTGCAATTACACCGTCTGTCTTTAACGGCTTATAGTCATCATAATACAGCGGCTTCAGGACATGAATATGAAATGTTCCCTTGTGCTTCATCACATTCCTGTAATCATAGGAATTTTGCAGTACGATGGGAACAATGCACGCCTTTGCCATAAACGCCGGCTGAATGGAGCCAGCCTGCATGGGATGCATGACACCGCCCTTGCTTCTTGTGCCCTCCGGGAAAATCAACAGATTATCCTTTGCCTTGAGCCGTCGTGCGGCCTCCCGCAGCATGTGAATTGCACTGCCGCGGTCCTCGCGGTCAAAGAGAATGACCTCCAGGGTTTTGGACCAGCTTCCCACATAGGGAACCTTTTCATTTTCCTTTTTGGATATGAAGGTGAACGACTGATCAATGACCGCCATCTGCAGCAGCATATCGAATTCGCTCTGGTGGTTGCATACAAACAAAATCGGCTGCTCCTTTGGCAGCTGTTCCTGAAATTGTACATCCAGTGTCACCCGATAATGCGACAGCAGCTTTTCCGACCATTTTTTCATACATGCATACCGCAACGCAAACGGTTTATTTCGTACAAGGAAAGCATCGATCCAGCTTCTTGGAATGAGCCAGAGAAGATACAGACTTCGCAATATATACATAAGCACCTACTCCTTCATCGCCGCCGCGTAGGCAATGGCATATTCTTTTTCATGAGAGATCGACACCTCTACCTGAAGACCTGCAAGATAGCAAGTGGGAGCTCCTGTTGCATCCGTTAGGATTTCAACAGCGGAAAGGACATAGGATTTTTCCTTATGCACCGCTTTGATAACTGCCTCCTTGGCCGCAAAGCGACCTGCCAGCCATTCTGCACGACGCATGTATGGAATCCTGTCAAACAGCACTCGTTCCCGCTCACTCAGCACACGCAGAAACGATTCCTTTTCCATAGCACTCTTTATTCTTGCGATTTCCACAATATCACAGCCTACTCCAAGCAGCATAGCTCTCCCTCTTTTCCTTATCTTATATACGGGCAGAAAGCTATATGTTTTTGCCCGTTGTGCGCAGCAGTTGTTGAGCTGGAAATGCCTGCTGCGCACAGGATTCTTTATTTCTTCGGGTCTTCCACCGCAAACATCATTTCCGCGGTTAATGCAATTTCACCATCCACACTGGCGAGCGCATTCACGAAGGCGATTCCCATACGTTCTCTAATGACCTCTGCTTCCAGCTTCAACACATCCCCGGGAATTACCTGACGCTTGAAACGCGCCTTGTTGATACCGGCAAACAATCCGATTTTCCCCTTGTTTTCTTCCTTGCTCAGCAGCATGACCGCAACGGTCTGTGCCAGTGCCTCCAGTTGCAGGACACCCGGCATGATCGCTTTCTGCGGAAAATGACCGAGAAACTGCATCTCATTGGCACTGATGCACTTGATTCCCACAACCTTGTTTCCTTCGATGCTCTCGATGCGGTCCACCAGTAGAAACGGATAGCGGTGCGGTATGATTTCCTGAATTTCATCACTGTTGTAGAGCATGGTTACCTCTCCCATCTGCGAATGATAATGCTCGCATTATGTCCGCCGAAGCCCAGAGAATTGGACATCGCGGTACGAATATCCGCATGCTTTCCCTCATTGACCACAAGATTCAGATCACAGGCAGGATCCGCATGCTGATAATTGATTGTAGCCGGCACAAAGCTGTTTTTCACAGCCAGTGTCGAAATGATAGCTTCCAGTGCTCCGCTGGCACCAAGCAGGTGACCGGACATGGATTTTGTACTGGACACATACGGCTTCCTTGCATCAGCACCGAATGCTTTCTTCACTGCCAGCGTTTCACTGGCATCATTAAGCGGCGTACTTGTTCCATGCGCATTGATGTAATCAATATCCGCAGTTGTGAGTTTTCCATCCTCGATTGCCATGGTCATAGCGCGAGCCGCCTGTGCTCCATCCGCAAGCGGTGCCGTAATATGATTGGCATCACAGGTGCTTCCATATCCGATGACCTCCCCATAGATTTCCGCATGTCTGGCAAGGGCATGCTCCAGCTCCTCCAGAATCAAAACGCCGGCACCCTCTCCCATGACGAAGCCCTTGCGTTCAGCATCAAAGGGAATAGAGGCACGATTGGGGTCTTCCCCCTCATGCAATGCCCGCATACTTGCAAACCCTGCCATTGCCACCGGTGTTACTGCCGCTTCACTGCCGCCGGCAGCCATCACATCCTCATAGCCGTCACGAATGCGGTGAAAGGCTTCTCCGATCGCATTGGTTGCCGCTGCACATGCAGTCACAACACTGGATACATTGCCATGGGCATCCATATCGATTGCAGCGCTTCCCGCCGCCAGATTGATCAGAGACATCGGGATAAAATACGGAGAAATTCTGCTTGGCCCGCGGCTTTCAATCGTCTGGGACGCACACTCGATTGTCGCGATACCACCGATTCCCGAGCCGATGATCACACCAAAGCGATCCCGGTTGAAGCTTGCATCCTGCAAACCGCTGTTTTCATAGGCCTGCTTTGCGGCAATTCGTGTAAATTGTGTAAAGCGGTCATTGAATTTCAAATCACGCTTTGTGAAATACTGCTCCATATCCAGATTTTTGACCTCACCTGCCAGCTTGGCACGAAAATCGGACGCATCAAAATGGGTGATTTCACCGATTCCGCAGCGGGCGTGCTGAACACTGTCCCACACCTGCTCCACATCATTTCCAATCGGAGATACAACGCCCATGCCTGTTATGACAACTCTTCTTTTCATTTACATCACCATCCCGCCGTCTACGGCAATAACTTGCCCTGTGATATAGGCACTCTCCTCACTGCACAGAAATCTCACCACATTGGCAACATCCTGAACACTGCCGAATTTTTTCATCGGTATGGATGCCATAGCACTCTCCTTCACATTGTCTGCCAGCTTGTCCGTCATCGCTGTGGCAATAAAGCCCGGCGCAACGGCATTTACACGCACACCTCTTGTCGCAAGCTCCTTTGCACAGCTTTTCGTCAGTGCGATCACACCGCCCTTGCTGGCGGCATAATTGGCCTGCCCCATGTTTCCGCATAATCCGACTACACTTGCCATATTGACAATCGCTCCGGATTTCTGTTTCATCATGATCCTTGCGACATGTCGGATACAGTTGTAGGTTCCCTTCAGATTGACGCGGATGACATCATCAAAATCCGCATCACTCATACGCAGCAGCAGATTATCCTTTGTAATACCGGCATTGTTTACCACGACATCCAGATGCCCGTATTCCTTTACGATTTCCTCCAGCATGGTCTTCACCTGATCCCCATCGGAGATATCACACGCAATCATTTTATGACGTCCGTTGGGATCACACTGTGCCAGAACCGCACGGGCTGCCTCCTCACTGTGCGCATAATTGATGATCACATTGTATTCCTTAGACAGCGTAATCGCAATGGCTTCCCCGATTCCCCGCGATGCCCCGCTGATAAATGCAGTTTTTCTTTCCATAGCCCTATCCTTTCATATAGTCCAGCGTTTCCGCAAGACTTGCTGTATCTTCCACGTGTAGAATCTTGACATCCATGCCCTTTGCACATTTCTTTACAAAGCCGCTGACTGCCTTGCCGGGACCTACCTCGATAAAGGTATCGACACCGTCTGCCAGCATGTTCTTTATGGTATCCTCCAGCATCACGCTGTGTGAGATCTGTTCACTTAACAGTGTGATGAGCGGACGATCCGCAACAGCCGCAGAAAGATTATGCAATACCGAAATACGCGGTGTTTTCAGCTCATAGCCGGAAAGCACCTGATACAGCTGTTTTCCAGCCTCCTGTAATAATGAGGAATGAAAGGCGCCGGATACCTGTAAGGGAATCACTCTTCGTGCTCCTGCCTCCAGACATTTTTCACCACAGGCCTCAACCGCTGCTTTTTCCCCTGTGATTACGATCTGTCCCGGACAGTTGTAATTGGCGATTTCACATACACCGATATTTTCTACTGCCTTACATGCGTTTAAAATTGCTTCCTTATCAAGCATCAGTACGGCTGCCATCGCACTTGTTCCTGCCGGAAGTGCATTCGCCATCAGCTTTCCACGCTCCCGCAAAATTTCAGCACCTGCCTGTACAGAAAAGCAGTCCGCATAGCACAGGGCACTGTATTCCCCAAGGCTCAAGCCGGCAGTCACATCTGCGTGAACGCCGTTTTCTTTTAATACAGCCGCAGCTGCCATCGAGTGGGCAAAAATTGCCACCTGTGTATATTGTGTATCGTCCAGCTGCTCCTTCGGTCCTTCAAAGCAGAGCGTTTTCACATCGAAATCCGTAGCTATGCTGTCAAAGACCGCTCTTGCACTGTCGTAGTTTTCATATAAATCCTTTCCCATGCCGGGATACTGTGCTCCCTGACCGGAAAACAGAAATGCTGTTTTCATGCCTGACTCCATTTCCCCGCGCCCTGTGCGCAGATACAACGTTTGTATAACTATATAATCCTGTCATCCATACGGTGAATGCGTTTCCTCACCGTTTTTCATGCATCCCACAGCTCTGCCATGAGATCATGCACACTCACGATTTCCGTAATACGCCATGCATTGGCTCCTGCAAATACCAGACCGTTTTCCACATCGCCTGCCACCGAATGCACCAATGCATCACTGATACAATAGGGTGTGGATGCAGGTACACACGGCTTCATACAGCCAATGCAGCGCGTTGGGGCGATTCTGCCTTCCTTTGCACGACGCATAAACGAAGTCATGACCGCACGTCCCGGAAGTCCTGCCGGACTCGATACCAGTGTGATATCCTCTTTTCCTGCAGTTATGATTTTCTGCTTGAATGCCACATCCGCATCACATTCTGTCGTTGCGATAAAGCGCGTTGCCATCTGAACCCCGCTCGCACCGATCTGCAGCAAGGCTTCAATATCCTCACGCGTGTATACTCCACCTGCCGCAAATACCGGAATGCTTCTCTGATATAGTTCCTCATATGCCTTTGTTTCCTGAAGAACCTCACCTACCAGCTCGGAAAGCTCCTTCACGTTACCGGCCTGCAGTTCTTCCTTCTTAAAGCCCAGATGCCCGCCTGCCAGACTTCCCTCCACGACGATGAAGTCCGGGCAGCGATGATAATGGCAATCCCAGCTTTTCAGAATCAGACGTGCTGCACGGCCGCTGGATACGATTGGTGCCAGTGCCACCTGCTCGCTTCCTTCTACGGCAGGCAGATTCATCGGCATACCTGCTCCGGAAAGGATAGCATCCACTCCGGCAGCAATAGCGGCTTTTACATATTCCTCATAATGATGCGATGCGACCATCACGTTGACCCCAAGCAGTCCTCTGCCCTCACTGTGTGCTCTGGCTTTGGCCGCTTCCTCTTTCAATGCTTCGATGTTGCAGGCAAGAGGGTCCTTCCAGAAGCCTTCCTTTCGATACCCTGGATGCGCTGCGGAAATCACGCCCATGCCACCTTCCTTCATAACGGCACCGGCCAGATTGCCAAGGGATACACCGACTCCCATGCCTCCCTGAATGATTGGCTTTTCCAGGTGATGAGAACCAATGGGAATGCGCTTATTCATAGCACAGTTCCTTTACTGCCTGCTGCAGTTTTTCCACCTCTTCTTCACTTTCGTGAATCAGGGAATCCAGAATATCCTGTAGCGGGCGGATTTCCTTACACATACCGGCAACCTGCCCCATCATGACAGAGCCATGACGCATATCCCCTTCCAGAACGGCTCTGCGCAGACCGCCCAGCGTCAGCTTTTCCATTTCTTCCTTATCGGCACCGCTTTGTTCCAGCTTCAGATATTGCAATGCCATCTGATTTTTCAGAATACGAACCGGGGTTCCGGTACTTCTTCCGGTGACAACAGAATCCATATCCTTCGCCTTCATGACGGCCTTTTTATAATTTTCATGGATTGGGCATTCCTCGGCCAGCAGCAGACAGGTACCGACCTGTACACCGAGCGCACCAAGGCACAGCGCTGCATTCAGCTGTCGCCCGCTTGCGATTCCTCCGGCTGCCAGAACCGGAATGGATAAAGCATCTACAACCTGCGGTACCAGCGACATCGTTGTCGTTTCCCCCACATGACCTCCGGATTCTCCACCCTCGGCAATCACGGCATCCACGCCGGACTTTTCCAGACGGCGTGCCAGTGCCACGCTTGCCACAACCGGGATCACCTTACAGCCGCTTTCCTTTAATGCCGGAATATACGGTCCGGGATTTCCCGCCCCGGTGGTAACGACTGCGACATGCTCCTCACAGATTACCTGCATGATCGCCTGCGTATGCGGATTCATCAGCATAACATTGACACCGAACGGCTGATCCGTAAGCTGCTTACAGGTACGGATTGCTTCCCGTGTCTGGTGCTCATCCATGGCGCCTGTTGCGATAATACCAAGTGCGCCGCAGTTGGATACGGCTGCCGCAAATTCCGGGGTTGCAATATTCGCCATCGCTCCCTGAAAAATCGGATATTTGATTCCTAACAATTCATTTATTAACATACAGCTCTCCTTACAGTTCGATATAGCAGCCGGCCCAGGTAAAACCTGCACCAAATCCGCTCAGAACAATCTTCATACCCGGCTTCAGCAAGCCCTTTTCACTCATTTCTCCCAGAGCGAGCGGAATGCTTGCGGCCGAGGTGTTTCCATATTCCTCAATATTGATATACACATGCTCTTTGTCGATGTGCATGCGTTTGCATACGTTGTTGATGATTCGCACATTCGCCTGATGCGGTACGATCCAGTCGATATCCGCAATGCTTACCGCAGCCTGTGCCAGTACATCCTCAATGGCCTCCTGCATGGCTTTCACCGCAAAGCGAAAGGTTGCGTTTCCTTCCATGCAGACCACGGAGGGCTGATAGGACTGCGCAGAGAACAAGGGTCTGGGTTTGGGTGCATCACTGTGAATCACACCGGCAGCATCTCCCATACTTCCTGCAAAATGCAGCATGCGCAGCTGTGTATCCTCCTGCCGGACAATCGCAGCACCGGCTCCATCCGCAAAGATGATACAGGTGGAGCGGTCCTTCCAGTCCAGCTGCTTGGAAATGACCTCAGCACCGATGATGAGGGCGCATTTCACCTGTCCCGCCGCAAGCATGGCATGGGCGCTCTGCAAGGCATACAGAAAGCCGCTGCATGCCGCATTCAGATCAAACGCCATCATATGCTGATCATTCAGTCCAAGCTTTTCCTGAATCAGACATGCCGTAGAAGGGGTTGTCTGATCCGGTGTGAAGGTCGCTGTGATGATCAGATCGATTTCTCTGGGATCGATTCCTGCCTTTTCGATTGCCATACGGGCCGCGCGTGCCCCCAGATCACTCGTGTTTTCCTCTTCTGAAATATATCTGGCACGGATTCCCGTTCTGCTGGAAATCCATTCATCATTTGTATCGACAAAGGTGCTCAGCTCCTCATTGGTAACACGGCGTTTCGCCAGCGCATAGCCAAAGCCCTTGATTCTACAGCTCTTCATAATTTGCTCCCATTGCTCTATATTTCTCATACCGCTGCGTCAGCAGTACCTTTTCTTTTTTTCTGCACAGCTCATCCAGAACACTTTCCAGCTGTTCACGCAGATGCTCCACTACATAGTCAAAGCAAATATGCGCACCGCCTTTTGGTTCTTTGATAATTGTATCAATGATGCCCTTGCGCTTTAAATCCGCTGCAGTAAGCTCCATGACACCGGCTGCCTCCGCTGCTCTGGATTCATCCTTCCACAGGATGCTCGCAAAGCCCTCCGGAGAAAGGATGGAATAGATGGCATGCTCCAGCATCATGATGTGATCTGCAACGGAAAAGGCCAGCGCACCGCCGCTGCCGCCCTCGCTCAGCACGATGGCCAGTACCGGGGTGCGGATTTCTGAAAATACTGCCAGACACTGCGCGATGGCTTCCGCCTGTCCGCGCTCCTCGGCACCCCTTCCCGGATATGCACCTGCGGTATCAACCAGCGTTATGATCGGACGGTGAAACTTCTCCGCCTGCTTTGCCAGACGAATTGCCTTGCGATAGCCCTCCGGATGCAGCATTCCAAAGCTTCGCTTCATGTTTTCCTCCAGCGTCTTCCCCTTGCTTTGGGCAAGAACGGTGACACTTCTTCCCTGAAAGGTCGCTATGCCGCCCTGACAGGCCGCATCATCCCCATAACAGCGATCGCCATGCAGCTCCATGAAATCCGGAAACAAGGCCCGGATATAATCCGCAGCCTTTGGACGCTTGGGATGACGTGCCAGATAGACCGTGTCCCATGCATCCAGCTGTTTCATTGCTTCCTCACGCAAATGATCGATCTTCGCACGCAGCTCATCAGCGTTAGGGTCCATGGCATCCAGCTTTGCCAGCTGGGCTTCCAGCGCCGCAATGCTGTTTTCGGCTTCCTTTATGCTCATGATGCTCTCCTTTCGTGCAGCTTCAGGATACGCAGCAAGGTATCCCGGCTGTCCTTTCGCTCCACAATGGCATCCACAAACCCTTTTTCCAGCAGAAACTCCGCCTTCTGAAAGTTGGCCGGTAGTTCTTCCTTTACCGTGGAGGCTATGACACGCTTTCCGGCAAAGCCAATCAGGCAGTCCGGTTCACTCAGAATGATATCCCCCAGCATGGCAAAGCTTGCACTTACACCACCGGTTGTCGGATGCGTCAGATAGGATATATACAGCAGGCCTGCTTCACTATGCTTGGCAAGCGCCGCACTTGTTTTCGCCATCTGTACAAGAGAGAGAATTCCCTCCTGCATACGCGCACCGCCGCTTGTTGTAAAAATCAATAGCGGCAGCTTCTTCCTGGTCGCATATTCGATACAGCGGGTGATCTTCTCTCCGACGATCTGCCCCATGCTGCCCATAAAGAAATTGCTGTCCATCACGGCAATCGCACATTTATAGCCACCAATGCTCGCTGCACCGCACACAACCGCTTCATACAACCCGGTCTTTTTCTGCAGACGGGAAAGCTTTTCCTCATATCCCGGGAAGCTTTGCTGCTCCTTCTTCAGGACAAGACGGCGATCCAGCTCAACAAAGCTGTTTTCATCCACCAGCTGCCGCAGCCGTTCATGGGCTGTCAGCTTCAGATGATGTGCACAATGAGGACATACATACAGATTGTGCATAAGATCCTCAAAGAGGATGCTCTGCTTGCACTGCGGACAGCTTTTATATAGATTATCCGGAGCCTCCAGCGGTTCTCTTACTGGCAGAGTTCGGCGTTTCTTAAACAGGTCCAGACGATTTTTTCGTACCTTAAATAATTGTTCCATCCTCTTTCAGCTCCTTTATAAATGATTCCATAAAGCCGGTATCGTAGCGGCCGCCGACAAATGTCGGATGATGCAGCAGCAGATACTGGAATTCAATATTGGTTTCCACGCCCTCGATCAAGAGCTCCTCCAGTGCGGAGCGCATCCGCTTGATGCATTCCAGACGGGTATCCGCATAGGTGATGATCTTGGCAATCATGGAATCATAATATGGCGGTATGCTGTAATCGTTGTATACCGCACTTTCAATGCGCACACGGCGTCCCTGCGGAAAGTTGATAAAGCTCACCTGCCCCGGACTCGGCGCAAAATTATATTTGATGTTCTCCGCATTGATACGGCATTCGATGGCATGCCCCCGGCAGACGATATCCTCCTGCTTATAGGCAAGTTTGTGACCGTCCGCAATGCGAATCTGCTGTTTGATCAGATCGATCCCGCATATTTCCTCGGAAATGGTGTGCTCGACCTGTATCCGTGTATTCATTTCCATGAAGTAATAATCTCCACGGGCATCCAACAGAAATTCGATGGTTCCCACACTGTCATAGCCGACGCTTTGGGCGGCTCGCACGGCATCCTGAAGCAGGCGCTCACGGATATCCTCCTTCAGAATATGGCAAGGTGCCTCCTCCAGCAGCTTCTGGTTGCGGCGCTGCGCGGAGCAGTCACGCTCATACAGATGCACGACATTCCCGTGCTTGTCTGCCATCAGCTGCACCTCGACATGCTTCGGCTCCACAATGAATTTCTCCATATAAACGGCATCATCCCCGAAATTTGCACGGGCCTCCGCTTTGGCCGTATCAAAGGCATCTGCCAGCTCCTGTGCACAATCCGCACGACGCATACCGCGTCCGCCGCCGCCGTTGCTGGCCTTGATCAGTACCGGATAGCCGATGCTCTCTGCCATGACTGCGGCATCCTCTACGGTTTCCAATAGATCCTTGCTTCCGGGAATAACGGGAACTGCGGCCTCCATCATGCACTGACGGGCATTGTTCTTATCCCCCATCTGCTCAATCACATCCGGATTGGGTCCGACAAAAATCAGACCGCACTGCATAACCAGACGGGCAAACTTCGCATTTTCACTCAGAAAGCCGAAGCCCGGATGAATGGCATCACAGGCAGTCATGCAGGCGGCACTCAGAATATTCTTCATATTCAGATAGCTATCATTGGCTCTAGGACCGCCGATGCATACGGCATAGTCCGCAAGCTGAACATGCAGTGCCTCTTTATCGGCTGTGGAATACACCGCAACCGTTTCGATGTTCATTTCCTTACAGGTACGGATGATTCTAACCGCGATTTCTCCACGGTTCGCAATGAGAAGTCGGCGGATCATGCGGCCTCACCGATGCGGATCAGCTCCTGATCAAATTCCACCATCGCTTCATTGGTAATCAAAATCTCCTGTACGATGCCATCCACCGGAGAAGGAATTTCATTCATGACCTTCATGGCTTCAATGATACACAGGACATCCCCTTTTTTCACATGCTGGCCGATTTCCACAAACGGTGTTCCCCCTTGGGAGCGGGCATTGTAATAGGTACCGACAAGCGGAGCCTTTACCCAGGTTCCCGCTGCCTTTTTCACCTCCGGTACAGGAAGCGGGGATGGCTGCGGTACTGCCGCCACAGAAGTCTTTGCCTCTGCCACAGCTGTTTCCATGGACGTGCCCCTGCTGTCTGCGGCTGCCCCCTTCTCCATTTTT
>OGFC01001453.1_pt1 | contig 13694 bp, 9 predicted proteins | sample 1570841 | NCBI WGS metagenome assembly OGFC01 (sample SAMEA2582137, study PRJEB24529) | metagenome | biome: Human gut stool | place: China | collected 2011 | reverse complement strand
ACTATTATTATACGCTATTTCTCGTCAAAAATCAACCATTTGTTGTGACAGAGCCAAGAGAAAAATGATGCGATAGACAAGACGCAGGAGCTGGCGAAAATACTCCCGCCGAGTCAATGAGCCGTTGTACAGGCGCTGTCTCAATGCAGGATTGCGGCTGTCCATAAAGCCCTGCCCAAGAGCGACTATCGCCCGCCGGACAGCGCCGCGAAGGGAATCGAGCGCGAGAACGGCCGCGTCCCTGCCTTCACGCATCCACTGTTCCAGCCAGCAGTTTTCCGGCTTTTCCGCTTCCACCCGTGATTGGTGGCAGAGCATCCAGAGCAGGGCAAAATCGGCAAAGGATTCTCCGTTGAACAGGCCTTGCAGGTCAAATTCCACAAAGGCCTGCCTGCTCAGGCTGGCGTTGTCCCGCAGGATGCGCAGGACAAGCCCGTTGGAAACAAAGCCCCACAGGTGCGCATCGGAACGGTTCAAAAACTCCTGCACCAGCGAATGCGGGCTGCTTTGGGCAGCCCCGGCAATGCCCCGTGTTCTCCTGTCCATATCCACACCGCAGCCCACAATGTGGATGGGAGAGTGCAGCCAGAAATGGGAAATGGGGTAGGATTTTTCCTGACTGCCGGATGTTGTGCCCGCACTGCGCACAAGGCGATCTTCGGGACGGGCCGCGACAAGCCGCCCGTAGCCAAGCTCGCCAAAAAGCGGAAGCAGCAGCTCTTCCCTAGTCAGTCTTGTTCCCGGGTCTCCTTCGGGCAGAGTGTCGCGCAGTTCGGCAAAACGTCGCCACACGGCCAGCATTTTTTGCCATGAACGGTTGATTGCGTCTGTCAGGCGTTCGCCGCCGGAAAGATTCCACGGATTCTTTTCCCGTTCGAGAGAGTCCGACGGATCGCCCTGCGTCAATTTGGGGTACATGCCGGGAAGTTCCCTGTCGCGGGACACGATACGCTGCAAAACGTCAACCGGCAGCAGTCCGCCTTCGCTGCGAACATTGGACAGACTCAATATGCTCATACTCTGCTCCGAAGCCTTGCGCAGGCCACACGGTCATCTCTGGCTTGGCACAAGCACAAGTTTTTTTACCAGGCGAGGCCAAAACGTTGAGGAATAATGTTCAGTCCGCATCCAGCAATTGCATCAGGCTGCAAACATGCGCAAAAAGTGGCGGAATATCCTGCTGTATCGTATTCCAGACAAGCATCCAGTCTATCGCGCCATAATCATGAACAAGAATATTGCGCATCCCTATAATCACGCGAAATGGTATTTCCGGGTGTTTTTCGCAAAAATCAGGGTATTTTCTGGACAAGGAAGCCGCGGCCTCCCCGATGATGGAAAGCCTTCTTGCAATAATATCCTGAGCGGCCCATGAAGCTTCCGAATCAAGAAAGGATTCCCTTGTCTGCCCCTCAAGCGTGGCAAGAATGCGCTCCGAGGAAATCCGCATATCATCAAGAAGTTTGAAAATGCCCAAATCCGTTTTGTTCATAGCGGCCTCATGTCATGCTCAAGATTTGCTTTCATGATTCCGTGCAGATTCGTCCCCGAAGTGACAATGTCGATGGAAACGCCAAGCAGCGCGGCAAGTTCTTCCCGCAGGCCACCCAGATGGAACAGGGTTGTGCCGGGAGCGGCATCTACATACAGATCAAGATCGCTGCCTTCCATGTCCTCGTTTCTGGATACGGAACCAAAAACACGCACATTGGAGATCATCGGGTATTTTCGCAGGATGCGTTCCACTTCAACGCGATGCGTTTTCAAACGAACAGATGGCTTCATGGTCTCTCCTGTTACCGGAACTCATTTCACAACTTCGCCGCCTGCCCGCAGGCAGGGCAGATAGACAAAGAACCCAAGGATGTCTGGTTCTCCCTGCGGTTGTACGGCATACCGCACGCCTTTGGCTCTTGCGGCATCGCGCACACGGCGGTGCGCTTCCAGAAGCGCCTGACCGCGTTCTTCCGCATAACGCCGTATATGCGGCATGAGATCAGGCAGGGCATCGTGAACCTCGCCAAGCCAGCGTCCGGCCTGCTCGCTGCTCACGTTTTGATCCGGCTGCGCGGCCAGCAGGCTTTTTGCGGCGGCGTCATTCAGCCAGTGCGCCTTGCCCGGCGCGTTGGCAAAGGCCAGCAAAGCGCATTCTTCCGCAAGACTGACATGTTCAATGCTGCCTGTGCTGGCAATCTGGAAGCGGAAACGGCACAGAACAAGGGTGCTGCGTGTTTGCACACTGTTGCTGCGCATGACGCCGCAACGGGCGACAGGGGACGCCGCATTGAAATCGGGAGCGCCCGGCTCAGAAGCGTCCAGGGCAGTTTCGGCCAGCCATGAGGCCAGCCGCTCCACCAGCGGATGGGTGCGGGAAAGGAGGATTTGCCCATCCCCGCATGGCTGGCGAAACACGGCTTCCAGTTGCGGGGGAAAGTCCAGCCCCGCAGTGCGGCGCTGAACCAGAGCTTCCATATTGAAACTGTGAACGGTTTGCCCGTGTTTTTGCGCCACATTGTGGACGGCTCCCAGCATGGGCAGGGCTGAACAGACAAAATTCTGAACTGATTGCGCGCCCCCGGCCGCTTCCTCGGCCTGACCAAGCGAAAGGGCCACATCATCCACCTTTATACTCTGCTGCGCAAAAAGCGTGCGGGAGCGTTTTTCTTCCGCCCTGGCCACAACATCCCATTCCTCCGCCAGCCGCTTCTTTTCCGGCGCCAGATAGTCTTCCATTCCCGGCAACAAAAGCGAGGTCTGACCTTGCACAGGTCTGCTGTGCAAAAGCAGGCCCTGAACCAGCGTTTGCATGACCTTTTCGCTGTCTTCCGGAATGGGCACGGAAATGCCCAAAGACTTGCGGATGGATTCGTGCTTGCGCAGCAGCACGTCCAGCACCATGCCGTCCATCGGGTTATCCGTGCCGTACCATGTGATGACGCGCACTTCAGGCAATGGCTGACCAAACCTGTCCACCCTGCCTTCCCGTTGTTCGTGGCGAGTGGGATTCCATGAAAGATCGTAATGAATAACGGCATTGAAATGATTTTGCAGGTTAATGCCTTCACTCAGGCAATCCGTGCATACCAGAATACGCCTTTCGCTCTCCGCCAATTGGGAAACGCGCAGTTCACGTTCTTCCGGCGGCAACAGGCCGGTAACGGCATCCACCGTGCAGCCCGGCAATTTCCTGCGCAATTCTTCCGCCACATATTCGGCGGTAGGGATAAAGCGGCAGAAAACAATGGGGGAATATCCATCGCCTACCAGCTTTTTTATATGGGGAATACACTGTTTGAGCTTGGCATCCTCTTCTCCCATAAGATTTTCCGCCATGCTGGCCAGTTTGGCAAACGTCCTGCGCCGTTCGGCTCTGGCCGCGTCAAACACGGCGCTGGATTCCGCCTCACTGCCTTCCGTGTCATTGGCTCCGGGCAGTTCGTCCGACAAGGAGCTGTCATCTCCGCTGTCCAGGTCAAAAAGCGCCCTTGTTCCCAGCGCATCCAGCTGTTCAGTATTGTGCGCCTCGCTTTCCAGGCCATTGCCCAGAGCGCGGGTACGCAGAGTGGCCGCCGCGGCGGCAGGGCTGGAAGATACGGCGCGAAGCAGGGCCAGGGCTGACCACCACTGGATGCGTTGCTGCCAGACGGTTCCTTCCCGCCGCACCGACGATCGGGCAAGCGCAAGAACACTGTCAAAAAGTTCCTTCCATTTGGGAGTTGCCCGCCATGTAACCTCATGTGCCTTTCGCTGGGGAAACGGCGTGGCCTTGTCCATATATGCCCGAATATCTCCCCTGCGGCGCTGCACAAAATGTGTGGCCAGCCTGCGTCTGTCTTCCTCGTGTTCCCTGCCGGAAAGATCGTCGGGAAGTTCGCTGAAATCCGGATTCAGGAAAGCCAGCAGGGAGCGAAAGACATCTTCCTTGCCGCTGTGTGGGGTAGCGGTGACAAAAATCATGTGCCGGTTGCTGTCTTCGGCCAGCTTGCGCACAAGCTCGTAGCGTTGCTTGCCGGAACGGTTGCCGGATGCCGAAGCGCAGGCATGGGCTTCATCCACAATGACCATTTCAGGGCAGGCGCGCAAAAACTCCTGCCTGTGCCGGTCGGATTTGATGTAATCGAGGGAGACAATGGTAAATGGCCATGCCTCGAAAACGGATGTGGCCACGTCAAGGCCGCGTTCCAGCCGTGCAATGGTGGAAGGCAGAACAAGTTGCGCCTCGATGTGGAACTTCTCCTCCAGTTCGTGCTGCCATTGCTCGGCAAGCTGGGGAGGACAAAGAACGGACATGCGGCGGATCTCGCCGCGATCCAGCAGTTCACGGGCAATGAGCAGCGATTCCACCGTCTTGCCGATGCCCACGTCATCGGCAATGAGCAGGCGCACCACGGGCTGTTTCATGGCCATCAACAAGGGGACAAACTGATAGGGCCGGGGATCGACAGCTATGTGTCCAAAGCAGCGGAACGGCCCTGTGGTGGCCCGCAAGCCCAGACGGACGGCATCGCGCAACAGGGCACAGGAGCGGGCATCTCCGCATTTTTCGGGGTTCGGGACATCAAAAACGGCGGGGCGCACCTCCTCCAGTTCCAACGTCGGCAATATGGTCATGATTTCTTCATTCGTCCCGCCAAGCGGCTTCAAGCGGAGCCAGTCGCCATCTTCCCGCGACTCCGGCGGCAATACCACCCAATCGCGCCCACGCGCCCTGACCAGTGAACCTGTTGCGTAACTCATGCCTTTTTCCCGAACAGGTCAGGATGCCTGTCTATTTGAAGTTGCCATTGTTCATTGTCCGCAAAACGCACGACTTCAATGCCCATGTTTTCCAGACATTCCTGCTGGGCTTCATCCTGTTCCCGACGATCTGAAAAATCGTGAACGGGGCCGTCAATGTAAATGGCTGTCGCCTGTGTTTCATAGTAGAAATCCACGACCGTATGACAATTTTCCATCCTGTACTGCGCGTGCGAGGGCAGACGCAGGTTGTGCTGGTACAGGAAATCCAGCCACTCCCGTTCCAGATTGCTGTCACAGCGTTTTTTCAGGGCTTCGAGCGCCTCCGCCCGGTTCCGCTGGCTATTGCCGCCAGATGCGGTCGTTACTGTGGATTGCGCCATTTCAAGCAGCACTCCGCGTATGGCGTGACGATCAAGCTCCTTGTGGACACGCTGGTTGCCGTAGCTCATGAGGCAATCATAGCAGGCCGCCATGCACTCTTCCTCGGCATGGGGAGCCTTGCCCTGATCCGCGCCGTCATCCCCGAAATGGCAGATATGCAGCGCCTCGCGCGCTACAGTTCGCAACGCCTGCTGGTCATCCGCAAGGCGACGCAAAACGCCTGCTCCACCTTCAGCGGATTCAATAAACAGGATGGTTGCCGGTTCTCCCCTTGCGGGCATGATTTCTGTGGACAGCTCAAAATCTTCCAGTTGAAAGACCTGCTGGATGCCCTGCTTCAGAGCATATTGCAGGGAATACATCTGCGATGGCGTGAGGGGGATGCGTGGCTCCAGCACCAGACAGTTTTTTCTGTCTTCCACATAGGGAATGACCCGTTCGATGCTTGTGGCGCTTGCGGGATCCTCCAGTTCCCTGTCGGCCTCGCCGACCACCCTGCCCTGTCTGACCCATTTTCCTCTGGCCTTGTCCAGCAAAAAGCCGGGGGCTTCGGTCTTTGGCCTGTTCAGCCAGCCCATGTTGATACGCCAGAGCGTTGCGCCATGACCATACTTGAGGACAAGGAACTCATTACCCTCCTTGCTGAACAGCGTGGCGACACGATGACCGGGACTGCCGCCATGCTCCTCAAAGCGATAGGCCGTGCAGAGTTGATAGCCAAAGCGCATCCGCTCCTCTTCATCGGAATTGATGCGATCTCTTTGCCGTGTGGAGACATTGCGCATACGGAACAGATTGCTCAGGGCATGTGGAAGCCTTGCCCCGCACATCTCGCACTTGTCCCTGGCCTTGTCCCGTTCCAGATAGCCGCAGCAATCGCATACTTTTGCCTGTGAGGAGGCAAGCTCCCCGTCCGCCTGCACGTCCATGATAACTCTGGTTATGGCGTATCTGGAACCTTCATGATAGATGATGCTGCCCGGCCCAAATTCCGAAATAGCCAGAAAGCGGGGGCGGGAAATGTATTCATCCCTGCCCTGCCTTGTCCTGTTGCTTCCGCTTCGTCCGGGAATGAAGGCGGAAAGGGGCAGACGCGGGAAATTGTAACCCGGCAAAAAGCCCTCGCAGGCGAAATAGCGATAGGAATAGAAGTCCGCCTGAATGGAAGAGCCTTTCTCCCTGAGCAATTCCAGCTGGGATTCCGCCTCGGAGCGCATTTTTTTCGCTTCTTCATGTTCCCTTTGGGAACGCATGGCGTCGTTGACAATTTCATTCTGTGCGTCACGTTGACGTATGGCTGCGCGGTACAAGTTGCGCCAGCGGTCGCAGGCTTCCTCAAAACCACGAGCAAGGCCATTCATGGTCTCTTCCAACCATGATGCGGAATACCAGCCGCAGGTTGCCAGTTCCGGAGCAAGGTCAGCCAGAATTTTTTGGGCCTGGACCGAAGCTGTCAATTTCGCCTTTTTTCCCATATCGCCTGTCAGATGCTCCGCTACGCTGTCAAGCAGCGCCAGGGATGGCGCGGTACCGGATATATCGACGAGATCGGCCAGAGATTTTTTCAAATCCAACCCGGATGCCGTCAACCACAAGGCATGAATATGCGCCCTGAGCAGGTCTTCGTTGGCCAAATCCAGCCGTGGCGTTGATACGGAACCGGAGACCATCTGTTCGGGAAACCGGAAAAAATGCTGGTCGTGCGAGTTGCCCTGCGCGCAATAGGTGATGATAAGGGCAGGCTGCCCGGAACGCCCGGCACGCCCGCTGCGCTGGGCATAATTGGCCGGTGTAGGCGGCACGTTGCGCATGCCCACCGCATTGAGCTGGGCAATATCAACGCCAAGTTCCATGGTAGGGGAGCAATAAAGAACCGGCAATTCGGCTGAGCGAAAGAGTTCTTCTCGTTCTTCACGCTTTTGGGCGGGAACCTGCGCTGTATGTTCCCGGGCGGAAAGCTCCATTCCTCTCTTGACCGCGCTTCTGTACATCTCCACAAAAAACGGATTTGGACGGGCCTTGCGCGTGCCGCTGTGCCGCACGCGGAAAGGATCATGAATGGCTTCCGTGCCATCCCCGGCTTTCCATACCATGACTGCGGCATCAAGCTGGTATCCTGTGTCCGCAACCTTTGGCCGTCCCGCCTCGGTCAGCAATCCCGCCTGTGCCAGGGCATGAACCAACGCCCTTATGACATCCTCCATCTTATCCAGCGGCAAGGTATTTCCAGTTGAGGAGAGCTTGCGGCGAAGCCATATTCCAAACTGGCTGCGGGGTGAAAGAAAGACATCCCCGCCCTCATCATTGCCTTCGTCCCTGGGCTGCCTTGCACGTGGGAAAAGGACAGAACTGTGATGCAGCTTTTCATTTTCTTCCAGACACCACGGTTCGACAAGTTGCTGCCTGCTGTTGCGTCCCATGTTTTCCTGATGGGTCAGGTCAAGGCATTCCGCCTTGATAGCCAGATGACGGCGCATGTAATCAAGGATGGAGACGACGATTTCCTTTCTGGTCTGTATGGATGCGGTTGCCAGAAGGCTGTGCTGTACCCACAGGTCATCAGCGGCGCAAATTTCATCAAGAGACAGATATTCTATACGTAACAGGCCGCATTGCTCCAGATTGGGAGCCACAATGCGCCAGCCCCGCCGCAAATCACTGTACATGCGGTATTCAAGAACATCTCTGAATGCCTTGTCCGTATTCTTGGCCTGGATAAAACGCCCGTTGGGGTTACTGGCATAGCGTTCGCGGGGAAATACTCCATCAGGGTAGCCAAGCCCCATCGACTCAAAGACTTTTTGCGGCAGTTCGTCAAAGCCGAGTCCCGTATTTCCGGCCTTGTCCAGCGCGTTGAACAGTGCCGAACGCAAGAGGCCAATTTCCACAAAATCATTGAAATGGCCCGATTGCAGGGAGGCATCCTGCCTGTTGTCGGAAAAGCACAGGAATTTCCGGGCAATTTTCTCCAAATCAGGCTCTGCCCGCAAATGATTTACCGTGGACATGGACAGTATGGTGGTAGCCGTGCTGCGTCCTTCTGTCCCCAAAGTAGCCAGCTTGGTAAATTCGCCAAGACGCGGATTGTAAGAAACGCCGCACTCCGGACAAAACACGAATGGAGCGGGAAGAAACCACGCGGGTACAGTGCCGGAAGATGGAGTGCTCTCCACACTTCCATCCGCATGGACATGGTAGAAGACAGGAATATACTTTTGCCTGTTCTTCCGTACGCGGAGAATGCCGCCTTTTTCTTCCAGCCAGTCTTCAGGCAGTCTGTCCACCTGTTCCTGTGCGTCTTCAGGCCACGGATTTTCACCGCTCACAAAAAGATACCCGACAATTCCCTCTTCAATTCCTTCGGAAGACGCTGCTTCTGCGGTATTATGCGGGACAAAATGTCGTATATTCTTTTCCTTGTCCTCGACCAGACACACGCTGTAGTATTCCTTGCCGCATTCGCGGCAGAAGCACAGGGAATAGAGCAATGCTTCTTCATCATCACGCCGCCCGGGAGCAAATTTTTGCCCGAAAAGCGTTATGAAACGTTTTTCTTCCTGTTCAATCGTAGCGTAAACTGTATCTCCCTTGCTCAAAAACTGATGGAGCTTGAAAGCAAAAACGGGCTTGCCGGATTCGGGCTTTCGTATATTGCATCCAGCCAGAAGAGTCTGCTTGAGCCGTTCTTCGCACTGCGCGGCGGGGACGCCGGTGAGTTGGGAAAGAGCGTTGGCAAGCCCCTGTTCCCCTCCGAGCGGCCGAGGGCGGCAACGCACAAGGCGGCCATTCGTCTCGCCTTTTCCTTCCTCTATGCCCAGATTGTTTTCAATCCAGACCACAAGCGGATTACGGATAAATTCGGCATAGGTATTCGGCAACGGCGCATCGGCGGAAACACATTTTGCCAGGGCATGTTGGAATTCGGGCAAATCAAGCTGATTTCTTTCTGTTTCGGCGGTAAGCGTTTCCACAATGACATTTTTTGCCTGAATTTCGCTGCCGAACAACTTGGAGGCTATGTTGGCAACTTCCTGCTGTTGCTCGGCAAAAGTGCCCGGGCCTGCCAGCGTTGCCGATGTGCCGATGCATTGGAACGAGTGCTCGACAGTTCCAAGGGAAACGCGCAGGCGACGGATCAGCATTCCCACGTCCGCGCCCTGTCTGCCACGATAGGTATGCAGTTCGTCAAATACAAGAAATTGCAGATTGGAAGCGGCCTGTACCAGCTTGCGCTCATAAGGCCGGGTCAGGATCAGTTCCAGCATTACATAGTTTGTCAGGAGAATATCAGGCGGATTATCAAGAATTTCCTGTCTGGCCTCTTCTCCTTCCTGCCCGGTATATCTGCGGAAAGTTACGGGGAACGGGCCGCCTGTTTCCAGAAATTTGTTCAGCTCCAGTTCCTGTGAGTTGGCAAGCGCGTTCATGGGGTACACGATAATGGCTTTGATGCCCTTTCCTGTGCCCTGCTTGAGAATCGCATCGACGATGGGAATGATGTAGGCCAGGCTTTTGCCTGAACCTGTCCCGGTCGTCAAAACATAATTTGCCCCGCTTCCGGCAGTTTCAATGGCATCGGACTGATGCCTGTAAAGCTGCATGAGATGGCCATCAGGATTTTGCTCTGTCTTGCCGACACGAAAAATTTTGGAGCACAGGGGATGAAGCAGGCCGCGCTCAACAAGCTCATCAACAGAGCCACCCGGTGCAAAGGCCGGATTCAACTGCAAGAGCGGATCTGGCCAGAGCAATCCGGATGCAAACTTGCTTTCAACTTCATCGCGGATGCGTTGATCGGAAATTTCGATAAAGCTGCTGGTGTAGCTTGCATAGTCGCCTCGGATGATGCTGTCGCGCAGACTGAAAACGTCCATTCTTTTCTCCTGTGACCAACCTGAAAATTATGCTTCTGAAGTGGAATTTACGCCTTCGCTAAATCTACACTTGGCATTCCGATAGCTCCAGTGTGTAATCCTGCCACAAAAACTAATTCATTAAAAAATTAGTATCCCTGGCTGGGGACACAGCTATAAGACGAAACATATTCGGCAAAGAGCAGAATATCTCATGTTTGAATATTGTAAGTGACGTGTATCATAATGCCGCGCTTGAAATTTTATTATTGTTTGATAGCATCCGGCTATGCGCTATAAAAGCGCCTCAATGCCTTTGCGATCCAGAATATCCAGAAGTTTGCAAGATGGACCTCCTGGATTTTTTTGGCCAGCCTCCCATGCGCGAATAGTTGCCACGCTTGTATTGATCAGTTGAGCCAGAACAGGCTGACTCACTTTTATGCGATTACGTAATTCTTTAACTTCCACACCTGTAAATTTATGAACAGGAGCGCACAGTGTTTCATATTCTCTTAACCTTCTTATATCAATGATATCATATTTATACATTCCTCGCGCTGTTTCCATTGTCTCTCTCAAAAGCCTGCTGTTTTCACTCATAGCTAATTTTCTCCAGCTCGCCATTCTGGTTCAGAATTTCCAATGCCTCATCCGTACAGGCAATCAAATCCTGGGCAATCATTTTCCAAGCACATAATTCTTTTTGTGTGATGTTGCTTCGCTCATTCTTTTCAAAACCAGTGAGAAATATCCACCGATCTTCCCGGTTTGTTGCGATAAGAGTCCTGGTACTACCACGTTTTCCTCTGCCTGGAAGGGCTATACGTTTTTGTAGACGCCGCCTCCCAAATCCGCATCAATCAAACCACGTTCCATTTCATCAACAGCATTCAGCAAAATCTGGTCGTCAAGTTCAGTTTTTCGCATCCACCGGCAAAAAACGCGCGTTTTTAAGAGATATTTCATGCTGCCGCCTGTTGTATGAACAGGCCATAATACCTAGTATATCCCATGTCAAAGACAAAATCAAATTTTCTATGCCTGTCGCATCCTTGTCCTTGTCTGCTTCCGCTCCATCTCCTCCATACCCTCAACCCTTCTCCACATTTCCCTATACCGCTCATTCCGCTCCAAATCCCTGTCTCCTGCGGGGCCGAAGGCGTAATCCGCCGTGCGCTCGGCGTACCGTTGCCAGTTGCGCTTGGTCTGCGAATCCCGGATAGTCGGGGCACAGGCGCGGATGGTTTCGACGACAGCCTCCCGGCTGTGGCCGTTGGAGCGCATCCGCAAGGCGATCATGGCGTCCACGCGGGAATAGTCCTCAATGGTCAGGTGCCTGCGGATATTTTCCAGATGGGCATAGTAGGCCGTTGCCGGATCGCCGGGGCGGAAATCCGGTATCTGGAACGCCCGATGTTCGGCCTGACGCTTCTCGGCTGCCTCCGCATACTCGCGGTCAATCCGTCTGGCCAGAGCAAGTGCCTTGCCGCACTCCCGGCGCTCCGCAAACAACAGCTTCACCGAAGGATAGCCGCCATCTTCCCGCCGATGCTTCGGTTTGCGATTCTCAAAGCCCGGCGCACGGTGGGGGTGGATGCAGCCGCACAGCTTTTTGTCGCCGTACTCCCGATTCAGGCGTTCCGTGAGGCGATTGCCCACGTCACGGTCATGCTCCGTTCCCAATTTCGGAATAGTCAGCAGACATTGATAATTTCCCGGCGAGCTTTCCAGAACCACGGCGGGCCGGAAGCCGTCCTCCTGCAAGCGTTTCAGACTGTCGCGGGTCATGTCGTCAATGAGGATGTGATGCAGATCATCCGACAGCGGCGTGTAGTAGATATTTTCGCCGCGACGCTGGAAGCGCAGCATTTCCGGCATGTGAGCTTCCAGTTCGTCTGGGGAAAAGCCTCTGGTCATGCCGCCTTTCTTGTCCAGGATGAAGGTCTTTTTCCCGCTGTCCTCATCCATTTTGATACAGGTCACGCGGTAGCGTTCCGCGTTTACCGCATCGGCATATCTTCTGAAATCCTCAAGTTCGCGCATGGCCTCCGCTCTCTGTGCTGTCCGTTGTGGGGAAGGCGGGGTGTGTCTCGCCTGTTCCCATACCGCGCGGTGTCGCCATCGGTCGGCCTGTTGGAACAGCCCCTGCGTTCGCAACCAGGTTTCAAAACGCGGCTTGCCGCCACGCGCCTTTTTCCGGCCTGAACACAGAGAACGCCGTTCCTCTCTCTGCTGCGCCTTCAGGCAATGTCGGGCGATATTCAGAACAGGCAGGCCGTAACGAGCCAGACGGGAGAGCGCTCTTTTTCGTTCGCCCCTGTGCCGCTCCTTCATCCGGGCAAGCTCGGCATTTTCCGCCGCTTTCGCATTGTTCGGCACTCCGGCGAACGCTGTCTGATAGGCTTTCCATTCCCCAAGGTTGACGGAACTCACCGGTTCCGGGGCAACCTTTCCCAGAACATCGGGGTAGGTTCCTTCTTCAAATTCGCCCAACTTTTTGCACAGCTTTGCCATGCTGAACGCACGATCCACAGAGGACGCCTTCACCGCAATGTCGCCCACAAAAATGACTGCCCCCGAACCCTTTTTCTCGAATCGTAAACCGACTGCCGCCAGTTTCTTGTGCAATTCAGCCCACGATTCCGCTTTTTTCATAATGTCGTGTCCGCGTTCCTGTGCGATGCGCTGGGCGGATTTTTCGCCTGTGGCATGTTCAAAATCCAAAGCGGGCTGTTTTGGTTTTCTTCCTCCACCCCGTATGCGCCGCCGTGCAAGCTCACCGTTCTCCAGCACCGCATACAGAGCCTTTTCCTCTGATGCCCATCCCTGTTTGTGTTCGATGAACGCAAGGATTTTATGCGCCTCCCGAATGTCGAATCCTCTGTGCGGCTGCACAACTTTTCCGCTTTCAGGATTCATGCGGTTCACCGCGATATGCAGGTGATAATTGTCCGTGTCATAGTGCAGGCCATACACGGTCTGATGTCCGTCCAGCCCCATTTTTTCGAGGAAGATATTCACCACTTCCTCCACCTGTTCCCGTGTGGGCTGCTCGCCTTCCTGCCAGGAAAAAATCCAGTGCTGGACAGGCATGACGCTGTGAACCGATTCCCTTGCCAGAGCGATCATTTCAACTTTCTGTCCAACATGAGTTGTGGAAAGAAAATTTCTCCCTCCCGCAGCTTCGATTTTTTCCTGTGTTTTTTTGTTGTGGGGAAAGCGGATGTAATCAATCAGATCACCTATCTGCCATGACTTTGGCTTTTCAATTTTCTGGTTCTTGATTTTTTTGACGATCATCGAGAGCCAAGCCGATTTTCTGAATCAAGCACACAAGTTTTCGCAGAGCGTCTTCCTGTTTTTCCAAAATGTCGGGCGGCATATTCGCCTGCCGGAGCGTCGCGAAATTGTGCTTGAGCAGGCCGCCGATCCGACGCAGTTCTCCCACTGCTTTCACGTCAGTATAGGCCGCAATCGTTCCGCCGAAAAAACGCCGTCGCGCGTATTCCGACAGGGACAGTCCCGCGATGTCCGCCTGCTCATCAAGGCGCGTCTTTTCTTGCGGCGTAAGGCGGATGGTGAACCTGATATTTGCGGCATACCTGCCTTCTCCTTTCGTGCCTTTTTTACCTTTCATGTCTTTCTGCCTTTGGAATGCGAGAAGCGAAGCGCCGAGCATTCCGGGAGTCCAGAGGGCGTAGCCTTCTGGCAGGATGG
>OGFC01001450.1_pt1 | contig 13724 bp, 15 predicted proteins | sample 1570841 | NCBI WGS metagenome assembly OGFC01 (sample SAMEA2582137, study PRJEB24529) | metagenome | biome: Human gut stool | place: China | collected 2011 | reverse complement strand
GGCATAGGACAAAAAAGTCTCTATTTAAATTGTCTATTTTATTGACAGGGGACCAATCACTATAGGTGTCTGTAACATCCGAAGGGATTACGTAATCTTATGTGATTGCGGCGTGACCTAGATAATTCTTAAGAATGTAGCTATTAACTGCATTCGTTACTGCCGTAAGTTTCCCGTCACTCCCCGCAATATATGCAACACCGTTTGACACAACGTAACCACTAGTTTTTAGTAAGTAGGTTGTTGGGTCAAAGTAATAAAGTGACCCGTACCATCTGATAATCCCAGATTGAACAATTCCATCACTGCCAACCATGTACCAACTCTACTACCAGTTTATGTTACTTCTGTAGCTGCAATCGTAGCTGAAGTTATATCAGCATTGGCCATTACATCATTGAACGACAATACTCCTGCAATAGCCACTACAGCAGTGATTGCCAATGTCTTCCATTGTTTTCCACTCTTATAAAGCTTATAGTGTTGCTTTTTCTCCCCCATAATTGATCCTCCCTATCTATTTTCCAACTTATTGATTTAATTCCTTACTTATAATTAGGTAAATTAAAATCCCCTTAAGGAGAACAAACTATTGTGGCGCTTGCTACCCCTAGGGGGATTATAAGTCAATTAGTTTCTATACTCCAGCTGCCGTATCCCATGATTGCAACCCATAAGTTGTAATCACATTATTAAGGCTCGAAGCATACGTCGGTGAAGTTGCATATCCATCAGATTGTAATAACGAAGTTACAGTAGCGTAGCTAGTTTGATGTAACAAGTTACTGTAGCGACTATTGCTGTACAAGAAGTATCCGTGGTCAACAACACTTTCATAGAAGCTTGGGTATTTCCGGAATTCTGCATTTACATAGTAGTAACCACCGCTACCATATTCCGCAGTCGACATGATAACGTATTGACCATTATATGATCCTTTAATCCCAAATAAGTTGTTGGCTTCAGTAGCTAAGGCTGATTGCCCCCAACCACTTTCAAGGATTGCTTGAGCAGCCGTCACGGATGGTAACACACCATATTCCTTCCAACCATCAAGGGTTGCCTGGTAAATCTTTAATAGGAATTGTGAAGAAGTCGTAGTCCCGGTAATAATACCAGTATTATCGGCAGTTAATGATATTCCATTGTAACTAAACGTCGTGTTAGTTGCCTTTAGATACGTTACTGGGTTGAAGTAGTAGTAATGACCATACCATTGAACTAACCCAGATTGAACGATCCCATCACTACCTACCATGTACCAGTCCCCCCATTGGGACTTAACATAATCTTGGTGGTCCAACTTTAAGTAGGTCACTGGATCGAAGTAGTAATACTTACCATACCACTTTTGAACCCCTGATTGAACTATCCCATCACTACCTACCATGTACCAAAGCCCCCATTGGGACTTAACGTAGTCTTGGTGATCTAATTTTAAGTAGGTTACTGGATCGAAGTAGTAGTACTTACCGTACCACTTTTGAACCCCTGATTGGACAATCCCATCGCTACCCACCATGTACCAGTCCCCCCATTGGGACTTAACGTAGTCTTGGTGATCTAATTTTAAGTAGGTTACTGAATCGAAGTAGTAGTACTTACCGTACCACTTTTGAACACCAGATAACGCTACACCATCCTTAACTAGGTACCAGTTGTAGCCAGTCTCACTAATTGATGGTAAATAGGAGTAGTTTTCACCGCTAGCAACTTTCCCATTCGTGTAGTATGTGTAGGTACCGTTCTCACTAACCCAACCGTTTTTAGTTGAACTCGTAGCTACCGCTGCCACTTCACGTGTAACTACTTCCGCAGAAGTTACGCTACTATCTTGAGTTGAAGTTGCTGATGAATCAGCACTATCGCTTGTAGCACTTTCGGTTGATTGGCTTGTTAAAGAAGTAGTAGAAGTTACAACCGAAGACGAATCGCTAACGGTACTTGCTTCTGATGATGCAGAAGTTACACTCACTTCAGAGCTTGACGTTGCACTAGTTGCAGTAGTGTCAGCTGAACTTGCAACCGTACTTGCGCTAGCAGCGTCTACCACGGATGAAGTAGCGCTAGTTACAGAACTGGATGCTGATGAAGAGACAACAGCACTTGAAGCCGCAGCACTAGCTTCTGAAGTTGACGACGTAGCTACGGCTGAAGTGCTGCTTTCCAGTACTACTGAGGAGGCACTGCTAGTTTGTGCTACTGCCACAGTTGCAACCGCAGATGAGGTAACATCGGCATTTGCAGTTACATTGTTAAGGGAAACCACCCCAGCTACCGCAACCGCTGCAGTAATGGCGAGTGTCTTCCATTGTTTTCCACTTTTATATAACTTATAGTGCTTTTTACTTTCCATGACCTTACCTTTTTATTAAATATGTTAATTCTTTATCACTGTTATCTACTTTAACACTTTATATTCAGCAAGTTTTACTTAACCCCAAGTTGTCAACAAACGATAATGTTTGACATCTTTTGGAAATATTCATTCTTGAAAAAGGTTATGGCAAGATGTACTTCATGAGTTTGAATTTCTTTATAAGCAAAACGATCGGTGCCATAACAAGATAGAGAACAAACGGGTATACGTATATATGAATTGGGTTTTGCAATACCTCAAAGTAACTATCCCATACCTTTGGTGTTACATGGAATAGATACCAGTCAAATAACTGGATAAACAGCGGGTGCAACACGTAAATCCCTAGTGATGCTGAAGACAACACCGCAAAGAACTTCGTCACCCTTTCTGATCGGGCATGATTGGTAAGTCGCTTAATTAAAATATATAGGCCAAAGGTATAGAACATCGTTCCTAGGTTGTTAAAGTAAACAATCTTATTCACGAAGATATTATTTAAGATATCAATTCCTAAGTTTAAAGTACCTAAAGCAATGATCGTCATCTGAATTTTATCCGATAGATAATCTTCCTTAATTAGATAGCCCATCACATAGTATGTTATCCACGACGAATTTAATAGAGGCACATTAATATTGCCGCTACTGAGATTAACACCCTTGAGTGCTGCAATATAAGGCACCACAATCCCGTAAGCTACTCCTACCACGACCACATAAGCAAGTATATCTTTATATTTTTTCGCTAACACCGCAAAGACTGGGGTGGCCAAGTAGAGCTGAATGATCGAAAAGAAGAACCAGAATAAACTATTGATCTTATCATCCACAAATGATTGAACAAAGTCACGTAGGGAAAAAACATTCCGGTGGAAAATCCCTGGGAAAGCATAATAGTGGTAGCTATACCAATAGTAGAAAACCGACCAGATTAAAAACGGTACCACGACCCTAAGGAATCTCTTTTTAAAAAACTCTTTCGTGGATTGACGATAGCGATAATCTAGCAACATTGCACCAGAATTCATAAAAAAGATCCCCACCGCAGGTAGGAAGATCGTTTGCAGAATATTTCCAATGATTGTAATTTGTTCGTTTGGATTCCCCTGATGGGCGATCTGGGCAGTATGTTGGACTAAAACGGCGAAAATTGCCATGCAATTCAGTATGTCGATATAAAGATAGCGTTTCTTTTCCATATTAAAACATTACTTTCCTAAAACTTGTTTTGCTTGCTCAATCACCGGCGCCTTAAGAATAAAGAGGCAGGCAACATAAATAACCGTCCCCACAAAGATCTGGATCGCCATGTTAACAATATTCATTGTCATTACGTCACAGATTCGGTTAACTACGAGGAACATCACTAGTCCCCCTAAGAAGTACCGCCAACTACTTCTAAACAATTGGCGTCGCCGAATGGTTGAACGAACAAAATTCATCTGTACTGCCATCACACTGAACTCGGCAATAACGGTTGCTAACGCCGCTCCGTTGGCCGAATAAAATGGAATCAAGAGGATGTTGGCAATCACGTTAACCACCGCCCCAATTGAAACGGAAACCGTGTACTCCTTAACCCGGTCAATTGGCATCAAGTATTGGTCACCAGTTACGTTACTCCACGCAATGAAGACAATTGCTGGGGCCTCGAAGAAAATAATCTTACCGGCATCTTGGTACCCATTCCCTAAGAACCACGGGGCGAATTTTTCCGAAATTGCCATTAGACCAAACATCATTGGAACTGCCATCGCCGTTACAAAGTCGAAGGAATTGTAGAGGCTTTCCCGAACCCCCTTCAAATCACCCTTAGCAAACTTATTGGCAATGTGGGGAAGCATAACCGTCCCCGTAGCCGTTACGATCGCTAAGACTAGTTTGACCAGGCGATCCGCATAGTCAAACTGCCCTAAGGCCGTTGGTTGACCAATCTTCCCTAGCATTAACTTGTTAACCACCAAGTAGATTTGGGTCGTAATCGTTGGAATAAAGAGGAGTAAGGAGGGGTAAAGGTGTCGGAGGGGATGCCATTCTTTTGGTGACACCCACTGGATATTGGACTTTAGATACGGCCATAGGGTTAAGTTTCCGCTTAACTGGGCAACCCCAATCAACAGGATGTACTTCCAAAGATCAGCTTCCGTCTTAACCAGAGTAAAGATCAATACAATCATGATTAACTTGACGATTGTATTCCGGACGACCGTCTTTTTAAAGTCCTCCATCCCCATGAAGTACCAGGAAACATCGATCCCACAGGCAACGATCCAAAGCGTTTGAAGAAGGTAGTATTCCCGGAAGGTTGTCGAAAATAAGAACACCGCCACGAGGTAGGCAACTAAAGAGATGCTAATCGTGCACAGTTGAAGTGCTTCAATTCCCCAAAAGATTCGCGAGCGTTCCCGCTTATCATCCCGGTGATAGGCAACTTCTCGGTTTCCGTATAAGCCAATCCCCATTTGACCGACTAAATAAAAAACAGTGACCCACCCATTTGTATAAGTGTTGATCCCACTGGCGTGTGCACCCAAGGCGCGGGACACATAAGGGGTCGTCACTAAGGGGGCAATCATCAAAAGAATCTGATAGCCCGCGTTATACAAATAGTTTCGGATCACTTTCATGCTTACTTATTAAACTCCTTTTCTACGCATACAAGGGCCGCGTGAAGTACTTGGTCCATGTCATAGTAGCGGTATTGGCCCAACCGGCCACCAAAGATCACATTGGCTTCCTTTTCCTGGGCAAGCTTAGCATATTGCTTGTACAAATCATTATTTTGTTGGTTGTTAACTGGGTAGTATGGTTCATCACCGCGGTGCCAGTCAGCTGGGTATTCCCGGGTCACGATCGTCTTATCCTTGTCACCCTTACCAAACTCAAAGTGCTTGTGTTCAATCACCCGGGTGTATGGCGTTTCCGCATCGGTGTAATTGATAACGGCGTTCCCTTGGTAGTTATCAACATCCAGTTCTTCGGTTTCAAACCGCAAGCTCCGGTATTGAAGTTCCCCCAGTTGGTAATCAAAGAATTCATCGATCATTCCGGTGAAGACGACCTTCGGATAGTTAGCCAGGTATTCTTCGCGCTTGGCAAAGAAGTCCACACCCGTTTCCACATCAATCAAATCGGAGGCTAACATCTTTTCAACGATTTGTGTGTAACCACCAACCGGAATCCCTTGGAAGTCATCGTTGAAGTAGTTGTTATCGTAAGTCAAGCGAACTGGCAGGCGACGAATAATGAAGGCCGGCAATTCGGTTGCCTTTTGCCCCCATTGCTTTTCCGTGTAGCCCTTCACCAGCTTTTCGTAGATGTCACGACCAATCAATGAGATGGCTTGTTCTTCCAAGTTTTGCGGCGTCTTGCCGGCCATTTCTTGGCGTTGTTCATTGATCTTGTCCATTGCCTCTTGCGGCGTCCGAACGCCCCACATCTTGTTGAAGGTGTTCATGTTGAACGGAAGGTTGTACATCGTTCCCTTGTAGTTGGCTACCGGGCTGTTAGTATAACGGTTAAAGGTTGCGAACTGGTTAACGTAATCCCAGATTTCCTTATTGGAAGTGTGGAAAATGTGGGCCCCGTATTGGTGCACTTGGATCCCATCAACTTCTTTGGTGAAGATGTTTCCGGCGATGTGATCACGCTTTTCAATCACTTTCACCCGCTTGCCACGTTTGGCAGCTTCGTAAGCAAAGGTGGCACCGAATAAACCGGCCCCAACTACAAGATAATCGTACTTAGACATTGTATATTCCTTTCACACGTGTAATTAGTTTAAACAATCATAGCCCAAATTAAGCTTTACAACAATATCCATTATGATCTATTAGTAGCTAATCTAGAGCTTATTAAGTGTTTTTTAAATAAGGTTTCGCCAAGTCGTCACAGTAAATGCTAACACCATCCCAACGATTAACCCAACTGCCACCCCTGCTAATAGGTACTTCTTTGTTGAAGGACTAGTTTGGCTATCGGCGTCTTTAACCTTAGCCTTGGCAAAGGTTGAAATTGTTCCGGTTGACGGTGAAATCTTCGGTAATTCGGTCTTTGCGGCATCAACAACAGCGTTAACTACTTGCGTTGCCTCCTTGGCATTCCCCGCCTCTACAGAAACCGTGAGAACTAAGCTTTGCATAACGGTCTTAACCTTGATCATGGATAAGATGTCTTCCGTACTGTATTGCTTACGAAGCTTTTTCGGCAGTTCTTTTTGCGCAGCCGCCGCCACATCACTACTTTCAATCATATCCTTATACGTGTTAGTCAAGCTTAGGTCTGCTTGGACTTGCTCGTTAGCCGTGCTGTTATTATAACGGTGAGCAACCATTAAGGAACGGCTCGCGGTGTACGTAGTGTGCTTTTTGGTGTGAGCATAAAAGCCACCAGCGGCCCCACCCAAAACTGCAAAGATCAAGATTACTAAAATGTTCTTCCAGACCATTTTAGTAAGGTTACTCAGCGATATTTTCATTGCCATATTTCTTTCCCCTTATATTTTTCAAAACCCATTCTAACTGTGGAATACTTGCGAGAATAAAGACGTTGTAAATCAATTGGACGGCGTGTGGTTCAACCATCGAATTGATGGCAACTAACATTACGATTGCCGATAGGGCGTACTCCTTTTGAACCGTGCTAACAATTGCGATGAAGGTCATGATCACAATAAAGAGCACGAAGATGATTAACCCCCATAATAGAAGCATCCGAACAAAGGACGAATCGATATAAAAGTAGTCCGCACTCAATCCATTTTGGTTTTGGTTAGCAAAGGTCTTCCCCTTCACACCACCAAATGATTTTTCGTGGATAAAACGTCCAATTAAATTTGGATCATACAACCGGAAGGCCTTTCTACTCAAGCTTAGTCGGCCAGACAGCAGCTCGTTGAATTTCCGGTAGATATGGTTACTGTCATCAAAGAAGTAGGCAGCCGTAATCGTGATCACAGCCAACACCGGCATTGCCATCCACCAAAAGGAAGCAATCATCCTTGAGAATCTTTTCCCTTCTGCAGCTCGTTGCGTGACCCACATCACCGGAATCATCAACAGCATTGCATAGAAGTCTAGCCGGGTATCGGTATAAACCATCGCAATTGTTGCAACAACCGCAATCCCAATGTAATCAAACCACTTAAGCTTGCCAAAGCGAACGTAGCAATATGCTAGTGCCGAGAAAAACAGGTGGGACGCCACAAAGGTTGTATAAGCCATCCCAAGCCCATAGCGGTTCGGACGTAGATTAGAAACATAGACTAAGTTAGGAACAATATTCACCAATGAAGTGGCGGCAATCACAAGTAATAGAGTCACCGATAGGTATAAGTACCACCTAGCCACCTGTTTAAAGTCAACGCCACGCGCCCCTAGCACGAAGGCCATTGTTACCATTAGTTCCGGATACTGGGCCGTTCGCCAAGAAATAATACTAGCAACCAATAATGCTGTTATTACTAATTTACCGGACACTTGCCATTCATCCATCACGTAAATTTTAAAAATTAGCAACGGGATGGCGAGGTAAGTAATTAAGCGTAACTCGGACCAACTCAGCAAGGTTGTATAGGTTGAATCAATTAAGAAGGCGGGGACAAAGTATAGACTGAAGGCCAGTAAGTAAACATGCTGCCCCTGAATCGGTGCCCGCCAAATTTCAGCTATTCTTGCTTTCATTCTTCAATTCCTATGCGTGTCCCGTGATCTTACGTTGGATAAACTTACCACCCTTTTTCAACCAGTTGGTATGCTCCATAAAGACGTAGTTAACTTCTTTGGTCTTGTACTCTGGGTGGACCTCCAACCATACGTCCAAGAGTAGCTCGCTCAAGAATCCGTAGACCCGCTGTTCGTAGGTTGAGTAGTTAGAGATATCAGTTTGGGCTTCCACTTTAGCTAAAACGTCGTACATCCAAGTGCAGTACTCATTGAGGGGCTTTTTCTTCATAATGAACATGTTAAACATGTGTGCCCAAGTCCGCTTCATCACTAGCTCAAAGGCTGGTGCATACTCTGGGTATTGCTCTTGTATCACCTGGCGCATCACCTCAAATGGTTCGTGGTGGTGAGCATGTAAGTAATGCGATTCGTTAGTCTCGATGTAGTACTTCCGCTTAGATGGCAGGATAATATCGTAGTCTTCTAATAGCGCCACAATTTCTTTTTCCGACAGCACCGTTTGAAGCGACTTATGGTGACGTAGACTCAGGTAACGGCGGTAGTGCACCAACCCCATGGCATCTACGTCTAAGTTCTTCCAACCCCAGTAAATGGCGGTTAGCTCGTTATAAGTCGGGTTCTTTTGGGAAATGTTATCGCCCGTGTTATCCCCTTGGAAGGTGTGGTTAACATCTGGGTGTAGGTCCTTACCCACAAAAACCGGCAGATACATTGAATCTGTCGGCATCTCGTAATTTTTGTGGGCGGCAACTAATACTTTTACTCGCACAATGTTCTCCTTTAGTAGGCTCCGTTTGGTTTGATCATTACTTTCACGGTTTCAAGCATGATCTTTAAATCCAACCAGACGGAGCGGTTTTGAATGTAGGTTAGGTCGAGGCGGACCATTTCGTCAAAGTCCACGTCGTTTCGGCCCCCCACTTGCCACATTCCGGTGGCCCCAGGGGTCACTAAGAGGCGTTGCTTATCGTACTCCGTGTACTGCTCCACCTCCGAAACCAGTGGCGGCCGGGGCCCAACGATGCTCATTGATCCGGTCACCACGTTAATTAACTGTGGCAACTCATCCAAGCTGTACTTACGAATCACACGGCCAACCCGGGTGATCCGGGGGTCGTCCTTCATTTTAAACATCGCCCCATCAACCTCGTTTTGATCTTGTAATTTGGCGAGGAGCTCATCTGCGTTACTAACCATTGAGCGGAACTTGATGATTTTGAATTCGTGTCCGTCCTTCCCCACCCGGGTTTGGGTGTAAAACACCGGCCCGTGGGGATCATCAACTTTGATGCAAATTGCAATGATTAACAGTACCGGACTGATGACCACCACCCCGATTGCCGAGGCCACCACGTCAAACAGACGCTTGATCCCCCGGTAAAAGTATTGGCGGTTTAATCGTTCCGCATCAATGTGAATCATGTTTTCAACCATTAGCGTTTCTCTCGATTTCAAATTAACTTGGGCTCTCTAGTCGCCCCATTTTTCACTTCATTGTTGATAACCGCAACCCATTGTAAATAGATTCTATTTACAAATACTCCTCTAATGATACCAATAAATTAGGGCGTTAAAAAGAACTTTTCGTCCGGAACCCCTTTCATCAGTTGTTAAGGTTTTCTTGCTTGGCCAGCCACTGATCAATTTCATCGAGGTCAAACCCCTTGCGGTAAAGGGCCTGCTTAGTCTTCATCTTTCGTTCATAACCTTCAAACCGGCGGTAACGGTGCCAAGCTTTTTCCGCTTCCCGTTCCAGTAATTCCGCCTGGCGATCCTCCGTTTGGGACGGGATTTCGTTTTCCTTCACCAGTTGGTAAACTTCATCGCCGTACCCTTGGGTTAGCACCCCCTGGTGGATTTTTTCGCTTCGGCGCCGTGCCGGTTGGTTCAGGTAACGCTTGGCCAGCTTTTGCACCAGTTTGGCGGCATTTTCAACCTGTTGTTCCGTGGTGAACTGGGTAAGGGCGTCGTCAATTAAAAACTCGCCCACCCGCTTTTGACGAAGTTTTTGGCGAATCACCCCCGGTCCCTTCAAACCGGTATTCATCTCCGTCCGCACGTAAGCAGCCGCGTACTCCCGGTCATCCAACAAGCGGTTTTCCCGCAACTTGGCCATCACCACCGGGACAAACTCCGGTGGGGTGTCAATCTCCACTAGCTTTTGTTCCACCTCGTGTTCGGTCCGCAGTTGGTGGGACAAGTAATCCAGCATCTTATTATAGGCTTGCGCCACCTGATCATCGTTTGAGATCTGCTGTAGTAATTCCTGATCGACCTCCATCCCCTTATAAAGACGGTACTTGATCAAGACACTCTCGGCCACCGGAAAGGCGTACTGACCGTTTAAAAAGACGTTAAAGCGCCCCGGTCGTTTTTGGGCCACAATAGCGGTAATTTGTCGAATTTGCGATTCTTTTTCCATGATCCACCCTTACAAATTTTCGCTTGGTTTCTATGTATAAAGTGTAAGCAGTGATCACAACTTACACCAATCAAATTTAAAGGAGATATCAACATGCTTCATAACGTCAAATCCACTAAGCTTCAAGTTACCTTAATCGATGGCGATCACCCCGAAGGTTTGAACCGGGTCTTTAACAACCTGGTTGCCCAACCGAGTGATGAGCAGATCGCCAGCTTCCAAACCATCCTTGAAGGATTAGCCGGGGGTACCGTCCAAGAAGCCACCCTGACGACCGCCACGACTTTAACTAACGAATAGCCATAACCACTAGCCAACCGAAAGGAAGTACTTAAATGAAGACCTTAAACCTCACCTACAAGGGCAGCCTAAACAAGACGCACATCTTGAAGATCAACTACGCCAATGGCCAACTGGACGAAGCAACCGTTCGCCAAGCCATGACCCAGATCGCCAACCTAAAGCTGTTTAAGAAGGGCGAAGAAGATCTGTTCGTCACGCCCGTTTCCGCTAAGGTGGTCAACACCGACGAAGAAGTACTCTTTGCTTAATTGCTAACGACCAGAGGCTGGGAGAAAACCGTGTTTTCTCCTAGCCTTTTGCTGTATTCACGAAAGTTAGGCAGGAAATGTGGAAAATAACCGCAGGTCTAGTGCCTAAGTACGGCCGAAGAACAGTGCATACTGCACTAACCGTTCGTCCTAGCTTAGTCATACGACCTGCCGAGTAGGTTATTTCCCACCCACTTTTTTGATTCGTTCATGAACCCACTGCCAAAAGTAGGGGCGTTGGCTAACTGGTCCATCCACCAGCACCTGGCAGGTAGCGTTGACAATCGCCCCGATCATCACAATCATCCCGGAAAAGTCCAACCACATCATCATCAAAATGAAGGCCCCGATCGTCTTGTAGGAATTTAACCGTTGGGCGAATACGACGGCGTAATAGGAGAAGAGGCGCGATAGGCCCATCCACAGCAAGGTGGCAACCAGGGCGCCAATTACCACGTACCGCAGGCGCACCCGGGCGTTAGGAACGAAGTAATAGAGCAGGGTTAAGAAGATAAAGAGCCCGCCAAAGGTCACTGGCCACCGCAGGCTACTAAAGAGGGTGACGTAATTAATTGGGAAGTGCAAGATTGGCTGTAAGGCTTCTAGCACCTGTTCCCCGAGCCCATACATAATCACTAAGGCAAAGATAATCATGATGACGATGATCATCCAAATAAAGGACAGGACCCGGTTAATGATCGGATTTTGGTTCTTAGCCACCCCGTAGGCACCGTTGACGGAGCGTTGAAAGGCCGCAATTCCTTGGCTAGTTGACCACAGGGCCACCAAGGCCCCGGTAGTCAGGATCCCCCCACTCCCCCGGCGTAAGAAATCAAAAATGATCGGCCGGATAAATTGGTAGACCGAACTAGGGATTGCCGATTGCAGATACGGGAGGACCGTTTTTGCATCTAACCCCAGCATCGGTAAGAGGTTTCCCACCACTAGCACCGCCGGGAAAATGGAAAGTAAGGTATAGTAGGCCAGCACGGCCGCCGAAGTTGTTACTTGCGCCATTTGGAAGTGTTCGGCAAAGACCGTCACAAAGCGCTTCAATTTGGTGCCAATAAATTTCATCATGGCCCTCCCACACGTTAATAGGCCCATTTTAGCAGTTTCTAACGGCGAAAACAAAAAGAACTCCCGTGAGGAACTCTTTTGTCTTTCTAGCTGTGCATTATTTCTTGACGATTCCGCTCACTTTCCTACTTCATCATGTGCAACTGGTACAGGTACTGCTTACCGGCCGTCAAATCGTATTGAACCAGCTTGTAATCTTGCCAGAGTCGTTTTTGCTTCTTAGTTAACTGGCTGTACTTAACCACTTGCCCCTTACTGTTTGTGAACTGGAGGCTAGCAGTACTATTGTTTTGACCAGTGTTAATGGAAACGGCTGGTAAGTCCTCATATACCTTTGTCATCAAAGCAAGGTATGGCGTGACCTTGGAATTAGTTTGTTCCGCTACCATCGCCATGAAGTCATTCGGGCTAACCACCTTAGTGTTACTGGTCAAAGTCCGGGCACCGTGTTCACGGGCGTAGGTGTTGGAGTAGATGAAGTAATCCGTTTCATGCAGCTTGGTCCCATCCTTTGCCATGCTGTTGTTGTAAATCCCCGGCAGATGGTCACCATAGAAGACAACCGTGATTGGCTTTTGGATCTTGTTAATCTGCTTGATGAACTGCTTAACTGCTTTGTCGGTGTAGGTAAGCCCCGTTGTATACGTTGCAACCGTCCCCTTATCTGTCCCTTCACTTACCGAAGTTGGGAGCCACTTGGAGTAGTTTTTATAGTACTGAGTATCATAAGGCATATGGTTTTGCATCGTGACCAAGTTGATAAAGGTACCGTTTTTATCAGCCTTCAGTTGCGTCAAAGCATTCGCATAAGACGTTTCATCAGACAGATATGGGCTTTTACCGATCTTTTTCTTATCTATAATTTTGTACTTACTTCCCAGATAGTAAAAACGGTTGAAGCCAAATTTAGCATAATCCGCGACCCGACTGTAGAACACCCCTTGGTACGGGTGAATTCCAACGGCATAGTCAAACAATTGATTAAAGGTCCAGTTTTTCGTTAAACGTGGCACGATCTGGGTATATGGGGTTTGCAATGTTGACGAGAAGTTAGCCGTTGCCAATCCCCTTAAGGTCATGTATTCCATGTTGGCCGTTCCCCCACCGTAACCTGAGGACATCATCAGGCCACTGGTGGTCGTTTTCTTCAAGGAAAGAATATATGGAATCGGGTTTCCCTTGATCTTAACTCCCGGCACCCGCTTGGGGTTAGAGAAGCTTTCACTCAGGTTAAACATGATTGTTTGCGATGATAGCGAATTTTTCCGATCTTTGTTTATCTCCTCTGCCACCACTTGATATTCTCGGGCAATCTTTTCCATCCGGGCTTTCGAATAGCCGGCTGGCTTTTCCATCACGGTGATGTCGATATTATTCAGGAACTGGATGATGGGTCCATTTTCTCGTGCTCCGTCTTGTTGGTTGTAAAAAATTGGATGATCCCCTAGCCCCTCAATAACTGTACTAATCCTTGAGTCGGTGTGGTTCCAAAAGATGCTACTTCCAAAGAAAAGGACGGTGAGCACAGTCCAAATACAACGTCTTTTTGTACTTGGGGCGGGAACAGGTAATTTTGGCTCTTTGTCAAATCCTGTTGATGGGTCATTTTAGGCGGCGGCCGGTGCT
>OGFC01001437.1_pt1 | contig 13834 bp, 10 predicted proteins | sample 1570841 | NCBI WGS metagenome assembly OGFC01 (sample SAMEA2582137, study PRJEB24529) | metagenome | biome: Human gut stool | place: China | collected 2011 | reverse complement strand
TTCTTCCATAAGCTATTATTTTTTTTACAAAATATCAAATACAAATATAGTAGAATATATTATATCGCACAGTATACTACTACATTTAGTTTTCTCTACAATAGATGTCAAATACTTTTTATAAGTAATTTAAACGTAATCCCATACGCTCTATAAGTTGTAGAATTTGTCATATTTATCTTGTTTGTAGCCTTACAACCTATTTTTTCACTTTCTATATCTTTTTACTTGCATATTTTACGTGCTACAACACAAGTAGTATTTGTTCTTTTATCCTTACATTCATACAGCTGTTGTTCATCCACCCTTATTTTTTCAAACTTTTTCAAGAGAGCTTTACTGCGAAGTAAGGCTCTCTTTTTATGCGTTTTGAATTTATATAAGCTATTTATTAACTAATAGAGGCCCCCGACCAATAATAAGCTCCAATTTTAGAAGTCCAGGTATTACCATAATCAGATGATACCAACATTGATTGGGTAGTTTGAAGTATTAAGTATTTACCATTCGAAGATATAGCACAGTTAGGAGATGTACCAGCTATTATAATGCGCTTCCAAGTATTGCCATAATCTGTGGATATATATAAATAATTACTTTGTGCCACAGCTATTTGATATTTACCATTGCCCGACATATCACAACTACGCCAAGATCGATAGCCCTCTTTAGAAGTCCAGGTATTACCATAATCAGATGAAATATATATATAACCCGAGCTAGCCACAGCTATTTGATATTTACCATTTGCCGAAATCGAGCATTTATACCATTCTCTACTGTCTTCTTTTGCTATCCACGTTTTACCATAATCTGATGATACATATATTTGTCCTCTATAAGCCACTGCTGTTTGGTATTTACCATCTGCTGACATATCACAAGCGATCCAGTCCAATCGGGGGGAATTACTAGTCCATGATTCACCATAATCAGATGACCTATATATGAGACCATCATATATTACAACTATTTGGTATTTACCATCTGCCGAGATTGCACAACCCGACCATTGACAATTTCCATTCGAACCTTTAATAGCCCAAGTACTACCATAATCTGACGATACATAAACTCTTCCCGGCGATACTGCTGCTATTTGATATTTACCCTCTAGGGATACAGCTACCGCATTCCAAAGTAGTTTAGGACTTTTTCCTACCCAAGTATTACCATAATCTGATGATACGAATAGGTCGCCACTTTTGGCTACAGCTGCCTGATATTGACCGCCAGATAACTTTCCATTCATGAATGCTCTTACCATAGCCCACCTCCTTTCGTAAGTGGGCTATATTCTTGATTTATAAGGGATCTACCCCCCCCCCCGTTAACATTTGTAAACAATTGTTTCTCATGCCATTGCCCCTCCTTCGGACATATTTTTGATTTGAACTAAATCAAATGACTCTTTATCCGGATAGCCTTCAGTGTAATCATAAGCGTCTACTTCCTCTACTGTCGCTGACAGTAATCCAATAACAGTCGCCTTGTGTGTTTCCGTAACAAGAGTACATCTGTCAGCATATCGCTGTATCTTCGCTAGCATTACACGTGCATCTTGCAATGCTGATGTTGTGGCTATGCCAGCTATGATAAACGTAATATTTGACTCACCTAACAACTCTGCCGATTCAATGCTGCTTCGATAATTTGCTCGCACATCCGGAGTAAGCCATGCAGATACACCGTTTACTATGAAACTATTCACAGCATCGGAGCGATCATACATGTCTATCTGCATTAATTTCTCTTGTACTGCTTGCTCGACCGTACGAACCGGTACAGCTAGTAATTGCATGTTCCAGACCTCCATCTGAGACGCATCCGGATGAGCGGCATGGAAAGCTACTTGTTCGGCACTCAACAGAACATAGCCTCCATTTTCATATTCTTCGAAGGTTGTCCCTGTAAGGTAGGAGTCAGGAAGTAATTCTTCACACTCCCAAAATCCATTTTGTTTATGTATGTATAGCATCTGATTTATAATGTTTATTTATTCGTAAGTATAATACCTTATTACCACACCGCCATCTCCTCCAGCTCCGGAAACCCCTGAACGGTATGTTGCACCGGCTCCACCTCCACCGTATCCACCTCCTCCGCGGATTAGTATTCCTTCTCCAGTGTTATTGAAATTTCCTCCGGACTTTTCTGTAAAAAAGGTCAATACTTGTATGCTACTAAAACAAGTACCGCCACCAGCATGAGTTGGATTTCCTTCCTCATGAAACTCAGGAACCCCCAATCTGAATATATACGGATTAGTATATGGGTGATCCTGACCATTAAGCCCTTGTTTCAGCAATTCTCCATGCATATTATAGACATCAATAATACTAGCTGAAAATATCCCCCCTAAGGCATCACTGCGCTTATCATATCCTGCAGCATTGGGAGTTAAGTATGGTTTGCCCGCCGGATTATCAGACAAACATTTTAACCCCGGATTTCCGCCCCTAGCTTTATATTCAACGCTATTATTTAATCTTACCTTTGTTTCTCCTCCTGGCTTTCCATCCTGATATGAATTACATACAACAGCACTACCTCCTTTTCCTATGACAATATCGATCCTCATTCCGGTCGAAACTCGTATATCTTTAATTGTTACACATTCTCCACCAGCTGCACCACCACCAGGACCATCACCCCAAGTACGCCAAGCCCCTCCAGAACCACCTGCGCCTACTATAAACAAATCCATAGAACGCCAAGTATCTTCCACAATTAAGCCAGTGGAACTTGTTACTCTCATGATATGTGGTATCAATCGTTTTACCATGAATCTACGCTTCATCTTTGTTATTATTGAATTAATATCTTACGACTATCACACCAAACTCTTTCTTTAAACTTATACCGGTTGGCTTACCATTTGGTAACTTTACACTAGGGTCATCCGATAACCAGCCCCCACCATTTGGGAGCGGTTGATCAAAGTCTGATCCGGAACTGTTTTTAAGAGACAGATAGAATTCCTGCATTTCCGGTACGCTATTGAAATCAGCAAAAGCAATCGCCTGCGGAGTAGCTGTTCGGTATTCATAACGCAAATTGTACACATTAGAAGGAAGTGCAGATAGAGATGCAACCTCTTGATACTCTTTCAAACGCAAAGAGTCCGTAACCTTTTGTTTTTCAGTATTGTTGTAATTATTATCAGTATGTATATAGCTTGCATCTTTAACAGTGTGATCGTCATTCTGCAATTGAGATAATTTTGATGGTATTGCGGCTTGTACATTCGCAATGCTTTGATTTATCCCGGCAATGATCCCGGACAAAGTTTGACTATCTTCCACGTTAGATAGAAATGCTATGATCTCGTTGAAAGACTCGATCGCGCTTGAGGCGTTACCAGAGACAAGCGCATTGATTTGATTCTGCAATGCGGTTAGAGCATTTCGGACTGCTGTATCATCGTAGCTTTTCCCGTCTTGGCCTTTCAAGTTAGGGGTGGTTATTTCACCAGAGGCAGAAGTCAATTTGAGCTTATATTCAACAGCAGTGTTACTCGCTACTTCTATAGTTGCCCCTATGCCGTCAGCCGGGCGAAGGTTGGGGGTGTCAAATGATCCGGCAGCCGTAGTGATCGTAAGGATATAAGCTGTTTCGTCATTTGTCTTGACTACAACGGTCACATCCTGCATCACAGCCGGTAGTTCAGAGAACCCATGAACCCCGTCAGCCAGTTTCATATTGAACTTGCCCGACTCCAGCCTTTCAAACAGCCAGACGGATGCAGGATACACTGTTGTATTTGTCGCCCACTCCGCTGTTGTCAACTCTATTTGCTGATAGATAAATGCCCCTTTCTTACTCATTTATATAGCCCTCCTTTATCCTTATTATTGAATTATTATAATAGTTAGCACCTTGCAAGTAGATGTTACCAGGTAAAGCCGCTCCGCTGCCCGATTCTTGCCAGGATGCAGCACCATCTACAAGGTCATATAGCCTGTAAAAAACATATTCCCCATCTTCCAAAACACGCACTTCGTCACCGATACGGAAACTGACTGTTGTTCCGGTAGAATTTACATAGCTTAATGTCTCCCCGGTTGGCACAGCGTCCAGTGTTGGTATCTCAGGTTTATTTTGGATGTAGTTTGGATCAGCCGGATCGGTAACATTCCAGTCTGATTGAAAGCCCTTAACTATATTTTCCGCACCTGCCGCAGCTGCATTAGCACGTTTAGCTGCTACATTTGCATTATCTGTAGCTTCTTCGGTATCAAGTATGGCTTGAACGGGATTTTGTTCGCGAAGTTCTTCAGCGGTAACCCGACCGGCTTCTGCCTCTTTCCTTGCCAGCTCTGCATTTTTACGTAGTTGCTCCTCGACGATACGGGCACCTTCCGTCTCAACTCGTTTGACCTCCTTCGCAATACGTTCCTGTTCGGCCTTGTCGCGTTTTGTTTCCTCTGTGATACGATCCTGTTCAGCTGTATCACGATCGACTTCCTCGGACGCACGCTCGGATTCAGCCTGATCACGCAAACCTTCCGCTTTGTCACGCTCTTTCTCCGACTGATCACGCAAGGTTTCAGCAGTAACACGAGCCTTCTCTACTTCAACGCGCTTACCTTCCTCGGTGACACGTCCCTGTTCAGACTGTATACGGATGAGCTCTGCATCGGCTCGCTTGGTTTCTTCATCAACCCGAAGCCCTTCTATGAGGACACGATTACTTTCAGCTTCCTTACGAGCAGCTTCCGCATTTATGCGTTCTGTTTCGGTTTGATCACGCAACTCTTCGGCATCCTCACGTAAAGATTCAGCGGATGCACGAGCCGTCTCTGCTTTTACCCGCAATTTTTCAATTTCTACACGCTGTTCTTCTGCTTTAACGCGGTTAGACTCAGCCAATACCGTAGTTCTACTAAACTCTTCAAATGCGGTCTTGACTTTGTTCAATTCATCCGCTGCGTCTTGAGCTGGCTTCTGCAACTCTTTAATTTCAGCCTCCGACAGATCGGAAAAATGGAGTCTCAATAAATCAACTTCCTCCGCTGTCAGATCAGAAAATTTCATCTTCAATTCTTCTCGGTCGAAGATATTTTTATACGCAGAATCAGGCTCCCCTCCATACTTCATCTGAAGGGTTCCGCCAACTTTCCGGAACAAAGGCTTCTCCCCCTTAGGACCACGCAGTTTCTCAATTTCAATAAGATTTTGCCAAGCTCCATTAATACCCAATTTCCACTGAATGAAAGCTGCAGAAACACCCAAATAAGAACTAAGCCCCTGATCCCCCTTTGCCCCTTTCATTAACGAAGGAGGAACACGCTTTAACCGCCCACCTTGCACCACCAGCAACATGTCATTGTCTGACACACTCGTTGCCGGTGGTAACATATTCGCCCTTACTATTTCATATTCTTCTTCCATACGTCAATTAAAGACTATTACTTTTCCATTTTCATCTGCCAGCAAGCCCATATCAGGATCTTTTAATACACGGTACCGTACATCGCCACCTGCATCCACCCAGCTCACAACCGGGATAACAAGCGAGATAGTAAACCGTACGCCAATCTCATCACTGCTCCATTTCTCTACCATAAAGCTGGGGCAATCTGTATAATAGACCTGTGTACTTCCTGCCAGTGTATTAATATATAAATCCTGTGTACCTGCTCCGGTCAACTGATTAAAGAACGCCTGATAGTTATTCATAAATTCCTCGACACTCCCGGCAAGCATCCAAAGCGACAGATTGATTTGCTTATGCTGTGTCTTGATCAATGATAGATCAACAGTCCGGCCGTCTGTAAATGGAGCTTTCATCGCCGGATACTTGAGTATATCATCCTGTTCATCATCCGAACCGATTCCAAACTCTCCGAAATCAATACCGTTGATTGCATACTGACCACGAAGGGAAATACCGTTCACCGGATAAAGAATCGGCTGGATGAACAGATCATCTTCGACGAAATCCAAACTAAATGTAGACAAGTTGCGTCCGGCGTTGAACGGAACCGGCAAGTTATAAGCAGAGTTCGCACTTAAACGGAGCTTGTGAGTTATACCAGGAATAACATCAAATGTCCGGTAACCGGTAGCCGACAGGTCGCTGATCAATTTACGATACGACCTCCAGAACTGATCAGGGCTGTACGCATCCATTATGAACTCGAATTGAATATTACGTGCTTCAAACTCGACTACTGATAAATCCGGATCGATACCATCCGATTCAGCCCAATTCCGGAAACTAACCGATTTCCGCTTCGGGTACTTCAGCAAGGTATCGAATGATCCCTCCAAGAGCGTACAATCATACTCTTTGTATATATTCTTTCCGTCAATTATCATCACATCTTCACTTTTACATTCAACGTACCTTCCACTGCATTAACCGTCCTTTCTGAGTATTCAGACAGTTCACCAGTATGCCCTTTTATCTCATCTACCGCATCATATATCTTATCGGATACTTCTTTTAGTTTACCGACCAATACCTTAATGGCTTCCACGTCTTTCCACCCCTGTACCTGTAGATCACGGATAAATTGCATCTGTTCACGGATAGATTCTATTGCAACACGTTGGGCACCCGTTTGTCCGGCCAAAAGATCTATCGATTCCTGGTTTGCTTTTGCGTAAGCTCCTTTCAGGGTATTATCAGATGTATCCGAAAAATCAAGTCCGGAGATTTCCTTGATAGCGTCGAATTGGGATAAAGCACCTGTTACAATGTCGTTATACATACCTCTCAACTCTTCGATCTCGCCTTTAGTTAATTGTCCGCCAGACTCAGAGAAATTTGCAAACTTCTTATAGAATTCTTTCATAGGAGTTTCCAGGTACTGCATCTTTATGCTGTTCATGACAGCTGTCTTCATTGCATCCTCAAAGTCACCGGAGAACTCTTTTATACCCGTTTTCCCGCCCCTGATCCCATTGAGGATAGATTGAGTGATAGAATCAGCCGTTGTGCCCAACCAATCTTTATCGTCTTCACCAAAGATGCTAAAGCCTTTCTCGGCAGCTTTCTTCTTCCAATCTTCCAGCCAAGTTTCTGCAGCATCCATCTTGCTACCGATCGTGTCAAAGAAACGGCTAACAATATCCATCTGGGAATTGGCAATAGCTTCAGAATTACCAAGGTCATAAGTCTTCAATAAATCCTCCTGCAACTTATCGAACTCTTTCTGAAAGAAAAGCTCCTGCATAATCTTCTTACCTAGCTTCTCAAACGTCTTTCCTACACTATCTGAAAACTTATTAATTGCAATATCCCCATTCTGAACAGCACCGACAATGCTGTCTAAGACTCCCTCTCCCAACGACCCAAACGTATCGGCAACATCATCTTTCAAGACCTGCAGGGCTTCATCATACGCCTCTTTTAAGTCAATGACATTCTGTATTTGTTTACGCTGTTCATCGTTAATCTGCGTATTGGTTTCCAAAAAAGCTTTAGCCGCATCAATATCAAAATCTCCAGTTTCCTTATCCCATAATTGGGGTGCCAGATCCTTCAATGACGTATACTTGTCTTTCTTACCCCAAAAGTTTGCCCATCCGGAATAATCACGGGTCTTAACCGCCATCGCCTGTAGGTCTGAGTAACCTTTCTTGTAAGACTCCATGAGTACTTTACTTTCATTACTCACCCTCTTACCTAATCCCAGCCAACCACCGAACATTCCACCGGAGAAGATTGCAGCACCAAGACTGTTGAACTCCTTCCTTATCTCCGGAGCTGTACGCTTTGTTATTTCTTCCGTATACTGAGCCATAGCATCTTGAGCGACTTTGGCTGCTTCAGATGCACGTTTCAGAGCAGATGTACCGAATACATTGTCCTGATCTTCTGCTGACATTCTATTCCTCAGTTGCAGCAAATTATATTCATTCAGGAAATCACGCCGGTTATCCTCATATTCCTTAGCTTCCGCTTTAGCCGTGGCGAAGGCAGAAAAGGTTTGAGTGATCATATCAGTAGCACCGCCAATAATCGCCCCGATCCAACCGCCCGATTGAAAACCTTTACCGGCAGCCGCAAAGTTTTGGGCGATGGCACCGAACTGTTCTGCTGTTTCCGAAAGACGTTCGTCACCGGTGGCCTTAGCCAACTCAGATAGTTTATCAGCCAAGAAGGAAACACCGTCAGCTGCTTCCACAGCACCATCGGCAATATATTGCATACCTTTAGCCTTAACAGCTTCAGCTTGGTACTCCAGGCTGTGTTTTTCTTCCTCAGTGGTAGCCTTCATCGCTTTACGGGCAAGATCAGCCGATTCTTTCAGTTTATCGAATCCCTTTGTAAATCCGGACAGCGGGTAATTCGTACGGTCATCCAGTTCCTCTTGTTTCTTGATCAGCTCGTCATAGATAGCTTTGATCTTTTCCGGATCTTCCTTCAAAGATTTCAATTGCTCCTCGGTAAAGCCTACCGGGATAGTCAAATCTACCCCTTCCAGATAATCGGTTAGGTGCTTTATATCAGACAATATCTGTTTGATCTGCTTCTTACTCATTGCTGACGTATCAGCAAACAGACGAGACCACATACTTTTATTTGCGATAATACTAGTATCGAGGTCTGAAAGAGCTTTGTTCTTCAGTTTCTCGGCTTCCTTGATGTTTGCATCATACTTACCGTCAACGTTCTTATCCTGCATGGAACGAATTTCATCGTCGAACTTCTTTTCAATCTCTTTGCGCTGCTCGGCATAAGTCTGATACTTCTTGATCATATTATCAAAAAGCTCCTTACTATCATGATCGGTCTTTGTTACAACGCCATTCATAAGACCGGCTAACTGCTGTAACTGCTCGATTGGCAACTGGCTTACCGAAGTGATTGCAGGAGTGAATACACCCTTCTTTCCATCTTTCTCCCACTGCTTACGTTCTGCATCCTGCTGGGCTTTGAGCATTTCTTCACCACGCTGTTTGACATTTAAAAGAGCCTTCTGGTGATTGAGATCAAGTTGAGCCTGCTCTTTCTGATAGCCATCCTTCATTATGTCTATCTTAGCCTGTGCAATCTCTAAAGCGGTCTGGCGTTCGGCATTTTCACGCTCCTTGGCGTTACGGGAAATTTCAAGAAGTAGGTCGGATTGTTTTTGCAACTTAGCTAACGTTTTTCCATCAATGATAGTTTTACCTCCCGTCTTTGTATTCAAAGCTTCTTCTACCTTATCATTCTCAGCATGTATTTTATTTATGAAGGGAGCATATTGTTTTTCAACCAATGAAACAGCTGATTCCGTATCAAAAACACTCTTTACATAATCCTCCATAGAAGATGCAAATCCATTTCCGAGTTTTATTTTACCAGAATACTTTCTCTGAACATTTGCGTATGCCTGTTGCCAGGCCTTTTCCCATGTAGAACCACCTTTTTGGAATTCATCTGTTGTTTGTTTGATCTCTTCAATCATAGCATCAACTATTCCTGTATTTTTAATACGTTCTTGTAGGCTTTTACGCATCTTGGATATTGCCCCTGCTTGTGTTTGTACACCTTCTGTTACAATTTTATCAGTTGCAGTGTTACGTATTTTTAATGCAATCTGTTCTTTCAGTGATGCATTAATTGCTTTATATGCAGCATTAATATCATCCAAACTACTTTCTTCTGTAAGTAGATTCGGAAGATACTTTCCATATTGAGTATTTATTGTATCAATAATTTTCTTTCTTTCAACAGTGCCTGTATTAGCTCTTCCCAAAGCATCAAACAATTGATTCATTGAACGTTCCTCTTTCAAGCATTCCGCATTAAACTCTATAATTGTCTCATTTAATTTTTCCTGATTTTTTTGTGCTTGAGTCTGATAGGTCCACAATTTATACAAACCATATCCCAATGCGGCAACGGCTGCCGCCATTAATGCATAAGGATTCTTGAGCATCGAGGCTGTTAATGCATCTGTTTTACCTTTCAGAACGGAGAGCAATGCTTGCATTTTAGTTAATCCCTGCATGTGAGCTAGAGACGACTGGTAACGAAGATTTTCCACAACCATTGCAGCAGCAACTGAAACCTTATAGGTTCCCCATGCAATAGCAGTCAATTCAAGCAATGTTTTTAACGTTGACAATGAGCGTTCCAAATCTCCATTAGCAAAGGCTTCATTGAATGCCTCTGCGACCTCTGATACTTCTTTCAGTATTGCCTGCCCCATTGGACGAAGAGCTGCCTGAATATTATTCGATAAAAGCGTCATTTGCTTATCAACATCATTCATCATAAGCTCAAAAGCAGCAGAAGTGGCACCAGCCGATTCATTCATAGCCTTAAGATGTTCCGCTGCATCCTGAGCCTTGATCCCAGTTAAGCCCAGAACCCCGTTTACCGCTTCAACCTCCGGAATAAGCTCACGCAATTTTGATTCTGAACCTCCGGCTTTATTAGCGACTTCAGCAAGAGCATCCTGGAATGTTCTACTGTTAAATGCGCCATCACCAAGTACCTTAGACGTACCGATAATAGCGGCTCGTATCTGTGTCATGGCCTGTGCTGTTGGAGTACCGGATTTCGTAAGTGTGGCAACAGCGGCCAGTACTTGATCCATTTCGACACCGTAGCTGGCCGCAATCGGCGCAACCTGTGCGATAGATTGTCCAAGCTCTCCGAATGTTGTCTTACCAAGGCGGGCGGTAGTAAATAGCTGATCCGATACCTTCTCGGCATCATCAGCACTAAGTTTGTATGCGTTGATCAATGTAGTAATAGCGTCAGCAGCAGTCGCCGTATCTGTCATACCTCCGATAGCTGACCTTGCCGACACTTCAAGCACCTTCATACCGTCCGCCCCATCGTGCCCGGCTGAAACAATCTGATACAGTGCTTTTGCAGCTTCAGGAGCCTTAATTGGGATTTCCTGAGTAATAGCCATTACTCGGTTCATAAAATCAGTCATACTGCCTTCTACCTGCGTGGAAATCGTAGCTACTTCCAGCATGTTCTTCTGAAACTCTTTTTCGAAGTCATAAGAGCTTTTGGCTGCACTGGCAAACGCCGTCGCAGCACTGATTCCAACACCGGAGAATACGTCGAACGATGTTATCTGTCCGGCCATCGCTTTTATAATACCCATCGCCTCCCGTCGTCCAGCATACAATCCGGAGTTATCGATTCCCGTTGCGAGATACAAACTACCTTCTCTATTAATTATGCCCATGAAGTTTATAGTAAAATATAAACTTAGAAGGTTATTTATAATAGAAAGATCAAGACATACAGACGAAGCTTACAACTTTTATTACTTTTGTGGAATAAAAAATATAAAGCAATATGAAGAATTATTTTATTTGGCTATTTATTACTTGTATGCTGTTTTCATGTAACAACAATAAAAAAAATAGCATAGATACTTTCTATCAAAATGTAGAAAAAAGTATACAGAACACAGATAAGCAAGAACCTATACTGCTTGGATTAAATTTTAATATGAGTTATGAAGACGCATACAGACAATTATTGACAATATCAAACACATCGTTGATATTTCCTAAAAAGGTTGACTATAATGATTTTTGCAAAGAACATAATACAGAGGAATGCAATAAATATTTTGAAGAGAATGTAGTTGGAAGCCATATTTTCTATAAAATAGTATCCCCCTCTAATTCTGAAACATTCGTTTTTGGAGAACTACATTTAGTCAATTTACTTGTTGGACTAAAAAATATATACTTATCCTTTGATAATAAGGAAAATGATCCTTCTCTTGTTTTACTTCCACTTTTAGAAAATAAATATGGACATGCGTTATATGAATCAACTGATGGTAACATAAAGAAATGGATCAATAAACATACCATCATACAACTTGAAAGAGAAGACGATGAAGTATTTCTTTCCTATTCTGAAGCAGAAGATGAATTATCCAACTATAAAGAAAATCAAATAGAGACTAAAGAAATTCAAGAACAAAATAAGAACGACCTCTAGTGCTATTCAAAAAAAAGTCGTATGTTTGCAGTGCGAAACTACATTGGAAACAATGTCGATGTGCATCGTATAATGCTCACAAAATTTTTGTAGGGCCTTTTTTATGCCCAATTATATCACATCGTGCATAAAACACGAAATGATTTTTAAAATATAGACGGCTGCCATTTCCAGTGTATTTGATGCTTCGGCATTGTTACATGTAGTTTCGCGACGGGAAATGTGTGGCCGTCTTCTTTTTTGAAGAATTCACACAAAACAGCGAAACTACATGTATTATGTCAACAAACAATTCAACACCGACCCAGTCCAATGAGACTGTAAGTGTAAAGTACCCCACTCCTGAACTCCAGGCTGCCTATGATGCCGGACGAGCCATCGGCAGAACCGAAGGTATGCTATCCTATCAAAGGCATCTCATGAACCAACTCTTCAATGAGAATCAGAAATTGAATGAGAAACTTAGAGAACAGAAAGGAGGCCAACAATGAAAGCCTCCACTCCTACCCAACAACAGAACCTACAGTTTTCAGAATTAGTACAGGTTCAAGAAGGACAACCGGTGACAACTTCACTCATGGTTGCAGAGTATTTTGGCAAACATCATAAAGATGTTCTTCGAGCAATTAATCTACTAGATTGCAGCGAGTTGTTTCGTGAGCGCAATTTTGCGCCCACATCGTACGAGACTCAAATGCCCAATGGCGGAACACGTAAAGATACAATGTACTACATCACCCGCGACGGCTTCACCTTCCTCGTCATGGGCTTTACTGGTAAAGTAGCAGCCAAGTTCAAAGAGGACTATATCAATGCGTTCAATACGATGGAGGAAACACTGCGAAAAAATGAAACTAACACAGTTGTAGAATTGAAACGGCAGTTTACATATATCAGTGACCAGCTTATCTCATATATGAACAGATTTGAGAAAAAGATGCAGGATGAACAATCACAAAAGAATCCGGTCTATGAACTTTTCAATAATGCTCATAATCCGAACCATTATTCGAAAGAGTACTTCCTAGCCATATTGGACTGTTTTTCTTCTTTTCTTAAAGAAGAATTCGACAAAGGGCAATGGAGAGGTGGAACTTCCGGAAGATTGATATCAAGAATTGAAGCGGCAAGAACCTTATATTTGGAGTGATCTGTAAGGTAGTTGAAAAATAAAAAACAGCCGAAGTATTCAACTTCCGGCTGTTTTTTTCATTCCTTTATGTCTATAAATTGGACATCATTAAACTGCTTGAACTTGGCAACACGTTTACCCGTTAGTGTTCGCAGTTGCCAATATAAATCGTCATAAGCATCTTGACCATAGTAATAGAAATCAAACTTCTTCCGCTTACACCCAGCTGAACTCTGTTGTTTAAAAAAGTCATCAAAATACGAGTGATCAGTTTGACCGAGAGAATATCCAAAAAAAGAAATATGCTCCGCATCTTCTAATTTTTCATTTAAATGATTAACATTCAGTCCTTGGTTATAGGATTTATAAAGAAAAGAATGCTGTTTATTTATATTTTCACCATCTTCTATTCCGAACACAAAATCCTCCTTATCTAATGATCCATGAACATGATGCATTGAGAGGCCTATAATCTTATCTAAAAAAGTTGTGTAATTAAATGAAATCACTTGAAGATCTGTAGTAAAGCCGTCTTTCAATAAATTTAAGACATCCAATGCCTTCGAATGAAAAACCTTTGATAAATCGAAGGTTCGTTCTTGTATTATTAAATACTCACGAAGTAAAGTACATATTTGAAAATATTCTTTTCTAAAATCAGTCCTAATTTTCCAATCTAAACTTCTTTGAGTATCAGTTGAGATTATTTTATCTTCTAAAATTAAAGAAGAGTAATACCGCAATTCATTCTCTATATCAATCCATCTGTTTAAGTCCAT
>OGFC01001436.1_pt1 | contig 13834 bp, 12 predicted proteins | sample 1570841 | NCBI WGS metagenome assembly OGFC01 (sample SAMEA2582137, study PRJEB24529) | metagenome | biome: Human gut stool | place: China | collected 2011 | reverse complement strand
TAAATAAAAAAGACCGGGATTCAGTTGTTTTTTGAATCCCGGTCTTTTCTATTTAACCTTATCCTCTTATTCTTCCTTCTTGTATTCTTTCCAGTATTTCCAACCAGACCAACCTATTGCTGCAATCAACAATAACAAAATCAGGAAAGAGCTATAAGCAGAGACATTCGCTGCAAACACATAAGTATCCGGATAGAATTCAAAAACGACCGTATGTTCCCCGGCAGGGATGACCATACCGCGAAGAATCCAGTCCGTACGGAAATGAGGGGCTTCTTTTCCATCAATTGTTGCCTTCCAGCCCGGCTGGTAATAAATCTCCGAGAAGACCGCCAATTGATCAGAGTCAGCCTTTGTTTTATAAGTCAAACGATTCGGACGATACTTTTCAAGTACGATCGATGCAGTTGAATCCTTATGAGGAGTAAATCCTTCGAGATCTTTAGCAAAACGTTTATCCACCACCGCTGTCTCTAACGGGTTGATCGTATTCAGTGCTTCAATCTCAGCATCTGCATTTTCTACAATCTTCACTTGATCCACAAACCAAGCATTTCCAAAAGCAAACGGATTACGTATCGGCGCTTGATCCGGATTGTAGATAATGTAACGGGTATTCAACATGTTCAGTGACGGAGATGCGGCTAAAACAGACATGATATCGTCTATCGACTGTGCTTTTTGCAAAGCCCCCACAATATTACGGTATTCCGGATCCAGACGATGATCGATCAGCTCCTGATATCTCCTTAACTTAACAGCATGATAACCACCAATAGAATGATGGAAATAAGAAACATTTGTGTCCTGCCAAGGATTATTCAAACCAAATACACGGAAGGATTCATCTGTATCTTTGAAGATTTCTTTATCGGCTACACTTTCTTTATAAGCTTCACGTGCTGTCTGCTTTACATAATGGCTGTCATTCAAATAACGACGATCCACTGTCCATAAATCCACCAATATAAGAATTGCAATACCTGCACTCACAATAGTCGCAGTCGACTTCTTATTTTTAGACTTCCAGTACCAGAAAAGCAATGCAGCTCCTAATAATATAAAAATTAAAGAACGTAAAGCGTCTGCCGAGGCCAAAGAAGAACGATCCATTAATAAAGCAGAGTAATACCATTCAGGTACCTGATTCTGAAATTGACTATCGTAAGCCGAATGAAAATTCAATAACAGCGAAGGTATTAGACAAATAATCAAACAAATACCACCAGTTATCCCCAACGACCACAAAAAGCATCTCTTAAACTCTTTATCATCTACATTACCAGAAAAGACTGTTTTTAACCCCCAGATCGCTATAACAGGAAATACCAATCCAGGAATTACCAATGCCATCTCAACTGTTCTAAACTTGTTATACAATGGCAGATAATGGAACATAATATCGTTAAAAGCATCAAAATTACGTCCTAAAGCCAGAAAGACCAAAAAGATGGAACCAGCAAAAAGCCACCATTTCATCTGGTTACGAATGATAAACATGCCCAAAACAAACAAGAAGCAAACCAGCGAACCGAAATATACAGGGCCTGATGTAAAAGGTTTATCCCCCCAATAGGTATAAGTCTGAACTTCATTCCCAACTTGCGCACCGTTTTTCTTTAATTCCTTATACAACTCGGAAGATGTACCTAATTTTCCTCCAGAGCTACCACCGTAAGCATCCGGAACCATTACAGTCAGCAACTCTTTCCAGCCATAACTCCACTGAAAAGCATAATCTTTATCCAAACCGGTCGAAGCTTTTTCTATCTTGCCTGTAGCATCCGGCTTCGGTGTTAATTCAGAAGCACCACGAATAGAGTGTTGTCCCAAATCCCAATTTGAATACATATGTTTTGCATTGGGAAGGACTGCCAAAATAACACAAGCCAACATAATAAGAGAAGTTTTAAGCCAATCGGCAGTAAACTTCTCCCGTATCATTTTTATAGAATATCCCAGATAAATAAACAAGCAAAGTAATACCAGATAATAGGTAATCTGTATATGTCCGTTATATAAGGAATAAGCTACTCCCAAAAGGAATACGACTCCTCCCCATAACCATTTTCGTTTGAATAATAGCAACATCCCCGCTAATGTAAGAGGCATATAGCCTATTACATAAGCTTTTACAATATGCCCTGCCACAATAATAATAATATTATATGAAGCAAAAGCAAAAGCAATAGCTCCAGCAATGGCCAGCCACCAGTTGACTCCCATTACACACATCAATATATAAAAGCACACAAGCCCAACGAAAACCATTGCTGCATCTCCATAACCAGGCAGTTTCAGCCAGCTATCCAATATAGCATAAGAAGGCAATTCGGGGGCAGGGCTTCCATATGTCGCATTATAAGGCATTCCACCAAACATGGCATCAGACCAGGCTCCAAATTCTCCGGGTTCAGCAGTTTTAGCATATTTTTCAGCCTGGCTATCTCCCATTCCGGTGGCTTTGATATTATCTCCCTGATATATTTCTCTTCCTTCAAACACTGCAGGCGAGAAATAAGCCATTACCAATCCTAAAAACAAAATAAGGGCAACTAAATGTTTACCCACTTTTTTTACAAGACTCTGCATTTTATGTAAATCTAAATGTTATTCTTTTAAACTGTACGATTCAAATATTTTGCCGTATAAAACCGAATAGCAAACCAAATATGCAGTAAAGATGTCAATATTTTTCCATAATACCGACACATTATTTCATATCGTTCTTTTAATGAAGCTTTTCTTTGGCTTGTGCTGACTCCTCCATCCATGAAGTTTGAAAGGATCATATGTGTATTATAAATTTTCTTAGAATCTTTCAAACAACGGATACACCAATCAAAATCAGACGAGTAACGATATCTCAAATCAAATAGTGGAGCGATAGTCCGTTTGGCAACAAACGACTGATGACAAACTAACATTCCCATACGAAAACTTTTCCAGGTCAATTTTTTAGGAGTCTTTAACCTGCGCATTCCCAAACAATTACCATTTTCATCAATAATATTAGTCTCTCCATAAATAATATCAGGCAACGTTCTCTTTTTCTGCAATAGAGAAACAACACTTTGTACTGTATCAGATGTACATAATGTATCTCCTGCATTTATAAACCACACATAGTCACCAGTAGCTTTTCCAAGGCCTTTATTCATTGCATCATATATTCCTTTGTCTGGCTCACTTGACCAATAAGCTAGCCCTGACGCATACTGTTCAATTATATCGACAGTCTGATCAGTCGATGCCCCATCAATAATAATATATTCAATACCTGAATATGATTGACTTAATACACTCAATATTGTTGCTTCCAGCCATTGGGATGCATTATACGTGATTGTTATAATTGAAAATAAAGGTTGCTGCATATCTATTCTTCTATAATTAATTTATAGACTCTTTCTGCAATAATTCATTATATAGTTTTATGTACTGTTTTGCTACAACTTGTTCAGTATAATGCTCGTGAACATTCCTAATACAAGCATCTTCAAGAGATTTTTGATCTTTTCTATCCAATACCCATGAAATTCCCGCAGCAAGATCAGTGGAATTCTTATATTCTGCAAGAAAACCATTTACTTGATGATCTATAATATCCGTTTGCCCACTGTTATTAAAACTCACGGTAGGACATCCACAAGCCATTGCTTCAATAAGGGTCTGACCAAAAGTTTCATATAAAGAAGGAACAACTGTAACATTGGCTGCTGAATATAAATCTGATATTTGATTATTATCAGTCAATAGTCCTAAAGAAATATAAGGGACTGATAACTCCTGAAAAAAAGACTCACTATTTTTTATTGAACCAAACAATATTAATAATATGTCCGTTCTATTTGGAGACAAGATTTTTAATGCCTCTTTTAAATACTGAAACCCCTTTATCGGGTCATCCAGACGTGCTGCCCCCATTAATATAATTTTTTTATCTAAAGGTAAGCCTAATGACTTTCGTATTTCTAATTGATCTTTTTGAAAAAAAACAGTTGTATCAATCACATTAGGTATTACTTTTATATCTAATCCTTTCATTAAGGAACTCTCCCGGGCCTGTTTAGCCAGCCAGGAACTTACAGCTACAAATTGAATGCCAGAAGAGCTAAAAAATCTTTTCTTTTTCCACACACGTTGAGATAGATCCTCCTCATTGCTCGACCTTAAGAAAGGACACATTCCGCATTCATTGTGAAAACGCTCACAATCCCAGGAATAATGGCAAATTGCAGTACATGGCCACATATCATGCATCGTCCAGACTACAGGTTTTCCTGATTTTGCAATTTCTTTAATTTGCTTTAGAGAAAGAAATCCTTGATTAATCCAATGAAGATGAATAATATCCATATCATTGACAACAGAAAGAAAACTATTATTAACACCGCAATTAGCAATTGACACTTTAAACAGATTTTCTCTATTTAAACCATTACTGAAAAAGATTACTAACCGTTCCCAAACAAAACAAAGCCAATTGATTTTTCGATCAACACTATTCGTATTAACTTCAATGACATTCCTATCTGTTGTTTGCTTATCCCTGACAAGCATTAATACATACTCCCCCGCTTTTAGCAAAGCATTTTTCAGACGTCTCGCTGCAACAGCCGCTCCTCCTATAGTCTCAGAAGTATTTAAAATCAACACCTTCATAGCATTCAAAAACAATTAATATGTAAAACTGTCAATTACAATCTTTTGTCAAAAGGAGTAAAGTTTCAGCAACATCTTCTGTTAACTTATTTAAGTTATAAAAATTCTGAGCTAGACTTTTAGCTTTTTTCCCCATTTTAACAACAACTTCCGGGTTGGTCTCCAAATAATCAATAGCCTTAACCCAACTTTTGATATCGCCATAAGGCACTTTAATTCCAATACCTTCCTTTTCAACATCTATTGGGAATGTTGGATTATCAGTAACAATTACAGCTTTCCCTAGAGCCCACGCCTCAACAAGAGTAGTCAAACCTATTGTATATGGGTAATTTAAACAGCAAATAACAACAACATCAGCTTCGTCTACAAAATGAGTACATTCATTTTGAGACCAGTTTCCAAAATTTAAATGAATATTAGAAGACAACTTACAGCCATCAAAACTCATTCGAATATAATTTTCTTGCGATTTCTTTATATAAAATTGACAAAATGCAGATATTTTGGGATCATTAAAAGCATTCAATAAAGTTATAAAATCCCTATGCTCTGCTCCTGTTGAAACAAATCTGATTTTATCTCTTGCCTGTTCATTAAATGCGGCATAATATTCCAAATCAGGTCCCCAATGAACTACCTTAGTATTTTCTCTTTTGACTTTCCTTGTCAGCAAAGACCTATTCATTAACTCATCACTAAAAAAGAACATTTTATCAATTCCCCTATAAAAAAAAGCAGACAAAATTCTTTTTATTTTATTATCAGGAATAACGATTGCAGTATGATGCCATACTGCAATCGGCTTTTTAAAAAGCCGTAAAGCCCGTAAAAAAATCACCAACTCCAATCCCCTAAATGTAACAGCATAAATGGCATCATACTTTTTCCTTGAAAACACTAACGTTTTCAACATATAGATCATCAACCGAATGCGAGATTTAAATGGATTGAAAGGAATGTCATCATAAATAGCATCTAAACCATGTTTATACAAATGCGTCAACCCATATAATAAATGCCCCGGATATTCTCCTTTTTCCCACAATCGGTGGCATTCGGAAATAGAGACTAAATGATAATAATAGACTTTATTCATATTTATCAAATTATTATCTGGAAATTGCCTCCAAGTATTTAATCCGAAACAATACCTTCTTCAATTTATTAGGTAAGACAACAAACAGTAATGCCTTCATCTGCTTTTTCACTGTACCAAAATTACCCGTATTTAATAAGGTGTAATATAAAAGTATAAAATAGTGAGAAATTGATTTTTCAGAAACAAACAAGCTCTTTGATTTAAGATATTCAATATATAACCTATCTCTCTTATTGAAACTTTCTCCATATTTTTGCTGTAAAATATTAATTGCCTTCAGTAAAGATCTAGCAGCATCAATTTCCTTAGTTCTGCTTACAATACCTACTCCCTGACGGTAAACGGGATAATAACCATCGATAAATAGAATCTTATCAGTCTTAAAAAAACGGTCAAAGCACCATACAAAGTCTCCATGTAATCCTATATCTTCGATAAATTCATCTGTATTATTTAACGATTTCCTACTTACAAACCCATATCTGTCATCTATTTTTCCTCGTAACCGATAACTCAATAAATTCTTATTTATACAGGAAAGATTACTATGTCTAGTTTCCAAACCATTCGCATGCAAATTAATCACATTAGGAACAATAATGAAACTGTCTTTATCCGGATCCAGATTATTTTCTTTAATACATTTTACCACATGTTCAAAGTACCCGGGTTTAATAAAGTCATCTCCGGCAACACAGGTAACTAGATTACCCGCAGTTTTTCTTGTTGTTTCATTAAAATTCCTAAAAATCCCCACATTAGGTTCATTTCTATAAGCTTTTATTATTTCTGGATATTGCGCCTGATAATTTTGTATAATATTCCATGTCCCATCTTTTGAACAATCATCAGAAATCACTATTTCATATGGTTTAACGCTTTGCTGAAGAACAGAATCAATAGCCTGTTTCACATATGCCTCCTGATTATAAGTAACAATAAAAACAGATATTTTAATCATCTTACTTTACTGTAAATTTATTTATTACTTCAATTACATAATTCTGCTCATCATCAGTCAACTCCGGACTCATTGGCAAACTTAATTCCCTAGCATGGATACTTTCAGTCACAGGCAAAGACAGTGAATTCCAGTTTGCATAACATTGTTGCTTATGAGGAGGTATCGGATAATGTACCAATGTCTGAATCTCTTTACTTTTCAAATATTCCTGTAATTCATTTCTATAAACTGACAAGACTGGAAAAATATGAAATACATGAGATTCCCAATTGGCTATTTGAGGTAAAACAATATCTTTATGAATAATATGTTCAATATAATTACGAGCAACTTTTTTTCTCAGATAGATATCTTCTTCCAAATGAGTTAATTTAACATCTAATATGGCTGCTTGAATTTCATCCATCCGACTATTCAGTCCTTGATATTTAAATACATATTTCTCTTCAGAACCATAATTCGCTAACGCTCGAATTACATTTTCCAATTCAGTATCATTTGTTGTTACAGCACCTGCATCCCCTAAAGCACCTAAGTTTTTACCCGGATAAAAACTATGTCCGGCAGCATCACCGATAGAACCTGTCCGCTTTCCACGATAAAGGCAGCCATGTGCTTGAGCATTATCCTCAATCAATTTAAGGTCATATTTCTTACACAATTCTCCTATTTTCTCGGTATAAGCACATTGTCCATATAAATGAACAATCATTATCCCTTTTGTTTTGGCTGTTATAGCTGCTTCAATACAATTGTCGTTTATTTGTAATGTAGAAATAGAGGGTTCAACCAAAACTGGCACCAAATCATTATCTGTAATAGCTAAAATAGATGCAATATAAGTATTAGCCGGAACAATAATTTCATCTCCTTTATGCATTATACCTATTTCGATATAAGCACGCAAGATCAATCGTAATGCATCTAATCCATTAGCAACCCCAATACAATATTGGGTTCCGATATAATTAGCATAATTTTTTTCAAAACGAGAATTAGCTTCTCCTTGAAGATACCAACCGGAATTTATCACACGATCGACAGCCTCATATATTTCAGTAGAATACTTATCCGTTATCTTTTTTAACTCTAAAAACTTAATCATTAATGTCTTATATATTATGTATTTTACCGTTTTTATCTTTCTTATTTATATCTAATAACACACCATCTTTTGTGATGTAGCCCTTTTTCTGTGCTGGATTGCCATACCAGACAGTATTTGAAGGTATATCTTTAGTAACGACACTGCCTGCACCAACCAAGGAGTATTTACCTATATTTATTCCAGCTACAATCGTTGCATTTGCTCCGATAGAAGCTCCCTCACAAATTCGGGTACGAACTAAGTTCCAATCTTTTGAACGTGATCTCGGCACTAAATCATTTGTGAATGTAACATTAGGTCCAATAAAAACATTATCCTCAATAGTTACTCCATCCCAAACCTGGACACCCGGTTTTATAGTTACCTGATTACCTATAATAACATCGTTTTCAATAAAAACTTGTGCACAGATATTACATTCTTCACCGATCTTAGCTCCCGGCAAAATAATACAAAACTGCCAAACAACTGTATTTTTGCCAATGTTTGTAGATTGAACATCAGATAGTGGATGAATTTTAGGCATATTATTCCTTTTTTAATTTTAAAAACTCTGCATAATCTCTTATATAATCCGATTCAGTATAAATGTGAGACGCTAAAACTAAACAAACCGATCCTGATGAAAAATCATCTAGTTCACGCCAAATACCCGGAACAACTAATAATGCCTGATAAGGACGATTCAGCATAAACGTACGTTTCACATTCCCATCATCCAAGGTAACATTGAAGCTACCACTGGCGGCTACTATCAATTGATATAATTCTTTATGAGCATGCCCTCCTCTGGATTCACCGCCAGGTATATCGTATAAATAATAGGTTCGCTTAACATCAAAAGGAACCGTTATACCATTTTCTACAACTGTAATATTTCCTTTTTCATGATGATGTTTATCCAGTTCAATAACTGTACAATCATAGACTGTATTCTTTTTCATCGAATATATTTTATAAATTCATCATAATCATATATATAATCCGATTTGTCAAAAAACGTAGAGGCTACGACCAAAGCCAATGAATTAGTAGAAAAATTCATCATCTGTCGCCATATTCCTTCAGGCACATACAAACCATAATAAGAACGATTCAATGAGAAAGTTTGTTTATTTACTCCATCATCCAACAAGACATCAAAACTGCCGGATAAAGCAATGATAAACTCTTTATTTCTTTTATACGCATGTCCTCCACGAATTTCCCCCCCCGGAACATCGTATATCCAATAATTTCGTTTAATTTCAAACGGAATATGAGTTATCTCCTCCGCAAACGATAAATTACCTCGACGGTCTGTGATCTTTGGGAGTTCTATCAATTTTACATCAGACAAATCCATTTATCTTACTATTTTTAATTCTTCGAAATCATTGTCAGAAAGCAAATGAGCTAATTCGGAAAAAGAGCTTTTAGAAGAAGCATATAGCTTATTCGTTTTCGATAACACATTCATTTCAACAAAAGCATCTATTATACCTTCTTTACTATTCCGTATAACAGGCTTTTCTAATGTGTAAATATATTGGTTGAATTTTTCTTTTAACTCTTCCTTAACCTCCTTTGAATCAGACGCTAAATAAAAAACAACATCCTTACCATAAACAGATATCTCTTCTTCTATTTTATCTATAAATAAATTCAACGGACTTTCATTTACTGAATATGCATTATCCGTACGACGAATATGAATACCCACGACTCTTTTCTTTGCCAACCGTTTAAAATGTTCATCTACCTGCTTTTTTATATTTTCTTTTACCACAATACTTTTCCACATATCAGGGGACTCCCAAAATCTCCAATAACTAACCATAAAGATACGTCTAAAATTATCAAGGCATCCAAAGTCTGGTTGTGTACAAGAAGAAACCACATGATAGACTTCTTCTGTATAAATAGAGCGATCAAAAAGAAATTTTTGGAACAATTTAGGAATGTAAAAATTTTTCCTTCTTGGATTATCTCTCAAAAGTAAATCTAAATAACCAGCATCTCTCAAAAAAACATCTTTTAGAGAATTATTTAAAGAAAAAAGTTCACTAACCGGACAATTTAATCCATGATCTCTAAACCATAATATATTCAAAGACTTATGCTGTTGCTGACAATAAACGATAGCTGAACAAATCGCATTAATTCGATTACCTAAACCACCAATTGGTACTAATGTGAAATCTGCTTCCATCTTACAAATAGCTTGTTAAAACATCCATTACATTATTTGCAACACTTTTCCCATTTGGAGGTAACAAATTCTTATTAAAGAAATCTTTCCTTTCTAAATACAAAGAATCGTTACCACCTAAAACGACTTTATCTATAAAATTATATATGTCATTTGAGGTATAGGCATGATAATGCATACGATAAGATTCTAAACCAGTCTTATTATATTTTAGCTTACCTATATTTTTCTTACTATTCTTTCTGTCTAAAAATAATGCAGGTTTCAATGTATAAAGATATTCAATCGTGAAAGACATACAATCATGAATAATTGCATCAGAGCCTAAAAACAAGTCAATATAATCACCACATTCATATTGACCATTTTTCAAATCAGCCCATTTTTGATAATATTGATCAGTTTTTTCTTTTCCCCAGCCTGGCCAATTATACAATTTTTGTATCAATAATGGATGCGGTTTAAAGGCCACTTGTATTTTCCCTTCATATTTTTGTGCCAAATCAAACATGATTTCAAAATACGAGAAGAAATTAGAAACGCCTCTACTATCTACTAAATGATGAGGAGCCCAAATAATTCGTTTTATCCTTGGGTCCTTTATTTTCCAGACATCTTTTGAACAACCTTTTATACAAATGGTATCATAGAGGGGATAGCCTGTTACAACATTATTAGTACCATTTGTTCTCATCAAACGTGAAGATATCTGATGATTCTCTTGTGACTCTGAGAATTGTAACCACAACAAATTATGAAATAGCAAGTCATACTCCCATCGATATTTCTCCAACATATAACCATAAGAAATATAACATGATAGAACTGTTGACAATTTTTTGATGTAGTACTCTTCCTTATTTATCACTTCATATGGATTTGTATAAAACACAATATCAGGCTTTATCACATCCATAACATTCAACCATGTAGCATTTTTTTTATCATAAGAACGAATAACATTATACCCTCGATTCTCAAAAACAGTAAATGTCCTTTCCATCATCTCTATACGATCTATTTCGTTAAATGTCATAAAAGGTGTAACAAGTAAACAAGGATTGAATCGCTCATGCTGCATCATTAAACGATAAATATCATCATATTTCCATATACTGTCATCTAAAACAAAAAAACAGACATTTATTATATCTTTCTTTTTAAGCTCCTTTTCAAGTGTTTTATTCAAACATTGCTGTTTTCTGATCATACCCGGTTCCACAGTATGATAGAGCACAAATGAACGAAAGAGACTCAAATAATGTCTCAATAATCGACCCAATAACTTTATATGATCCCAAAAGCTCATGACAATAAGTCTTTTAAAACATTTACAAGTTTATCATTATCGGTATTGTTCCTTATAGCAATTCGAACATATTGGGAAGAAGAGAAGCCTACTTTTCCACTACAATCTTTAATTAGTATATTATATCTTTCTAACAACAATTGTGTTAATTGCCGAGCGGAATAAAGATCTATCACCTCACACAAAAAATAATTAGCTTCAGAAGGAATCACTCTTATAAATGATATTTGACTCAATTCTTTGAAAAAACGTTCCCTTTCTAAAACAAATAATCGACAAGCCTCCTTATAAAACGATTCATATTTTGAAAAAATTTGCATATAAAATTCAGCAAAAGAATTTATATTCCATATAGGAACATCTCTTTTGATCCAGTCAATCACAGTCCGATCGCTACTTGCTAGGATTCCAAGACGCAAACCTGGAACACCATATGATTTTGAGATACTTTTAACAACAATAAGATGTGGATATTTCTCCATAATACTGTTTTCCAATAATGTATTATGTTCATACCCACAAGAGAAGTCAACAAACGATTCATCAACAACAATACGTATTTTCATTTCTCCTGCCCATTCAAGCAGATTTATAATATCATTCTTTTTTAAGAAGTATCCCGATGGGTTTCCTGGGTTAATCAATAACAAAGTTTCAATACTTTTCTCTCCAAAAAAGTTTTTAACATCAGAAACCGAATATGTAAAATCCTTATTCTCTGGAATATAAGCCACGATACTTTTTTCTCTCTTCCGATTAGGATATTCTTCAAAAGTAGGATATATTACACCTATTTTTCCATCAGTGTAAGTCATCAAACTTCGTATCAACTCTGCTGCTCCATTTCCAACACAAATAAAATCATGACGGATTCCAAAATATTTTGCTGCTAATAACGTATTAACAAACATTCCTGAAGGATATTCTGTTAATAACTTAGAAAAATTAGTAGTAATTTCTTCAATCATTTTTTGGGGAGGGAAAAAAGGATTTACTAAATAGCAAAAATCCAATAATTTAGGAAAGCGCCAATATCCTCCATAACGTTTTTGATATTTATCCAATAAATCATTCGAAGTTGCAAATAAAGTTTCTGCAATATCCAGATCTTGTACATCATCTATTTCATACCATTTCTCCCCATTTACAGGCAAAGCTTTCAACTCCACTTTATCTATCAACGTTATTATCCGAAGAACTTCTTCATAATAAGAATTATTACCTAAAGCTTTTGAATAGGCCTCTAAAAATGGTATATAGTGTTGATTTAAAAAATCGCGCTTAAATTTATAAACATTAAGAGTCTTATAGTAAGAATCTTGTTTATCAAACTGAAATGCATCTTTAGGAATGAAACTTTGTATTTTTCCAGACTCATCAACATTTACAACTGTTCCATCCATCCAACTTTCATATTTAGCCACAGCTACCAAATTAGGATAAGGGTCTTTTATCATACGATCTAAAATAGCAGAGTCGAAGATTAAATCAGATTCAAGTAACAGAGTGTCCTCCTCCTGTAAAAAGTTTTTGGCCAAATAAAGAGAATAAATATTATTTGTTTTATCATATACTGGATTAGTTACATAACAAACAGGAATTCCCTGATATGATTCTCCCACATGTTTTCTAAGACGTTCCCCCTTATATCCAATAACCAGAACGATTCTCTTTAGAGAGAAACGGGCAAGTATATCCATTGTCCTGTCAATCAATGTGATTCCATTAACAGGAACCATACATTTTGTGTTCTCCTGAGTAAATTCACCCAGTCTGCGCCCCATTCCAGCTGCTAATATTATTGCTTGCATAAATTCTAGCTCTTTTTAAAAATACAATTAAAACGGAAATCATTATTTTTATATTGATCGATTGATTGATTCATAATAAATGTATCCAAACCATATTTCTTTCCTAGAGAGATAAACCAGTCTCTATCATAATATAAATGTTCTAATCCCGCATATTTTATTTTATATTCTTCTTCTCCTATCACACCTCTTCTCATCTTTTCCGATACTTCATACAGTTTTATATCAGGAATTTCTAATATAGCTACAATTCGATTAGATTTTTCTATCATCCTTGTTATTACTTGCTCTGCATAATCTAAATCGGGAAAATAAAAAAATACACTGTTTGATAAGACAATATCAAACAGTGGCGATACAGGTACCTGTATCGCTTCCAGACATTCCACAGGAGCATTCCACAAAGATTTTGCATATTTAATCAATGCTTGAGAATAATCAATTCCGCCAACTCGATGTCCTTGGGTATAAAATGGATATAAAAAAGCTCCAGAGCCACATCCTATTTCGAAAACAGAGTCGTTATCCCTTATTCCTATTTGCTTCTGAATATCTTCAATATATTTTAACCAAGCTTTTATTTCTATTTTTCCTGTCTTCCCATCAAAACCATCCAAGCGTATAAGTTCCGCTAAAGTAGACTCATAGTTAGAATCCAAACTTCTTTTTTCCCATATATTTTTC
>OGFC01001431.1_pt1 | contig 13859 bp, 16 predicted proteins | sample 1570841 | NCBI WGS metagenome assembly OGFC01 (sample SAMEA2582137, study PRJEB24529) | metagenome | biome: Human gut stool | place: China | collected 2011 | reverse complement strand
GGCAGGACAGGCGGCAACGGTTCGTCTGCTGGAAGAACCGCCCGGAGGATTGCAATTGGGCAGCCTGCGGTTGCCTACGGCGAAAGACCCCGACGAGTTGTTCCGCAGGCTGGGATGTGCCGGCTTTTACCGGTATATGCAATTATTGACAGAGCGAGTGGGGATCGGCGAGAAGCGCCTGCTGGCTTTCTGCCTGAAACATCCTGAGACGGCCCGGCATGTGGAACGTATGCTTGCGGAGGATGACCTGCCGTTCGCGTCGGAGGTCTACCGCAATCTGCTGCATTTTACGGCTATGGGCTTGTCGTCTTCTATGATACCGTCCACAGAGCGGCTGTTGACCGGTATACTCTCCGCCGTCTTACCGGATTTACCCTTGCCGGCAGGCGTTCCGCCCTCTTTGCTGAGCGAAACGGAGGAGGCCGTTTGCCATGACCTGGTCGAGTATTTCCGCCTGGAATATTACGAAGAACGTATCCTGGCCGAAACATCCCGGCTGACGGGGCTGCTGAAGGAAATGCACGGATCACATACGGAGCTGCTGGAACGCCTTTCCCGCCATCTCTCCGTACAGGCCGGTTTAACGGCTTCCTTGTCGCGTACGCCGGTGCTCGACGAACGCTGGCTGTTATGTAAATAGCCTTTTTACCCGGCAAATACCGACAAATACCGACAGGGAAGTACAACCGCCGACAATGGCGGACAGAGGCTTTCCGGGCTGCCGTACCTTTACAGTGTAATATTACAAGAGAGAGTAAGAAACGGAGTCAGTAACTTTTTAATTGAAAGGATTATGTCGGTAAAGTATCGATTGGTATTAAGGCGTGATATGAGCAAAGACGCTGCGGCTGATGCGAAGTTGTTTTATGCGGCGAGCAGTTCGAACGGGATGTGCGATTTGACAATGCTTTGTGATATTATCGCCGACCGTTCGGCGGCAACCGCAGGGGATGTGAAGCTGGTGCTGGATGGTCTTTTGTTTGTGGTGAAACAGAAATTGCAGGATGGGCAGACCATCCAACTGGGTGACCTGGGGTATTTCCAGGCGGTATTGGGAAGTAAGGGGTCGAGTACCAAGAAGGAGTTTACTCCGGATATGGTAAGGCGGCCGAGGATCACGTTCCGTCCGGGGAAAGCGTTGCTGGAGCTGGCCAAGAAGCTGAAGGTCGAGCGTATGATGCTCGATAAGGAGGACAGTGGTTCGTCCGGTGGTGGTGGCGAAGACGACCGTCCGGTAATCGAGTAGCGGCGGAGGCCGCCTGTCAGCATCCGGGAGGGCCCAGATGGCGGAAGATACAGGCGGCTTGTTTCGGGGTCAGTAACTTACGGCCGGGTTTCCATCCGTTGGCAGTCAGCTGGGACATCAGTTCCCGGCTGACACCGATCCAGCGGCCGAGTTGACGGGTGGCACTCTCCGGTTTGATATGAGGAAAATAGAGAATGGCTAGTTCCTGGTATCCCCACGAACGTTCTATTCCGTAGTCGGATCCGACGGTTTGTTCTTCTGTTTTCATACGATGTCTTTTTGATGTTTACTATGCCCAAATATAGTGAAATATCGGATGAAAGTCAAGTGTTTGGTAATATTTGTGCTATATAAAATCATACTATCTTATGACAAAATATGAATTTGTAAAACGTTTTCTTCCTGAAGCCGAAGCGGCGGAGAAACGGTTCCGTATCAATCCGGTAATCATGCTTGCACAGGCGGCTATCGAGTCGGGTTGGGGGGAGAGTGACCTGGCGAAACAGCATCGCAATTTGTTCGGTATCACCGGATATGGGCCGTCCAACGAATTCTGGCACGGTTACCAGGTAATACTGTCGGAGGGTGGGTTGCCGTTCCGTAAGTATGCCGATACGCAGAGTAGCTTTTTCGATTATGCCCGGCTCATTGCTACGGCTTATCCGGTGGCTGCCGCGGCTAGTTATTATCCTGCTGCTTTTGCCCGTGAAATTGCGTACAGCAAATATATCAGTGAGGTGAACGGCGATAACCGGGCCGTTTACTGCCGCTTGCTCGACAACCTTTCGTCGGCGATCGGTAAATTGATCAAGACACCGGTGTGTTGAATATCTTTTGTTTTATCCCTAAAAAATCAATAGCGTATGAATGCTCTTCGTATTGTTTGTAAATTCCTGTTGTCATTGGTGCATACCCTTTTCCCGCAAGGGCTGAAAGGGAGGCACTGCCAGCCAGGCGATCCCGTGGTTGGGGCTGACAGCACTGTTGTCGATCCTCTTGTCGCAAACGGAAGTAGCCCTGGCGGCCATCGGGGCGATCCTGTCGATCATCCGTCCGGAAGCCGTGAATCGGAAAAACAACCGCCCCCATTAACCCCCGGCAACCTGCTGGGATGGCTGCTGATCGGCGCGGCGACGGTGAAGTTGTTTTGTTAAGTTACTTCTGGGTGGTAGGTCAATTCGCTTTCCACCCTTCCGCCATTAATTGATCTTTCAGCAATTGTATCTTTGAGTGTAATGTGTCGATTTCTATGTCTTTTTGAACGCCATTATCGAGGTAGCCTCTTACAAATCCGGATTGGATACTTATATCCATAATTGCTTCCTGGAATATACATTTAACTTTCCGGGGAGTAAGGCCTAAATGTCCCGCAACCTCTTCGATGCTTAACTTTGTGGCCAGTGCATGGAATACTATTTTCTTCAGATCGGAGTTCAGTAAGTTTCTCATTTCCGATATGATCAATAAATATTCGGGCGACAGGCTTTTAAGTGCTTCAATGATGAAGTCACATTCTTTATCAGTATATGTTTGCGAAGATTGTTTATTTTCTGCCGGAATGTTTTCGGATGGGGATACAAAGCCGGTGTTTTCGCTTGCTACTTCTTTCTGATCGGGTTGTATATTGCTCAAAAGGAGTGGCTTCTGATCGTTTGGGAGGAGAAGTTTTACATAATCGCGTATTTTAGTCAACAGGTTAATCATAGAATAAATCGTTTTATCTGATACATATTATTTGCTATATAATAGATACTATCCTATTCTCCCGAACCGGACAGTTGTAGAGTCCCCTCTTCACTATACCTTTTACTGAATTGTATGATTGTTTAATATATTATCTAGTGTATGGGCTGTAAAAAGTATAGCTTGAAAAAGGCATAAAAAAACGTGGCGCTATTGCTACATCTCAGCTACATAGGGTATCCCTCCCCGACAGACTGATAGTAAGCAACAGCCCACGCTATATCATATATAACTAAATATACAAATAACATGGGCATTTTGTTGCTACTATCTCAATTCTGTCTAAAAAACGGGATAATTTATGTAGACTGAGATAATATCTTAAAATGCCTTATTCTAAATATTTCTACAGAACAGAACAGAACCTAACGCTATAGCTTCTGCACTTTCTGTAATACTGCAAAGATAGTAGATACGATTAAATAAACAACTGTTTATAACGAAAAAATGCCTCGTTGACTTAGAAATCATGAGTTGTATATTACTTACGGCCTTTTATTTCGCTTTGAAGAAGTTCCGGGTTACGTCGGCAATCCCAAAGCATATGAATATATAGATATTTATCGTGAATGGTATAAATTATTTTAATGTGACCGGAGACTAGCGAACGATAGGTGAGTTGATCAATATTTTCCAGACTGGTTTCACAAAATCCTAGGAGGGGATGCGAACTGAGCAAATGATATATATCGTGATGAAGCGTATCACGGACTTTTTGTGCTGTTTTAGTACCAAAAGTATCCCGATAATAAAATATAATCTGGTCGAAGTCGTTTGCTGCGAATGGATGCCATATTATATCCATCATATTATATTTTTCATTCGCTGTTCCATCTCTTCTCCGCTGATACCTATTCCGGCAATAGCGTCTTTACCCGTAATGGACAATCGCTGGCGAACTTCTTCAAGAGTGTATTCACAAGGGCTTGTCTCCTGTTTGTTGTTCTGGAGTTTACTTAGATATTTTCTAAGTTTTCCGATGGTTTCGCTATTATCGATGTTTAATATTTCACGAACCAATTCTGCTTTGCTGGCTTCAAGTTCTATCGTTGTCATAATGCAAGTCTTATTTTATCAGTTTACGGATATTACAAAGTTACAATAAAGCAGTAACATAGCCTAACTGAATGTTATTTTATTTCCATTCAGTAATAGAATAGCTGTAAAGCTTTTACCAGAGATACGATCGAGTGTTTAAAGTAATCCTTTTTACTGATTGTATGATTATTCATATTCACATCATAAAGGTTGCTATTTTCTTCATATTCTCGTAAGCTTCCTTTATACGTCTTTTTTCATCGTCAGAAGCAGGTTTCACATCCTTAATGGATTGATTAAAACGCTTTGCATCTTCTCCAAATAAGATCGGAGTCTCTTTAATCGGTTTGGCCATCGTAATAATTATTTATAGTTTATAAATCCAATGCAAAGATAAATATTATTCCTGATCTTTCTCTTAATTTAGTCTGGAAAAGATCAATTATACACGAATGAATTAATACTATCCTGTTTTTGTCAAACATACAAAGCTTCCTTTTCGATATTTCGTTTCAGATACTCATCCATACGATCACGCAATCTTACCAGATCGACCTTGGATTCTAGCAAAGCTTCAAGTTCAAATTTGATACGGGCTAATGTGAGAAGATTGGGAGCAGGGGCTTCAAAACAAATATCCACATCGCTATTTTCTGTTTGCTCGCCACGGGCAACACTGCCGAAAATCCCCATGCGGACAATACCATATTTACCGGCATGGGAATCCATATATTGCCGTAATAGTGTCAAGTATTCATTTGTCGATTTCATAGCAGTTACCTTTTATGCGGTCAAAGATAGTTATATTTTTTTGAAAGGGAGATTACTTAGCTTTGTAAAATCCAATCAGGTTCTACGAATTTCTTTATTGCCTAATTGGAATTAAATCACTAACTTTGCGGCATTTTTAGAAGAAAGATAAATATAACGCGAAATGAGTAAGAAATTTGCCGAATATTCTAAGTTTGACTTATCGAATGTCAATAAAGAGGTGCTGAAGAAGTGGCAGGATGGCGACATCTTCCACAAGAGTCTTGAAATCCGCGAAGGATACCCCTCATTTGTATTTTACGAAGGACCGCCTTCTGCAAATGGTATGCCGGGTATTCACCACGTTATTGCCCGTTCGATTAAGGACATTTTCTGCCGTTACAAGACCATGAAAGGATTCCTGGTCAACCGTAAGGCGGGATGGGATACGCACGGCCTGCCGGTTGAGTTGGGTGTGGAGAAATCCATGGGTATAACCAAGGAAGATATCGGCAAGAAGATTTCTGTCGCTGACTATAATGCAGCTTGCCGACGCGATGTGATGAAGTTTACCAAAGAATGGGAAGACCTCACCGACAAGATGGGGTACTGGGTGGATATGGAAAATCCGTATATCACCTACGATAACCGTTACATCGAAACCCTGTGGTATCTGCTGAAAGAATTATATAAGAAAGGTTTGCTGTACAAGGGATATACGATCCAACCGTATTCGCCGGCAGCCGGAACAGGGTTGAGCTCGCATGAGTTGAACCAGCCGGGTTGCTACCGCGACGTGAAGGATACGACCTGTACGGCTCAATTCCATATCCTCGATCCGAAGCCGGAAATGGCACAGTTCGGTGACCCGTTCTTCCTGGCCTGGACGACTACTCCGTGGACATTGCCTTCAAATACAGCTCTTTGTATGGGGCCGAACATCACGTATGTGGCTGTTCAGACCTACAACCCGTACACCGGTATGCCAATGACGGTCGTACTGGCGAAGGATTTGATGGGGGCACATTTCAATCCGAAAGCTGCCGATCTGGAGTTATCTGATTACAAGATAGGTGATAAGCTGATCCCGTTTAAGGTTGTCGGCGAGTGGAAAGGTTTGGAACTGGCAGGTATGCATTACGAACAGCTGATCCCGTGGGTAAACCCGGGCGAAGGTGCTTTCCGGGTAATCAATGGTGACTTTGTGACTACTGAAGACGGTACGGGTATCGTGCATATCGCCCCGACTTTCGGTGCGGATGACGACCGTGTGGCTAAGGTTGCCGGTGTCCCGCCGTTGATGATGATCGACAAGGATGGCAACAGACGTCCGATGGTGGATATGACCGGTAAGTTCTATCTGCTGGAAGATCTGGATCCGGAGTATGTACAGGCTCATATGAACGCTGCCGATTACGATCCGTGGCAGGGTAAGTTCGTAAAGAATGCGTACGATCCGGAAAAGACCGACAAAGACGAAACATTGGATATCGAGATATGTATGATGCTGAAGGTGCAGAACCGCGTGTTCCGTATCGAAAAGCATGTACACAACTACCCGCACTGCTGGCGTACCGACAAACCGGTATTATATTATCCGCTGGATAGCTGGTTTATCCGTACTACTGCTTGCCGCGACCGTATGATCGAACTGAACAATACGATCAACTGGAAGCCACAGAGTACCGGTACGGGCCGTTTCGGTAAATGGTTGGAAAACCTGCAGGACTGGAACCTGAGCCGTAGCCGTTATTGGGGTACCCCGTTACCTATCTGGCGTACGGAAGACGGAACGGAAGAAATATGTATCGGTTCGGTGGAAGAACTGTACAACGAAATAGAGAAAGCTGTTAAGGCCGGATTTATGGAAAGCAATCCTTATAAGGTGAATGGCTTCAATCCGGGTGAATACAATAAGGATAATTACGAGAAGATAGACTTGCACCGTCCGTATGTGGATGAGGTGATCCTTGTTTCTGAAAGCGGTAAGCCGATGAAACGTGAGACAGACCTGATCGACGTTTGGTTCGATTCGGGTGCGATGCCGTATGCTCAGATCCATTATCCGTTCGAGAATAAGGAAATACTGGATAACCGTACGGTTTATCCGGCCGACTTTATCGCCGAAGGGGTAGACCAGACTCGCGGATGGTTCTTTACCCTGCATGCGCTGGCAACGATGGTATTCGACAGCGTGGCTTACAAAGCGGTTGTTTCCAACGGTCTGGTATTGGATAAGAACGGTAACAAGATGTCCAAACGTCTGGGAAATGCCGTTGATCCGTTCTCAACGATCGAACAGTATGGTTCCGACCCGTTGCGTTGGTACATGATTACGAATGCATCACCCTGGGATAATATCAAATTCGATATCGAAGGTATGGACGAAGTACGCCGCAAGTTCTTCGGTACATTATATAATACCTATTCTTTCTTTGCCCTGTATGCAAATGTAGACGGCTTCGATTACTCGCAGCCGGATGTGGCATTGAACGAGCGTCCGGAAATCGACCGCTGGATCTTGTCGTTGCTGAATACACTGGTGAAGGATGTGGACGGATATTATGAGACATACGAGCCGACACGCGCCGGACGTGCTATCTCCGAATTCGTAAACGATAACCTGAGTAACTGGTATGTACGCCTGAACCGCCGCCGTTTCTGGGGTGGGGGCATGACGACCGATAAGTTGTCTGCTTATCAGACTTTATATACTTGTCTGGAAACTGTAGCCAAATTGATGTCGCCGATCGCTCCGTTCTATGGGGATCAGTTGTTCAGCGACCTGATTGCCGTTACCGGACGCGAAACGGTAGAGTCCGTACACCTGTCGGACTTCCCGAAATATGATGAAGCATTGATCGACAAGGATCTCGAAGAACGTATGAAGATGGCACAGGATGTCTCTTCTATGGTATTGGCTCTGCGTCGTAAAGTAAATATCAAGGTGCGTCAGCCGCTGCAAACGATCATGGTGCCGGTTGTGGATGCCCACCAGCAGGAAAGCATCGAAGCGGTGAAGAACCTGATCCTGAACGAAGTGAATGTGAAGGAGCTGAAGTTTGTCGATAACGCCGCCGGTATTCTGGTGAAACGTATCAAGCCGGACTTCAAGAAGTTAGGCCCGCGTTACGGTAAGATCATGAAGAGCCTGGCTGCCGCTATCCAGGGCATGAACCAGGAAGATATCATGGCTTTTGAAGCTGCCGGTACATTCACGCTGAATGTGGAAGGACAGGAAGCGACTATCGAACGGGCGGATGTGGAAATCATTTCGGAAGATATCCCGGGATGGCTGGTTGCCAACGAAGGCCGCCTGACTGTTGCATTGGATATCACGGTAACAGAAGAATTGCGTAAGGAAGGATTGGCCCGCGAACTGGTGAACCGTATCCAGAACCTGCGTAAGAGCAATGGGTTTGATATAACCGATAAGATCACTGTTACGGTTCTTTCTTCCGACGAAATGGATGAAGCGATTAAAGAATATAATGAATATATTGCAAATCAGGTATTGGCTGTATCTGTTGAAATAACAGATCATGCGATAAGCGATGCCACCGTGCTTGATTTTGAAGACTTCAATCTGTCGGTTCGTATCGAGAAAGAATGATTTTTTATTAAAAAAGAAAGGCGTCCCTTGCCGCATATAAATATTGTCGTATATTTGGACTGCGACTTTGGATCGCCTGATGTTATATTATGAATGTTGAACCTAAAATTATTGAACCATGGCAGAAAAGACAAGATATTCGGATGCAGAACTCGAGGAGTTCCGCGCCATAATTTTAGAGAAGTTGGATAAGGCGAAGAAGGATTATGACTTGCTGCGGTCAGGTGTGACCAACTCTGATGGAAATGATGTGGCTGATACGTCTCCGACTTTTAAAGTATTGGAAGAGGGTGCTGCTACTTTATCGAAGGAAGAGGCCGGACGTCTGGCACAACGCCAGATGAAGTTCATCCAGAACTTGCAGGCGGCTCTGATCCGTATCGAAAACAAAACTTACGGCGTTTGCCGTGAAACAGGCAAGCTGATCCCGAAAGAAAGATTACGTGCCGTACCTCATGCAACTTTGAGTATCGAAGCAAAACAAGGAGGCAAAAGATAAATGAAATTTTCCAAAGGCTGGGGAGCAGTGTTGATTGTAATGCTGCTCCTTCTTCTTGACCAGGCTCTTAAAATTTGGATCAAGACACATATGCAGTTGCACGAAAGTATAGAGATCACTCCGTGGTTCTATCTGTATTTTACTGAAAATCCGGGAATGGCTTTCGGGATCGAGGTGATTGGCAAACTGTTCTTATCTGTATTCCGTATCGTTGCGGTTGGCTTTATCGGGTACTACCTGTATAAGCTCGTGAAGGAGAAGTACAAATTTGGTTTTATAGCGTGTGTCGCGTTGATTTTTGCAGGAGCTATCGGTAATATTATAGATTCAATATTTTACGGGGTTGTATTCGACCATAGCTATGGCCAGCTGGCTACTTTTATGCCTGCTGATGGCGGGTATGCTACCTGGCTGCATGGTAAGGTGGTGGATATGTTCTACTTCCCGTTAATCCAGACGGAGTTTCCCGATTGGTTCCCGATCTGGGGAGGAGAGGAGTTTGTCTTCTTCCGTCCGATCTTCAACCTGGCAGATTCTGCTATCTGTGTAGGTGTTTTTCTGTTGCTGATTTTTTACCGGCATACCTTGTCGGACAGTCTCTCGAAAGAAAAGGAAAAGAAATAAATGCGGAATAGTTTGCGCAGATATGGCGTCGTTTTGTTTGGTGCTGCTTTGCTGTTTTCATGCAGTAAGGTTCCTGACGGTATTCTCTCCGAAAAGGAGATGAAGGCTGTATTGATCGATATGCAGTTGGCAGAGGCGGTGATCAATACGGATTATAAGGCGTACAGTGATGATGCACAGAAGGAGGCGCTTTATCAGGCTGTGTTCCGTAAGCATAAAATAGAACAGGCTGTTTATGATAGTTCCCTGGTTTGGTATGGACGTAACCTGGATATCTATATGCAGGTGTACGATCTGGTACTGGCGGAACTGAATGAACGCCAAAAAGCGTTGGGCGATGTGCAGGCTAGCGCCGCCCCTGTTTCCAAGCAGGACTCGGTAGATATCTGGCCGCGCCTGACTTATCTCACCTTTGAGCCGAAAGCTCTGTTTAACGGAGTAACGATCGATATCAAGCCGGAGACGAATTATCCTTCCGGTAGCTCTTTTGTCCTGGGATTGCGTGTCTGGGGATTGAATGACAGTATGAAGAACCGTCCGGAAATCCGTCTGAGTGCTAATCAGGGCGATACGGTCATTACCGTTAATGATAAAATATTGAAAGACGGCTATCACGAAACGACTTTACGTACGTTGCCGACCAAACAGGTTAAGAGTATATATGGTTTTATCCGTCTGGATGGAAAAGAAGACTCTACTTCTTATTTCAAGATATATGTGGATAGCTTGAACCTGATGCGTTACAACTACGGACGACTTCCGGGTATCGCTAAGGATTCTGTTAATATAGCGGGCAAAGATTCTGTAAAATAAATCTTGTATGCGCCGGATAGCTTCACATTATATATACTGGCGAAAATGGTATCGTATGCATTATCTGGAGTTGGATGCGGAAGGATGCTTTACCGGTGTATATCCTCTGGAACAGGAGATAGCCGGCACGGAATTTTATGGTGGAACGTTGATACCGGTTCCGGCGGATATAGTCTTTCCGGCCGGGGAAGGTTTCGTCCCGGCTCAATGGATCTCTGCTGCTGATACGGTAACAAAAGGGACTCCGGTATCAGTATACCGGTTAACCGGCTTTACCCCCGCGACGTCTGAACTCGGCGCAGATAACGGCAGTGGCGATTGCCACATTCAGCGACTCTGATGTCTCCCGTTCCTGCGGATAGTTGGGAATATATAATTTCTCATTGACAAGCGCTTCTATATCCGGGCGGATACCGTTCCCTTCATTTCCCATGATGATAATGCCTGTCTCGGATAATTCTTTCGTGTACATATTTTCTCCGTCGAGGAAGGTGCCGTATAATGGTATTTTCTTCCCGGCTTGTGCCTGCAGGTAAGCCGGTAGATCCGTATAATGTACTTTTACGTGAACCAGGGCTCCCATAGTGGCCTGCACGGTCTTAGGGCTGAATACGTCTGCCGTATCCTGGCTACATACGATATGTTCGATACCGAACCAATCGGCCAGGCGTATGATCGTACCGAGGTTGCCGGGGTCTTGTATCCCGTCGAGGGCAATGATCAGTTGCTTTGCCGGGTCTGCTTCTTCCAGCGTCCAGGCGGGGCGTTTAAAGACGGCAAGCACATCCTGCGGGTTTTTCAGGAAACTGGCTTTGCGGATATCTTCATCGTCGGCTTCCAGTAATTCTTTGGCCGGAATGTCTCCCTGTGTTGCCATCCAGGATGGTTTGGCGATCAGCAGGTCACATTCGAATGCGTGCAACATGTCGGCAACCAGTTTATTTCCCTCTGCCACAAATGCATTCAACTCGTTACGAAACTTCTTTAATTCCAGCGAACGGATCTGTTTTACTTTAGACTTACTCAGCATCTTTACTCTTTTTACAAAGCAAAAGTACAGGATTTTATTTAAATTCAGCTACATTTGCGATCGTAAAAGGTTGAATGATGAAGGGAATCCTCCATATACTATATTTCCTATGCCTTGTTTGGGTGCTGGCCGCCTGCAGTACGACAAAATATGTCGGTGACGGAGAATATCTGCTGGATAAAGTGGTAATCGTTTCCGATAATAAATCCTATAAAGCGAATGAGTTGAAGCCTTATCTCAGGCAGCAACCCAACTTTAAGGTGTTCGGACTGATGAAATGGCAGCTTTTCGTCTACGACTGGTCGGGACGAAACGAGAAACGATGGCTTAGTAAACAGCTTCGCCGTATCGGCGAACCTCCTGTTATCCTCGATACTACGTTGGTAGACCAATCGACGGATGAGTTGCGGCGTTTCTTTATCAACAAAGGCTATGTAAATGCCGAAGTGTCTGCTGTATTGGATACATCCAGGCAGAAGAAGGCAATTGTTACTTACCGGATTAACTCCAATGAGCCTTACCGGATACATGATTATACAATGAATCTGGATGATCCGAAGATCGACAGTATCGCTCATTTGAAGGCACCCCGCCGCTCTGCCGTATCATCTGCTTTTCGTGTATCTCCGGAAGATTATAATTCCCTGATAAAAGACAGTGCCTTGTTTGACAGGGATATATTGGATAAGGAACGTCAGCGGATCACGACATTGCTTCGTCGAAGGGGATATTATGCTTTTAACCGCGACTATCTGGCTTATCTGGCAGACAGCTCTTATAATCGGAATATTGTGGATCTGGATATGGTATTGAAACCTTATCGTCAGCTTAAGCCGGACGGTTCGGTAATCGATACGTTGCACCGTCAGTTTTATATAAAGGATGTAACCATCGTAACGGATTATGATCCGTTGAATCAGGTACAGAGCGATTTAACGCTGGCTTCGTCGGATACGATGAAAGTTGGTGATTTGCAGATATTATATGGAAAGAACGGGAAAAGTATCCGGCCGAGTATTTTATCGAAGAGTACTTACATTACTCCGGGACGTTTGTTTAATGAGCGTGCTGTAGAGCAAACCTATTCTTCTTTTGCTGCTCTTCGTGCATTGCGAAATGTAAATATACGCTTTTCGGAAGTAGAGGAAGGGGATACCATGAAGCTGAATTGCACTATCTTGACTTCGCCTGCCAAGTTGCAAGGGTTTGGTGTCGACCTGGAAGGGACGAACTCAGCCGGTGATTTCGGCTTTGCTTCCAGTTTGAACTATCAGCACAGGAATCTGTTCAAAGGGTCGGAAGTGTTTTCAGCCAAGGTGCGGGGGGCTTATGAGGCTTTATCATCGCAATCGGATGGGAGCAGTTACTGGGAGTTGGGGGCGGAATCGTCTATTTTGTTTCCGCGCTTCCTGTTTCCTTTCGTAAGTGATAATTTTAAACGGAAGATTCGTGCATCCACTGAATTTAAAGTGAGTTATGGCATTCAGACGCGTCCCGAATACCGTCGTGCCATTCTTTCCGGCGGATGGAGTTACATTTGGCAGGATCGTTCAAATATGCAGGCACGGCATACATTCAAATTACTGGATATAGATTATGTTCATTTGCCAAAGATAGATCCTACTTTTGAGGAGGAGCTTCCTGAGTCGATGAAACTTTATAATTTCACAGATCAGTTTGTTGTCGGTTCCGGATATACTTATTCATTTAGTAACTATAATCCTCAGAACCGTTTGAGGAATACCCATTCCTTACGTGTCTCGTTTGAAATGGCAGGCAATATGCTTTATGCAATATCCAAATTATCACATGCAGATAAAGATAAAAAAGGTTTGTATCGTCTATTTGGAATCAATTATGCTCAATTTGTAAAGGGAGACATCGACTTTAGTAAAAGTATCGTGTTGGATAGCCGGAATAAACTGGCATTTCATGCTGGAGTAGGAGTGGGTTATCCTTATGGTAATGCCAAAATGTTACCATTTGAACGCAGTTACTTTTCGGGAGGAGCAAACAGTGTCCGTGGATGGTCTGTCCGTTCGTTGGGACCGGGAAGTATGCAGATCAGCCCGAATGGCACGTTTGCCGATCAAGTAGGGGATATCCGTTTGGATTTGAATATGGAATATCGCACAAAGATGTTCTGGAAGTTTGAAATGGCTGCTTATGTGGATGCGGGAAATATCTGGACAATGCATAAGGATAAAGACCGTGAGAATGCTAATTTTGACTTTGCCCGTTTTTATAAAGAGATCGCAGTATCGTATGGTTTGGGGTTACGTCTCGATTTCGACTTTTTCCTCCTGCGTTTTGATACGGGTATGAAAGCTTATGATCCTCAGATGCGTGGGAAAAAGCGTTGGGCTGTCCTGGATCCGAATCTGAAAGGTAATTTTGCCTGGCATTTTGCAGTAGGTTATCCCTTCTAATGAAAAAAAAGGCTTTAAGGTTTGCAGATTAAAATAATAATACTACCTTTGCACCGCAAATAAGGCTGGTTCCG